>ERZ779877.787-NODE-787-length-31852-cov-3.017203_pt1 | contig 31852 bp, 27 predicted proteins | sample MGYA00511556_ERZ779877 | MGnify/ENA primary metagenome ERZ779877 (study PRJEB29588, sample SAMEA2159338) | human gut metagenome | biome: human gut; feature: human-associated habitat; material: faeces | place: Denmark | collected 2008/2010 ...
TCGGGGCCTCGGCTCCCACGGATCCACCAAAGCCGATGGTGATGGCCGAGGCCACGACCGACGACCAGGTGTTGTGGGGCTTGAGGTGGCTCTTCTTCGTCGCGATGGCATAGAGCACACGCGTGATGCCGTGGGAGATGTTGTCTCTCACGACATATTTGATGAAGAGAGAGGTCAGCCAGACGCCAATGATCGGATAGACCAGGTAGAGCCAGTTGATGCCCGTGATGCTGAAGCCCGAGGTGATCAGCAGTTTGATCTGATGGATGATGAAGTGGAGCACCCAGGCTGATACTGCCGCCAAGAATCCTATGACAAAGGCGAGCAGCAACAGAAACTGGCGGTCGGAGACGTGCTTGCTCCGCCATCGGTCGATGCGCAATATGAGGGATTGGGTTTCCTTGACCGTCTTGTTCGGTCCTTTGAGGATGTCCATTGACTTGCTTATTTCCTATGCTTGCTTATTTTCTGATGACCGTCACCACGCCATCGGCCGTCAGCTTGATGATGCTCGAGGGCTTGTGGGGCTTGTGCTCCTGGCGTCTGGTCTCGCAGACGTAATCGACGGCCTCGAGGATGGCGGGGTCGATGTCGCGGTAGTTTTGTGCCGTCGGCATCCCGCTAATGTTGGCCGAGGTACTCACGATAGCCTTCTGCATGCGGTAGCAAAGGGCCTTGGAGAAGGCCTCGTTGGTGATGCGGATGCCCACAGACCCGTCCTCGGAGATAAGGTTGGGGGCGAGGTTGACGGCATGGTCGAGGACCAAAGTAGTCGGACGGTCGGTCGTGGCGTCTATCAAGTCCCAGGCCACGGCAGGCACTTGGCGTACATATCGCTGGAGGCGGTCGTCGCTATCGACCAGACAAATGAGGGCCTTGGCGTCGTCTCTCTGCTTGATACGATAGACGCGGGCCACGGCCTCGGCATTGGTGGCGTCGCAGCCGATACCCCATACCGTGTCGGTCGGATAGAGGATCACCCCACCCTTGCGCATACATTCTACTGCACTTCTGATATCTTCTTCTTGTTTCATTTTCTTCGTTTACTTCTGTTGTCTTCTTTGACTTCTATTGCCTTCTGTTGTCTTTGTTGTCTTCAGTTGTCTTGATGGCGGACCCGGTCGCGTCTGCCGACGGGGGCAAGCAGCTTTTGACTTAGTAAATGCGCACCCGGTCGCCCACACGCACTTTGTAGTCGCGCGAGGCAAGTTGCGGATTCATCCGTTTCAGTCGCTTGAGCTGGATGCCAAACATCTGGGAGACCTGATAGAAACTGGTGCCGTCCTTGACTTGGTAGTACGGCTGCTTCTTGTAGCGCGACTTCGGGGCGCGCTTCTGCTTCTTGGAGAGCCAGACCACCTCGCCAGCCTTCAACTTCGCTTTCACCTCGCGGTCGTTGAACTTCGCCAGATGGCGCGCGCGGATATCCATCTCCTTGCCGATAGAGGCGTAAGTGTCGCCCTCGCGGGCCACGACATAGAAGTTGTCGTTATACTTCAGGATGCGATGGACATTGACCTGGCTAAAGTCAGGCTTGTTGATGGGGGTGCCCTGCGTCACGGCCAAGTCGCAGTTGGGATCGTGGCGGACGATAGGGCTGGCCTTGTCGTGCTCGTAGAGGCGGTAGGCTTCGATGATGTCGATCAGCCGGTAGGCATACTTGGGGTTGGTGGCGTAGCCCGCACGCTTCAGTCCGTGGGCCCATCCCTTGTAGTCGGTCTTGTCCAAAGTGAAGAGGCTCTTGTAGTGGGCCCGGTTGGCAAGAAACTTGCTATGGTCCTCGTAGCTCTCCAGGGGAGAATCATAGACGCGGAACAACTCGCCCCTGCGGTCGTCGTCATGGCGCATGGTCCGACCTCCCCAGCCGTGGCTCTTGATGCCAAAGTGGTTGTTGCCCTTCGTGGCAAGCTCGCTCGTGCCGGCTCCGCTCTCCAGCAGCCCTTGGGCCAGGGTGATGCTGGCAGGGATGCCGTATTTGTGCATCTCGACGATGGCGATGTCCTTGTATCGGTCGATGTAGTCTTGCCATCTTTGGTTCCATCTGATCTGAGCCTGGAGGGGCAAACAGAATCCTATCAGCAAGAGAAGCGTGAATAGTGAGAGTCGTTTCATATAGCCCGAAAAGTATTTTGCCCGCAAATTTACTAAATTCTTTCTATTTGCGGACGGGTTGGTCTCATTTTTTTTCATTACTTTTGCACACATGAAGATTACACTCGCCATTGGATCCAATATTCTACAGCAGAAGAACATCGACGAAGCCCAGTCGCGGCTGCGCCATCTGCTGCCCGGAATCGTCTTTGGAGAAGCGGTTTGGACGACGCCCATCGGCATCCAGTCCGACCGTTTTCTCAACCTCCTGGCCTATGCCGACACCCCGCTTTCGCTCGACCATCTGCAGGAGGAACTCAAGGCCATCGAGCGCGAGATGGGCGACAGTCATGAGAACCACCAGCAGGGCCACGTGATCATAGACCTCGACGTGGCGGAATATGACGGGAGGACCGTCAAGGAGGTGATATGGAGCAAAGGAGTCCAACAGTCGCAAAAGCAAGTTGTTAGCAATATTGGCAAACAAGCGCCAAACAGTTAGCAATACAAACAGAAATAAAATCCAAACAGTTAGCAATACAATCAACATGAAGAAAATCCTATCATTCGTTTTCCTTCTGCTTTGCTGCTCGTCTGTCTTCGCACAGCAATTTGACAGCTATTTTACGGATGCCACGCTTCGTATCGACTACATCTTTGCGGGCAACTCCAAGCAGCAATGGATCGCACTCGACCAACTCAACCGCATCCCGCGTTGGTATGGCAAGCGCCAGCACCTGGCCGAACTCCCCGTGGAGGGCAATGGCCAGATTACCGTCCGCGACCATCGCACGGGCGCGATCGTCTATCGCAACTCCTTCTCCACGCTCTTCCAGGAGTGGCTCTCCTACCCTGAGGCCGAGACGACGACACGATCCTTTGAGAACGTATTTCTCATCCCCTATCCGAAGGACACGGTCGACGTGACGGTAGAACTGAAGAACAACCGACGCGAGGTGACGGCCTCCATGACGCATACGGTCGTGCCTACCGACATTCTCATCCGCCATATTGGCGAGAATAGCGTCACGCCTTATGTCACGCTCCAACAGGCACGCGACACCTCCCGTTGCATCCATATCGCCTTCCTGGCCGAGGGCTACAAGCAGGAGGAGATGGCTACCTTCGAGGCCGACTGCCGGACGGCTACCGAGGCACTCTTCGCCCACGAACCATTCAAGTCGATGCGCGACCGCTTCAATGTCGTGGCCGTAGAGGCTCCCTCCCAGGAGAGCGGCACCTCGGAGCCGGGCAAGGGAGTGTGGAAGGACACACCCCTGAGAAGCCATTTCGACACGTTCTATAGCGACCGCTACCTGACAACGCTCCATCTGAAGGCGCTCCACGACTGCCTTGCGGGCACGCCCTACGAGCACATCATCGTGTTGGTGAACACGGAAAACTATGGTGGTGGCGGCATCCTCAATAGCTACAACCTCGCCATGGCCCACCACAAGGCCTTCAAGCCCGTGGTAGTCCATGAGTTTGGCCACTCGTTTGCCGGCCTTGCCGACGAGTATGCCTATGAGGCGGAACAGATTCCGATGTACCCGCACGATATCGAGCCGTGGGAACCGAACATCACAACACAGGTCAACTTCCACAACAAGTGGGAGAACCTCATCGGCAAAGAGGAGGGCGTCGGCCTCTACGAGGGTGCCGGCTACTCGCTGAAGGGTGTGTGGCGCGGATGCAAGGACTGCCGTATGCGCACGAATGAGCATCCGGTATTCTGCCCGGTATGCCAGCAGGCGCTCACCCGACTGATCAATTTCTATACAGAATGAGACTAAGGAGGCTTCTCCTTATCCTATTATGCTTCGTCTCCGTGTCGGCCTTTTCGCAAGGCAAGAAGGCTGACACGGAGGCTTTGGGGCGTGCCCTGGAGTATTTCCAGTCGCAGAAATACCACGAGGCACTCCTCATCTTCCAACGACTCGACCAGTCGTATAAGCTCAACGCACGCTACAAAGCGTATATCGGACTATGCTACTACTACGACTGGGACTACAAAAAGGCGACAGAATATTTCGATACCTTCCTACCCAAACTCAGCACGCTGGCTCCCGAGGAGCGGGCGCTCTACTATTATGCGGACGGGGAAAGCCACTTCCAGTTGGGCCACTACGACCAGGCGATCCTCCTCTTCCAGTCTGCGCTCGCCCTTTGCCACGACCGAGACAAGGGCGACAGTTGGTTTCGGATCGGCTTCTGCTATTACTTTCTCCAGCAGCCGGCCTTGGCCCAGGGGTGCTTCCTCGTAGCCGAATACTACTACGCCACGTTTCGCAACTCTCCCGACCTGCAAGCGCGACGCCAGCAGATGGCACACATGATGCGAGGCTTGCGGCCCGAGATCGTCCTCAAGCCCCTGCCAAAGACTTTCTCCCTACCCCGCCCCGTGTCGCCTACCGACTATCTCAAGACCGAGGCCGACACATTATCTACCGTTTCTATCATCAAGCCTCATCTTTCACAAACAGAACCACAACCTCCCGTAGGCGAGCCAAAACCACAACAGGAAGAACCGCAACAGGAGGAAAGCCCTCAACAGAAGGAAAAGCAACAGGCAGAAAAGCAACAACAAGCAGAAAAACCACAACAGGAAGAGCCTTAACAAGAAAAAAGCCACAACAGGAAGAAAAGCTACAACAGGAGGAAAAGCATCAACAAAAGGCACAAAAGGCAATAGACTAAGCCTCCCTTCATAGACCGACCGCTTCCCCTCACACACGTTATACAAAAAAGACAAGCCCTTGCACACTCCTTAATAAAAAGGAAGGCACAAGGGCTTATGCTTGTCGTTCCCGCAAAAGGGGAACGGGATGGTTGTTCGGTCGTTACTTCACGGGATTGTTCTCCGCAAAGATGGCCATACGCTCCTCAAGGGCAGCATACTGCTCGTCGCGGATGAAGGACGTGCAGACGCGGAGGCCCTCCTGTTCGCTACCAGTAGTGACAAGGCAGATGGCAGAGACTCCATAATACATGAGCTCGTGTGCCAACTCGCCACTCGTCATGCCCGGATAGCCGATCGTGAAGTAGAATCCGTCGGCAATAGGCTGGTCGAGATCCTTGTCATAAACGATATAGAAGTTATGACGCGTGAAAATCTCCTTCAACTTGTGGGCACGGTCGCCATAGATCTTGATCTCACTACGGAAGTCGAACTTGCCCTCGGCAGCAGCCTTCAGCATGGCGGCCATGGCATACTGGGCACTATGGCTCGTACCAGAGGAGAGCGCATAGAGCATACGCGTAGAGAAGACGGGGCCGAAAGGCAGTCCCTCGTAGCGCTCGGCCAGGTCGTGGTAGTGGCGATGGAAGAGCTTGTCACTAATGCACGTCACGCCAATACGTTCGCCAGCATAGCTGAACGCCTTGGATCCGCTAATGAGCAGGATGTAGTTGTCCGTATAGTTGGCTACCGACGGCTGGTAGGGCTTCTGGAAAGGACGGATGTCACGACGGAAGTCCATGGCGAAATAGGCCAGATCCTCCATGATGATGCAGTCGTACTTCGTGGCCAAAGAGCCGATCGTGCGCAACTCGTCGTCCGTCATGCAAATCCACGAGGGGTTGTTGGGGTTGGAATAGACGATGGCGCAGATGTTGCCATTGGTAAGGTAGCTCTCCAGTTTCGGACCGAGCTTCTCGCCACGGAAGTTATAGACATCAAAGGTCTCATACTTCGTGCCCTGCACCTGGAGCTGCATCTTCTGCACGGGGAATCCCGGGTCGATGAAGAGGACGGTATCCTTCTTCTTGTCGGCCTGAGAGCAGGTGAGGAAGGAAGCGAACGTGCCCTGCATGGAACCGCAGACAGGCACGCAGCCCTCGGGATTGATATCGACGCCGATGAAGGCCTTGACAAACTCCGAGGCAGCCTCCTTCAGAGCGGGGAGACCCTGGATGTCGGGATAGCTGTGGGCGATACCGTCCTGCAGCGACTTGATCTGCGCGTCCACGCCTACCTGGGCGGCGGGAAGACCAGGAATGCCCATCTCCATTTTGATGAACTCGACACCACTCTCCTTCTCTGCATGGGCTGCCACACCTTTCACCTCGCGGATCGTTGCCTTGGCGAAGTCCTGTATGCCATGCTCGCGGATGGTGTTGTCAATCAACTCCTTGTTGATGGGTGTCGGCCTCATTTCTGCGCCTCCTTTCCAAGCTCAAGGGCCTTGAAGTTGTCCTCGATGACGCGCTCACCCTTGCGACCGAAGATGACGCGGATGGCGTCCTTCAGCTTGTCAAACTCGATACCCAAAGCCTTCTGGGCAGCTCCGAGCAGGATCATATTGGCCGAGCGAGGAATGTTGTTCTCCTTGGCCACCTCTTCGATGTTGATGCGGATGACGTTGTCCAACTTGGCATAGTCGGCATCGATGACGGCCATGTCAGGATAGTTGGGGATATTGACGAAAGGCGTGCTGGAGGTGATGATCCAGCCGCCCTTCTTCAGATAGGGCAGGTAGCGGAGGGCCTCCATCGGCTCCATGGAGATGATGACGTCGGCCTGACCCTTGGCGATACGGTCGCTATTGATGGGGTCGGAGCTGAGACGGAGATTGCTCTGCACGTCGCCACCACGCTGGGACATACCGTGCACCTCTGCCTGCTTGATATAAAGGTTCTCGTTCATGGCCGCCTGGCCGATGACCGTGGCGATGGAGAGGATACCTTGTCCACCCACGCCACAAAGGATAATATCTGTCTTCATTGGTTTTGAATGCTATTTGGTTGTTGTTTGTCAGAAGGGGTCGCGGGACACTTTCAGGCGTCCGCGACACCCCATAAAACCTGTTCTTCCTCCTCGCTTACTTCTGTTCAGCGGCCTTCTTGGCCTCGGCAGCCTTCTTCTGCTTGAGGTGACGCTGCAACGTGTTCATGCACTCGCGGCGGGGGATGATGACGGAAGTGCCGTGATACTCGATCTCCTCGCGGATGGTCTTGGTGATCTCCGGCATGTTCTTCGGAAGCGGAGTGACGACCTTCAGGTGGTCCTCGCTCACGCCCAGACCACGGCAGATAGCCTCAAACTTGTTGGTACCGGCACTATCCTGACCACCCGTCATGGCGGTCGTGAGGTTGTCGGAGAGGATCACGACGATGTCGGAGTTCTCGTTGACCGCGTCGAGCAAGCCCGTCATGCCGCTGTGGGTGAACGTAGAGTCGCCGATGACAGCCACGGCCGGCCATTGGCCAGCGTCGGCAGCACCCTTGGCCATGCCGATAGAGGCACCCATGTCCACGCAAGAGTGGATGGCCTTGAACGGGGGAAGGAAGCCGAGCGTGTAGCAGCCGATATCGCCAAAGACGCGGGCGTTAGGATACTCCTTCAAGACCTCGTTGAGGGCGGTATAGACGTCACGATGACCGCAACCCTTGCAGAACTGCGGCGGACGGCTGGCCAAGTCGGGACACGGCTCGTACTCCTCGCCAGAGGGCAGACCGAGAGCCTGCTTCAGCTCGTCGGGAGACAACTCACCCGTGCGCGGCAGCTCGCCCGTGAGGCGACCCTTGATGACGGCATTGCCATCCATGACGCCACGCACCTGCTCCTCGATGAAGGGCTGGCCCTCCTCGACGATCAGGACGGAGTCGCACTCGGCAGTCATGCGGCGCACCAACTCCTTCGGCAACGGATACTGAGAGACCTTCAGGACGGGATAAGGCACGCCATCGGGATAGCACTCGTTGAGGTAGTTGAAAGCAATACCGCTCGTGATGATACCCAGCGAGTGGTCCTTGCCGTCGATATACTTATGGAACGGGCGCTCCACGGCATCCTGCTCCAACTGAGCCTGCTGGCCTGTGACAACCACGTTGCGCTTGCGGGCAAAGGCGGGAAGCAACACCCAGTCGCTGGCCTTGGCCTCATAGTTCAGGGGGTTCTGCTCACGCGGCGTCTCCGTGATATTGACCACGGCACGCGAGTGGGCCATACGCGTGGTGACGCGCATCAGCACGGGCAGGTGCATCTTCTCCGAATAGTCGTAGGCCACGGCTATCATGTTGTAAGCCTCCTGCTGGTTGCTCGGCTCAAAAGTCGGGATCATGGCAAACTTGCCATAGAAGCGCGTGTCCTGCTCGTCCTGTGAGGAGTGCATAGAGGGGTCGTCGGCCACCAAGATGACGATACCACCATTGGCGCCTGTGATGGCGGAGTTGACAAACGGGTCGGCAGCCACGTTCAAACCCACATGCTTCATGCAGACCAACGCACGCTTGCCCATATAAGACATACCCAGAGCCTGCTCCATAGCCGTCTTCTCGTTGGTTGCCCAACGACGATGGACGTTGCGGTCCTTCGCAAGCTGAGAATTCTGGATGTACTCTGTGATCTCGGTAGAGGGAGTGCCTGGGTAGGCATAGACACCACTCAGTCCGGCATCCAATGCTCCTTGGGCGATAGCCTCGTCGCCTAAAAGTAGTTTTTTCATCTGATTTCGGTTTTTATAAATATTTGATTTGATTCCTTACTAAATTAGGAGAAGCCAGGCTCCGCAAGCGGGCCGACCTTCTCCTAATCTATATTCACTCGTTTAAAGATTCTCGCAAAACCACTCTGCTACCTGGCGCAGCAAATGGTTGCGGGTGTTGCCACCATAGATGCTGTGATTGCGGTTGGTATAAATGTTCTCTTTGAAGTCCTTGTCCGCCTGCACAAGTGCCTCAGAATACTCGAAGACATTCTGCGGATGGACGTTGTCGTCGGCCAATCCGTGGCAGAGAAGCAGACGGCCGTGGAGGTTCTTGGCGCGTACCAACGGATTGAGCGCATAGCCCGTGGGGTTCTCCTGCGGCGTTCTCATGAAGCGCTCGGTATAGATGCTATCGTAGAAGCGCCAGTTGGTGGGCGGAGCAATCGACACGCCAGCCTTGAAGACCGGACGTCCCTCGCTCATGCTCATCAGGGTGCAGAAGCCACCATAGCTCCATCCCCAGATGCCGATACGCGAGGCGTCGATGTAGTCCTGCTTGCCAAGCCAGATGGCTGCCTCCACCTGGTCCTTTGACTCCAGGTCGCCGATGTTCAGGTAGGTGCACTTCTCAAACTCGGCACCACGTCCGCCCGTTCCGCGACCATCAACACTCACGATGATGTAACCCTTCTGGGTGAGGTAGTAGTCGAAGAGACCACCATTGCCCATCGAACCAATGCTCCAGCTGTCCGTCACCTGCTGGCTGCCGGGACCGCTATACTGGTGCATGATGACCGGGTATTTCTTGGTAGGATCGAAGTTGGCAGGCTTGATCATCCAGCCGTTGAGGGAGACTCCCTCGGAAGTAGTGAAGGTGAAGAACTCCTTTTTGGTCGGCTCAAACTGGGCCAAATCCTGCGTGAGCTTGTCGTTGTTGAGCACCTCGCGTACCACCTTGCCCTTACGGTCCATGATCGTATAGACATAGGGGTGGTTGGCGTCGCTCCAGCAGTTGAGGAAGTAGCGGTAGTCGCCCGAGAAGGTGGCGTCGTTCCATCCTTCCGTGCCCGCGAGGGCGGTCACACGCCCCTTCTTGTCGGCCACGTAGATCTCGCGCTGCATGGGCGAGCGGCGAGCAGCCTGGAAGTAAGTGTTGCCCGTGGCGGCATCATAACCGTAGATGGCCGTCACGTCGTAGTCGCCCTTCTCGATCTGGCGCAGGAGTTTTCCCTCCTTATTATAAAGGTAGAGGTGCAGATAGCCGTCGCGGTCGGAAGGCACGAGGATATAGTCCTTCATGATGGCGATGTCGCCCATGGCCTCGCCCTTGACATACTTCTCCACGCTCTCCTCCAGCAAGAGGCTCGTCGCGCCCGTCGTGGTGTTGGCGTTGTAGAGTCGGAGACAGTCCTGGTGGCGGTTCATCGTGTAGAGGATGATGCGGCCTGCGTCGGCCGTCGTCTTGATGCGGGGGATGTATCCATCAGCATCCAGCGGCAGGTTGTACTGCTTCGTGCTACCATTGTCGAGGTTATAGACCCAAGCCGTGACCTTGGAGTTGTCCTCGCCCGGCTTCGGATACTTATAGCTATACTCGCCCGGATAGACCTTATACTGCTCGTTGGTCGGATACATGCCGGCAAATATCTGGAGCGAATAGGTCTTCACCCCACTCTCGTCGTAGCGGATCCAGCTCAGCGTGCGGCTGTCTGCGCTCCATGCGATGGCGTTGTTGAATCCAAACTCCTCCTCGTTCACCCAGTCGGGGATACCGTTGATGACCTCGTTGAACTTGCCATCGGTCGTGACCTGGCGCTCCGTCGTGCCATCGGTAATGAAGATGTTGTTCTTTCTCACGAAGGCGATTTTCTTACCATCAGGCGAGAAGGTCGGGATCTGCTGGGCTCCGTTCTTCGAGAGCTTGCGAAGCTCCTTGCTTTGGATGTCATAGACATAGAAGTCGGCAGTATAGGAGCGACGGTAGATAGCCCGGTAGTTGGTCTCGATGAGCAGATGCTGTCCGTCGTCGGCCATCTGGTAGCCGTCAAAGCTCTTGATCTGTTCGCCCTTCGTATCGTCGAGATCGAAGAGCACACCCGTCTCCTGACCTGTGACGAAGGAGTATCTCACCACCTTCTTGCGGTCGGCAGAGATTTGTGCATACTCGGAAGTACCCTTGATTGGACGCACGCCAGAGATTCTCTTGGCGACGTACTTCCAGCCCGTGACATCTTTCAACGAAAGAGGCTCCCCGGCAAGCACCTGTACTGCTGTCGAGAGCAAGAGAGCACACGCGATAAAAATGCTTTTCATCTTGTTCTTTAAATCTGTTCGAGTTTGGGTGGAGGCTTTCCGGCCTACCACTTGTTCATATTTTCTTTCCCGTGATGGGTTTCGTTTTGCCACCAGTTCCCGACAAAGCGGGGCCTTTAGTTATTTTCCGCAAAGGTAGGGATAATTATCTAAACTTGCAAAATATTTAGGAAATATTAGCGCAAGCCGCTATATGGTAACGAGCACACCTTGAGCCCAAACCATGTATCATGGGTCGAAAGCTCGTCAAAAGAGGGAGAAACGACTATTTGCCGACCTTAAACTGACTGAAATCAGTCATTTCGATCAGCTCCAAATAGGACGAATGGGGATGATGGCGCATATAGTGCTCGATGGCGCAGACATACTTCGTCTTGTAGAAGCGGGTGCCCATCAGCTGGTTGACCACCCATTGGAGCTTGGCCATGTGGAGGTCGCGCTCGATCTGCGGGCGCATCTCAAACTTGTCGATCTGAAACTCGCTCAGCAAGAAGAATGTGAGGCAGTCTGGCAGGATGTTCTGGCGGTTCATCTGGCGGCGTTGCTGCTCCGAGTAGTAGCGCTTATAGACCGGGTAGTTCTCACCCAGATACTTGTCGAGCGAGATACCGATCATGCCGTTGCCCACAACCACGCTTTGGTCCAAAGCAGAGATCTGCGTATAGATGCGGGGCACACGGATATCAGGGAATGCCTTCTTGAGTCGCGTGAAAGCGTGGCTGAAACCCGTATTCAAATCGTCGATGTCGGCATACTCGGCCTCCACGTCGGCAATGATGCTCTGCAGGATCGTGTCCTGGTAGAACTTGAGCAACTTTGAATTGATGCTGGGGTCGGTGGCGTCGCCTACCTTCACGACATCCTCGATGAGCGTGCGCGTCTCGATAGGATACTCCGTGTTCATCTCCTGCAATGCCGAGAAGTCGCCCGTGGTGAGATAGCGATACTCCAACTGATCGTAGCGCGCGATGCTCACCAAGGGTTGCGTAGCAGCAGAGTCCTCGGGCATCAGCTTAAACTGACACCCGACACACGCTACCAGCAGCGACATCATTATATAAACTATTTTCTTAGACAATGCAATTTCCTTTCTTCAACACCTATATAACGCTGCAAATGTACTAAAAATTATTTAGACCACCAAATAATGCGCTAAAATATGTTTAATTTCCCTTATTTTTGCAATCCAAAAGGGATATAGGGGCGATTGAGGGCAGACAAAAGTGCCTCGCCAGCCGATCGGCGATCCATACCGAGGCAGTCGCAGCCACGGGGCCAGTTTTCTCCTCCCTGCTCCCCAAATCGTCTCCCATGCGCATTTTCTCCTTATTATAGTAGGTATTTGAATATCTTTTTCGTACTTTTGCAAACAGTAAACAATTACCTACACAAATATGAAACTTCTACGATTAGCAGTATTCTGGCTTTGTGCTACCTGCTCCCTGGTCGCCATGGGGCAGCGATACACGCAGTATGTCAATCCGTTGATAGGCACGGGCGGCCACGGCCACGTGTTCCTGGGTGCCAATGTTCCCTTCGGCTATGTGCAGTTGGGCCCGACCGAGCCCACCCGGGGATGGGACTGGTGCTCGGGCTACCATGCCAGCGACTCCATCATCGTCGGCTTCGGCCACCAGCACCTCTCGGGCACGGGTATCGGCGAACTGGGCGACGTGGCCTTCCTGCCCGTGAGCTGCTGCAAGCAGACCGAGGTGAAGTTTGCCCACGAGAGCGAAAATGTCGCCCCGGGCTACTATAGCGTGAAACTCAAAGACCCCAACGTGCTGGTGGAACTGACCGCCACGCAACGGGCGGGATTCCAACGCTACACCACGGGAGCCGACGTGCGACGGGGCATGGTGCGCCTCGACCTTCACCAGGGCATCGGATGGGACAAGATGTCGAAGGCCAAGTATCGCCAGGTCGATGACCGCACGGTCTGTGGCTACCGCGAATCGACTGGATGGGCGCGCCACCAATATACGTTCTTCTATGCGGAGTTCAACAAGCCCATCAAACTGAAGCGCGACCAAGACTCGATCGCCGTCTTCACCTATGAGCCCGACAGCACGCCATTGCTCATCAAGACGGGTCTCTCGGCCGTGAGCGAGGACAACGCCCGCGAGAACCTCCACAAGGAGATACCGGGTTGGGACTTCAATGCCGTCGTTCGCCAGGCCGACGAGGCTTGGGAGAAACAGCTCTCCCGCGTGCAGATCAAGACTGACGACGAGGATGCGCGCACGATATTCTATACCGCGCTCTACCATACGATGACCGCCCCGTCCGTCTTCTGCGACGTCAACGGCCAGTACCGTGGCGCCGACCTGCAGGTACACGAGGGCCAATTCACCAACTATACGACCTTCTCGCTTTGGGACACCTACCGCGCTGCCCATCCCTTGATGACCATCCTGCATCCCGAGATGCTTGCCGACATAGGCGAGACCTTCGTCAACATCTACCAGCAGCAAGGCAAGCTCCCCGTGTGGCACCTCATGGGCAATGAGACCAACTGCATGATTGGCAACCCTGGCGTGCCCGTGCTCGCCGACCTCGTTCTCAAGGGCTTTATTGCTGACAAGCGAGGGGCCTACGAGGCGATGAAGGCATCGGCCATGCTCGACGAGCGTGGCATGGCGTCGCTGAAGCGCAACAACTACGTCGCCTTCGACGAGGACCCGGAGAACGAGACGGTAGCCAAGACACTCGAATATGCGCTTGCCGACGCTTGTATCGCCCAGGTGGCAAAGTCGCTGGGCGAGAAGAAGGACTACCAGTACTTCCTCCATCGCAGCCAGTCGTACCGCAACGTCTTTGACAAGCGGGTGGGCTTCATGCGCGGCCGCGACTCGAAGGGCAACTGGCGCGAGCCGTTCAATCCCTTCCATGCTGTCCATCGCATGGACGACTATACCGAGGGCAACGCTTGGCAATATATATGGCTCGTGCCCCACGACGTGCACGGACTGATCGACTGTTTTGGCGGCGAGAAGCCCTTCGTCACCAAACTCGACTCGCTCTTCTTCGTCACGGGCGACATGGGTGCGGAGGCTTCCCCCGACATCTCGGGCCTCATCGGGCAGTATGCCCACGGCAACGAGCCGAGCCACCACGTCCTCTATATGTACAACTATGCGGGTGAGCCCTGGAAGGGACAGAAGCTCATCCGCCAGGTCTTCGACGAGATGTACAAGAATGCCGAGGACGGACTCTCGGGCAATGAGGACGTAGGCCAGATGTCGGCCTGGTACGTCATCTCTACGCTTGGCCTCTACCAGGTGGAGCCGGCCGGAGGCAAGTTTGTCTTCGGATCGCCGCTGTTCGACGAGGCGACCGTGCAGCTCCCCGAGGGCAAGACCTTCACGGTAAAGGCGCTCGACAACTCGCCCGAGAACGTGTATGTGCAGAGCGTGCGCTGGAACGGCAAGCCCTACACGAAGTCCTACCTATATTATAAGGACATCATGGGCGGCGGCACCCTGGAGTTCACCATGGGTCCGAACCCCTCGAAGTTTGGAACAGCTAAGAAGGACAGACCATGACCGACGAGAGAAACATACCAAGTAGGAAGGTGAGCCCCGTAGCCTGGGTGCCCACCCTCTACTTCGCCATGGGCATGCCCTTTGTGGTTCTGAACATGGTCTGCACGCTCATGTACAAAGGCATGGGGGTGAGCGACGCGCAGATAGCCTTCTGGACCTCGCTCATCATGCTGCCGTGGACGCTGAAACCCCTGTGGAGTCCGTTCCTGGAGATGTACAAGACGAAGAAGTTCTTCGTTGTCCTGACCCAGCTGGTCTCCGGCATCGGCTTCGCCCTGGTGGCCTTCGCGCTCCACCTGCCCGACTTCTTCGCCATCACGATCGCCATCCTGGCGGTCATAGCACTAAGCGGGGCTACCCACGACATCGCCGCTGACGGCACCTACATGAGCGTCCTCTCCAAGGAGGAGCAAGCCAAATGGATCGGCTGGCAGGGAGCGTTCTACAATATCGCCAAGATTGCCGCCACGGGTGGCCTCGTCTATCTGGCGGGCGTCTTCATCAAGCACTTCGGGGTGACTACCGCCTGGATGGTGATCATGCTCATCATCGCCGTCATCATGTGCGCCCTGGGCCTCTACCACATCTTCATCCTCCCCGCCACGTCCAATGCAACAAGTGCGGAGGACAAAAACCTCGGGGAGGCCCTGCGCGAGCTGTTGAACGTCTTTGCCGACTTCTTCAAGAAGAAGCACATCGTCTATTACCTGTTCTTCATCATCCTCTATCGCTTCTGCGAGGGATTCGTGATGAAGATCGTGCCCCTCTTCCTCAAGGCACCACGCACGGAGCAGGGCCTGGGACTGAGCGAGCAGGAGATCGGCCTCTGCTACGGCACGTTCGGAGCGGCAGCCTTCGTCATCGGAAGCATCCTGGCAGGCTACTATATCGCCCACCGCGGACTGCAGAAGAGTCTCTTCCAACTCGCCCTGGTGTTCAACCTGCCCTTCGTGGCCTACACTTTCCTCGCCATCTACCAGCCGACGAGCGTCGTGCTTATTGGGTCGGCCATCACGCTGGAATACTTCGGCTATGGATTCGGCTTTGTCGGACTGACGCTCTTCATGATGCAGCAGATAGCGCCGGGCAAGCACCAGATGAGCCACTACGCCTTTGCCTCGGGCATCATGAACCTGGGCGTCATGCTTCCAGGCATGCTCAGCGGCTACCTCAGCGACGCCCTGGGCTACCGCACCTTCTTCCTCGTGGTGCTCCTGTGCGCCATCCCCGCGCTCCTCATCACCTGGTTCGTGCCGTTCACCTATCCTGAGCCCAAGAAATAAGAGGGAAAGCGTGGGTGCGCCATCCTCCCTTTGGACAACGGGCGCGCCCACCTCTCATAGTCGCCAACAACAACTGACCAATAACAAACAAGAAGAATATGAGCAAACTCATCATCGAGGGCAACGCCCTCCCCAATATGCCGTGGCAAGACCGCCCCGCCGACAGCAACGCCCCCATGTGGCGCTATTCGGAGAACCCGATCATCCCGCGCGACTTGCTCCCCACGAGCAATAGTATCTTCAATTCTGCCGTCGTACCTTTCGGCAATCGCTTCGCGGGCGTGTTCCGTTGCGACGACACCAACCGCCGCATGGTGCTCCACGTGGGCTTCTCCGACGACGGCCTCCATTGGGACATCGACCCCAACCCGCTCCGCTTCGAGTGTGAGGACAAAGAGATAGGCGAGTGGGTCTATGGCTACGACCCGCGCGTCACCTTCATCGAAGACCGCTACTACGTCACCTGGTGCAACGGCTATCATGGCCCGACCATCGGCGTGGCGTGGACGAAAGACTTCAAGACGTTCCACCAACTGGAGAACGCCTTTCTGCCCTACAACCGCAACGGCGTGCTCTTCCCCCGAAAGATCAACGGTCGCTTTGCAATGCTCTCCCGCCCGTCCGACACGGGACACACGCCTTTTGGCGACATCTTCTATAGCGAGTCGCCCGACATGGAGTTTTGGGGTCGCCACCGCCACGTGATGGCTCCCGCAGCCTTCGAGAAGAGTGCATGGCAATGCATGAAGATTGGTGCAGGTCCCATCCCCATCGAGACGAGCGAGGGATGGCTGCTGTTCTACCATGGCGTGCTCCATAGCTGCAATGGCTACGTCTATAGTTTCGGCACGGCGCTCCTCGACCGCGACGAGCCCTGGAAGCCTATCTACCGAAGTGGCCCCTACCTCATCTCGCCGCAGAAACTCTACGAGTGTGTGGGCGATGTGCCCAACGTCTGCTTCCCCTGTGCCGAGCTCCACGACCCTGCCACAGGACGCGTGGCGGTCTATTACGGTTGCGCCGATACCGTGACGGGCATCGCCTTCGGCTACATCCCCGAAATCCTGGAGTGGACGCGCAAGACGAGCATCATCTGATATACTATATATATAAGGTATAATACATGGACCGGGACTTTTTCTGATGATTCTCAGAAAGGGTCTCGGTCTGTTCTTTGAAAGGGCGATCCCCAAAAGCGCAAGACGCCCACCAAGCACAGACTTCTCAGAAAAAACTCGGATTTCCCTCAAGCGTGGGATTCTTCGCATCCCGAAGCGATCCCGAAAGCATCCCGAAGGAACAGGCACAAAAAAAGCGACCCAACAAGGAGTCGCTCGAAACTTATAAAGAAGTCGGGATGACTGGACTCGAACCAGCGACCACCGGTCCCCCAGACCGGCATTCTAAACCTACTGAACTACATCCCGTTTTCTGTTTAGCGGGTGCAAAAGTACTAAGATTTTTGAAACCTGCAAAACTTTTCGGGCTTTTTTTGCCGTTTCGCCCTAAAAATAGTACCTTTGCGGGTGAGTAAGGACCCAAACAAGGCTTAAAATGCATTACATCATAGATCCTCCCCATGTTCTCCAAGCGGATGTCAACTTGCCCGCTTCGAAGAGTATCAGCAACCGCGCCCTCATCATCCAGGCACTTACGCCTGGCGCGCCGACACCGTTCAACCTGTCCGACTGCGATGACACCCGGGTGCTCAAGGACGCCTTGCGCCTCCTACCCTCCCACATCGATATTGGACCGGCAGGCACGGCAATGCGCTTCCTCACCGCCTACCTGGCCATCACGCCCGGAGAGCACACCCTCACCGGTTCGGAGCGGATGCGCCAGCGCCCCATTGGGCAACTGGTTGATGCGCTCCGGCTGCTTGGTGCCGAGATCGCCTATGAGGGCGAGGAGGGCTTTCCCCCGCTGAGGATTACCGGCAAGCCCATCATGGGTGGCAAGATAGAGATGGCGGGCGACATCAGTTCACAGTTCGTCACGGCCCTGCTGCTCATCGCCCCTGTTATGGAGAAGGGACTTACCCTCCATCTGCAGGGCCGCATCATCTCCCGTCCCTATATCGACATGACGCTCCAGGTGATGCGAAGCTATGGCGCGGACGTGGAGTGGATGGACCAAAGTGCCATCACGGTACGCCCACGACCCTACCAGCCCACGGAATATACGGTAGAGAACGACTGGACCTCGGCCTCCTATTGGTATGAACTGATGGTTCTCTTTGGCCGAGGCGACACCTCCATGCGCCTCAACGGACTCCTCGCCCACTCTCCACAGGGCGACGCGGCAGTCAAGTACATCTTCAGCCTGCTGGGCATCCGCACCACCCTCTCCAAGGAGAAGGAGGGAAGACTGGAGACGGCAGCTCTGCATTACCGCAGGATGCGACTGCCTCTCCTCGAATACGACTTCACTGGTCAGCCCGACCTGGCACAGTCCGTGGTGGCTACCTGCGTGGCTTTGGGCACCCACTTCCGCTTCACGGGCCTTTCGACGCTCCGCATCAAGGAGACCGACCGTCTCGCAGCCATCGTCAGCGAGATGCGGAAGCTCGGCTACGACCTCCAGGCGACCGACGAGGACGCGCTGATATGGAACGGCGCACAATGCCAGCCCGACGCCTTCCCCGTCATCGACACCCACAAGGACCACCGCATGGCCATGGCCTTCGCCCCCTTGGCCATCCGCTTCCCGGGACTTCGCATCCACCATCCCGAGGTGGTGTCGAAGTCCTACCCCAGCTATTGGGACGAGCTGGAGCGGGCCGGATTCACCATCACCCCCGCCCAGCCATCCTAAACACCTGCCTATCATGAACCTACTACTCATCACCCTCGGATCGCTGGCCCTTCTGGCCCTCGTCGCCGCCCTCGTCTCCAAACTCACCAAGGGCAGCAACGATGCCGTCCAGCCGACCCATGGCGACTGTTCCACCTGTAGCGACGAGGACGACCGTTGCGAACAGGTGTGCTATATGGAGGCCGCTACCCGCGACGTCGAGTATTATGACGACGAGGAGCTTGACCAGTACAAGGGGCGCCCGTCCGATAGTTACAACGACGACGAGGTACAACACTTCGCCGACGTGCTCTTCTCCCTGCCTCCCGAAGATGCGAGAGGATGGGCACGGAGCCTCAGCCTGCGCGAGATCAACCTGCCCGACGCGCTCAAGGACGACCTCTTTGCGCTCATTGAAGGATGAAATATCGCAAGAAAAAGGCAATAAAACGACCCGTAAAAGAGTTTATTAAGCGTGAAGAAGAATTATACGCTATATAGTATCGGCGCACTACTGGCCATCATCGTCTTGGTCCTTAGTGGCTGCTCGACCCAGAAGAACACCGCCAAGACCCGTTGGTGGCGGGCGTTCAATGCACGCTATAATACCTATTATAATGGCAAACTGGCCTACATCGACGCCTGTCTGGAAAAGGAGAAAGGCAACAAGGACAACTTCACGGAGATGCTCCCGCTCTACACGGTGGGCAACAAAGGCAGCCGCGAACTGGGCAAGGGCAACTACGACCGGGCGATAGAGAAGTCGAAGAAAGCCATCGCGCGCAACAGCATCAAGCGCAAGCCCGAATGGAACAAGTCGAGACGCAAGACGGAGAAGGACATCGAGTGGCTCAGCCGCAAAGAGTACAACCCCTTCCTTTGGAAAGCGTGGATGCTTATGGGCCGCTCCCAGTTTCACAAGGGATCGTTTGACGAGGCTGCGGCGACCTTCGCCTACATGTCGAGAATCTACAAGACGCAGCCCGCCATCTACGGCAAGGCGCGGGCATGGCTTGCCAAATGCTACATCGAGCAGGACTGGCTCTATGATGCCGAGGACGTGATCCGCAACATGCAGCGCGACAGCATCGACTGGAGAGCCGCCAAGGAGTGGGACTATACCTTTGCCGACTACTATATCCACACGGGCGAACTGGAGAAGGCCGTCCCCTACCTGCGCAAAGTCATCAAGCACGAGATGAGAAAGAAGCAGAAAGCGCGCGAATGGTATCTGATGGGACAGATCCAGGCGGCCTTGGGCCATCATACCGAAGCGTACAAGGCGTTTCGCAAGGTCGTCGCCCAGAACCCTCCCTACGAGTTGGAATTCAACGTCCGCATCGCCATGACGGAGGTGATGGCGAAGGGAAAGGCGAAGCAGATGATCGGCAAACTGCGCCGCATGGCTGCCTCGGACAAGAACAAGGAATACCTCGACCAGGTATATTACGCCATGGGCAATATCTACCTGGCACAGCAAGACACCATGAAGGCCATCGACGCCTACGAGAAGGGCAACACCAAGGCCACGCGTAGTGGCGTGGAGAAGGGAGTGCTGCTGCTCCACCTCGGCGACCTCTACTGGGAGATGCAGAAGTATAGCGACGCCCGTCGCTGCTATGGCGAGGCCATCGGCCTGCTCGACAAAGACCGCAAAGACTACGAGGCACTTTCGGAGCGTTCGAAGGTGCTCGACAAACTGGCGCCCTATACTGACGCCATCCACCTCCAGGACTCCTTGCAGTATCTTGCCCAATGTCCGGAGGCGGAGCGCAATGCGGCCATCGACCGCGTGATCGACGCCCTGAAGAAGAAGGAGAAGGAGGAAAGAGACCGATTGGCGGAGCAAGAGGCAGCCCAGCGACAGGGTGAGGGTCAGAACATGGAGACCAACCGTGGTCGCATGCCCAACCCTGCACAGGACAACAATCGCGATGCCGTCTGGTATTTCTATAATGTGCAGGCGGTCTCCCAGGGTAAATCACAGTTTGAGCGACTTTGGGGCAAGCGCGAGAATGCCGACGACTGGCAGCGCAACAACAAGACCGTCGTCGGCAGCATTGGCTCGGGTATCGACGAGGAGGAACTGACCGACGAGCAGCGCGACTCCATCGAGGCGGCAGAACTGGCCCAGGACTCGCTGCAGCAAGTGGCCGACAGCGCCCAGAACGACCCCCACAAGCGGGAGTACTACCTGGCACAGATACCCTTCACGCCCGAACAGCTTGCCGCCAGCAACCTACTGCTGGAGGACGGCCTTCACCACGCTGGCGTCATCTTCAAGGACGAGTTGGACAACCTGCCCTTGGCCGAGAAGCACCTGCGCAGACTGACGGACCACTACCGCGACTACGAGCATATCGACGAGACGTATTATCATCTCTTCCTGCTCTACTCCCGGCTCAAGCAGCCTGCCACAGCCGAGAGCTATGTCGATAGCCTCAAGGCGCGGTTCCCCGACAGTCAATGGACGACGCTGCTCACAGACCCATACTTTGTGGAGAACGCAAAGTTTGGCAAGCATATCGAAGACTCACTCTATGCGGCCACCTACGAGGCGTTCAAGAAGGATCGCTTCGACGAAGTGGCTGCCAACGCCAGCGTCAGCGAGACGCGATTTCCATTGGGTGCGAACCGCGACAAATTTCTGTTCATCAGCGGATTGAGCCGCCTCAACGACGGCGACGCCGAGGGATGTGTCAGCAATATGAAGCAGGTCGTGGAGAAATATCCGCGAAGCCGCATCAGCGAGATGGCGGGCATGATCGTCAATGGCGTTAACCAGGGCAAGCAACTCCACGGCGGCAAGTTCGACTTAGGCGACATCTGGACGCGACGGGCCATCGTGCTCAACGATAGCGACAGCATCAAGCAGGTGAAGTTCACGCCCGATCGCGACATCGACTTCGTCTTCATGCTTGTCTATAGCCCCGACTCTCTCAATGAGAACAAACTGCTCTTCGAGATGGCGCGGTTCAACTTCACCAACTTCCTCGTGCGCAATTTTGAAATTCAGATCGAGGAAGTGGGGGGCATGAGACAGATGCGCCTCACAGGATTCCTCAACTTCGAGGAGGCCTACGAGTATGCGCGTCAGCTCTTCGCCAACCAGGCCGTCGTACGACAGACCAACGGCAAGGCGGTACCAATCATCATTAGTACGAAAAACGAGGAGTTGATCGGCAAGCCGTTCAGCTATAAGGACTACGAGGACTTCTATGCCCAGAACTTCAACAAGGTGGAACTGCCGAAGCGCAATACGCTCTTTGAGCCTGCGGACCTCAACGAACCGCGAGAGCCGGAGAAGGTACAACCCATCGGCATTCCCGAGGTGGACAACCAGCCCGTGACCAGCGAGGCGGGCGAAAACGAGGAGACATTGGAGGTGGAGGACGACACGCAGTTCATCCCCATCGAGGAACCGTCACAAGTGGTAACGGACACCACGGCCACAGAACCTGCCAAGGAGGACGAGCCGCAAGCCGATGCGCCTCAGAAGGAACCAGAGGCTAAGGACGCTCCCACGGAGCCACAGCCCGAGACTGCCCCGCAAGGTGGCAACGAGGGCGGTAGTACGAATGAGGGTGAACCCAAGGAACCAGCCAAGGAGACGCCCCAGGAAGACGCCAAAGATATAAACGTCCCCGAGGGTAAACCCACGGAGCAACCCAAGGATCAACCGAAGGAACCAGCGAAGGAACCAGCGAAGGAACCAGCGAAGGATCAGCCTTCGGCAGCCTCCAAGGATCAACCCAAGGAGCCTCAACAAGAGGACAACGAGGGCACGACCATTGCCGTGGATCCGACGGGCGAGCAACCAGCAGAGACCGACACTCAGGGCGACCTGATAGAGATCGCCCCCGAGGACGAATCGGCCAAGCCAGCCACCCAGCAGCCGGAGGAGGGCACCATCGTCATCCCCGACGAGCCAGAGACACCTCCTGCTCCTGCGGTTCAGCCACCAAGTTCCTCCACGCCGAAGACCGAAAAGCCTCAGCAGGATCGGCCTGCCACACAACCACAGAAGCCCGTCCAGGACCAGCCGCAAGGCAAGGAAGACGACGAGGATGAACCCGAGTTCTTCTTTGAGGGCGACACGCCGTCCAGTCCGACGAATAGCGAGGACAAGGAGACGCTCGACGATGGCCTCGACGACGAGTATTACGAGTTGGATGGTTTCTAAGTATCCACCCGACTACTACTGAGTTCACCCCAGGACTTCGCCACGAGGGTCCGAAGACCAAGCAGCGCTTCATGACAAGGAGTGTCCAAACAGTACAAGCCCCCATGGCGAGGGACAAAAAAAATGATAGGAGAAAAGACAATGAACAATAATAACGGATTGCTTTTATGGGTCGATGACGAGATAGAGCTGCTGAAGGCCTACATCATCTTCCTCGAAAAGAAAGGCTACGAGGTCGTGACCGTCAGCAACGGAGCCGACGCCATCGACCAATGCCGCGCACAGACCTTCGACCTGGTGCTCCTCGACGAGCAGATGCCGGGTCTGTCAGGTCTCGAGACGCTCCAGCGCATCAAGGAGATACAACCTGCCACGCCCATCGTCATGGTGACGAAGAGCGAGGAGGAGAACATCATGGAGCAGGCGATAGGATCGAAGATCGCCGACTACCTCATCAAGCCCGTCAATCCCAGTCAGATTCTTCTGACGCTCAAGAAGAACATCCACAGAAAGGAGATCGTCACCGAGGTGACGCAGACGGGCTATCAGCAGGACTACCAGCAGATCTCCATGCAGATCAGCGACAGTCGTTCCTTTGCCGACTGGGCTGAGGTCTATAAGCGACTGGTACGCTGGGAACTGGAACTGAGCAGCACGGAGAGCAATATGACGGACATGCTGAAGATGCAAAAGGAGGAGGCCAATATCGGGTTTGCCAAATACATCCAGCAGAACTACCTCGACTGGGTAGCCCCTCAGCAGCCAGCCCGCACAGACCGATTTCAACTGCGTGGCCGCAAGGAGGAGAAGCCGGGAGCGTCGCGCCCCACGATGAGTCCCGACCTCTTCAAGCAGTTTGTCTTTCCAAGCATTGACCGTGGCGAGAAGGTCTTCCTGATCGTCATCGACAACTTCCGCTTCGACCAGTGGCGCGTGCTCTCCAGCGAGGTGGCCGACCTCTTCGACATCGACGAGCAAGTCTATCTCAGCATCCTTCCCACCGCCACGCAGTATGCCCGCAACGCCATCTTCAGCGGGCTGATGCCTCAACAGATAGCCGAGATGTTTCCAGAGCTGTGGGTCGATGAGGACGAGGAGGAGGGCAAGAACCTCAACGAAGGGCCGCTAATCAAGACCCAGCTTGAGCGCTTCCGCCGCCACGACACCTTCTCTTACCACAAGATCAACGACTCGGCCGATTCGGACAAGTATCTCTCCCAGTTCAACAACCTCTACCAGAACGACTTCAACGTGCTGGTCATCAACTTCATCGACATTCTCTCCCATGCACGCACGGAGATGAAGATGATACGCGAATTGGCCAACAACGAGAGCGCCTACCGCAGTATCACCCGCTCCTGGTTCCGCCACTCGGTACTGACCGACCTCCTGCGCCTGCTCTCGCAGAGCGACTACAAGGTCATCATCACCACCGACCATGGCAGCATCCGCACCACGAAGCCCGTGAAGATCGTCGGCGACCGCAACACCAACACCAACCTGCGCTACAAGTTGGGCAAGAACCTGAGCTACCACGGCAAGGACCTCTTCGTCATCAAGAATCCACACCAGGCTCAGCTCCCCGCCCCCAACCTCAGCACGGCCTATGTGTTTGCCACGGGCGACGCATTCTTTGCCTACCCCAACAATTACAACTACTACGTGTCTTATTATAAGGACACATTCCAGCATGGCGGCATCTCGATGGAGGAGATGATCGTGCCCCTCATCACCCTGACGCCACGCAAACGATAATAGACAAAAACAAAGAAAGGAAAAGCAATATGAAGAAAGTGTATTTTGAACTCGAAAGCCTCGACAAGATCCACGAGGCCGCCCGCTACTTCCTCAACGCCGTGGGCGACGCCAACATCTTTGCCATCGACGGAGACATGGGGGTAGGCAAGACCACCTTCATCAAAGCCGTCTGCGAGGAACTGGGCGTCAAGGATGTCATCACCTCCCCCACCTTCTCATTGGTCAACGAATATACCGATGGCAAGGGTGAGCCGGTCTATCACTTCGACTTCTACCGCATCAAGAAGATAGCGGAGGTCTTCGACATAGGCGTAGAGCAGTATTTTGACAGCGGGCACTACTGCTTCATCGAATGGCCGGATATCGTGGAATTCTTCCTGCCCGACGATGCGGTCCACCTTGAAATATATGAACAGGAAGATGGTGCACGCCGCTTTATCATCAAGTGGTACTTTGTCGATTAGCAAGAGGCCAGAAGCTCCCTCGTCACTTATCCGAACCTCACAAGCCCGCCGAAAAGAAACTTTTGGCGGGCTTCGTCATTTTTCCTTGCCATATATTTGCGCAACTCGGCTTTTTTTTGTTACTTTGCAAATCAAAGGAATAATAACTAACTTACAGGAATTATGGAAGAGACACAACTGCTTTGTGGTCTGAAGCGCGAGGACTTTCAGACCACCATCGACGGCAAGAAGACCGATTTATATGTGCTCCGCAACAGTCAGGGCAACGAGGTGGCACTCACCAACTACGGAGGCGCCGTAGTAGCCATCATGATGCCGGACAAAGAGGGCAAGCACGCCAACATTATTCAGGGACACGACAGCATCAAGGGAGTCATGGAGTCTCCCGAGCCTTATCTCTCTACCCTCGTAGGACGCTACGCCAACCGCATCGCGCGCGGACGCTTCCAGCTCCACGGCAAGGAGTATAGTCTCGCCATCAACAACGGTCCCAACTGCCTCCACGGCGGCAAGCAGGGATTCAACGCCAAGGTATGGGACGCCACGCAGGTGAATCCTCACGCCGTGGTCATGAAATACACCAGTCCCTATGGCGAGGAGGGCTTCTCTGGTGAGGTGGTCGTCTGGGTGGCCTTCACCCTCACCGACGCCGACGAACTGGTTATCAAGTATCGCGCCACGACCAACAAGAAGACCGTCATCAACCTCACTCACCATGGTTTCTTCTCCCTCGCTGGCATCGCCAATCCTACCCCCACGATCGACAACGTCCTTTTGGAGGTCAACGCCGACCACTATCTGCCCATCGACGACACTTCCATCCCCACGGGCGAGATACGCCGGGTGGAAGGCACGCCCTTCGACTTCCGCACGATGAAGCCTGTGGCACAGGACATCGAGGCTGACGACGAGCAGCTGCGCCATGGAGCGGGCTACGACCATTGCTTTGTCCTCAACAAGCACGAGGAGGGTGAGCTGACGCTTGCCGCCCGCGTGAAAGAGCCGACCAGCGGACGTACCATGACCGTCTATACCACCGAGCCGGGCGTACAACTCTATACGGACAACTGGGCCGACGGCTACCAGGGACAGCACGGAGCCACCTTCCCGCGTCGAAGCGCCATCTGCCTGGAGTGCCAGCACTTCCCCGACAGTCCCAACCATCCCTACTTCCCATCGGTAGTGCTTAACCTGGGTGAGGAATACACCCAGAAGACCATCTACCAGTTTGGCGTAGAGAAGTAAAGCATTCCCCACAGCCACCCAGGAGCCACCCCATCCCAAACGGCCGTGATACCGCGGCCCATCCATCCACCAAAGAAAGAAAACAAAACAACAACACCGAAATGGAAAATTCCTCTAAAAAACAAGGAAATATCATCGCCATCCTGGCGATGGTCTTCCTGTTCGCCATGATTGCCTTCGTGACCAACCTCTGCTCGCCCATGGCCGTCATTCTCAAAAACAACTTCAACGTCTCCGAGTTTCTCTCGCAGGTGGGCAACTATGGCAACTTTGGCGCCTACTTAGTCATGGGTGTTCCCGCAGGTCTGCTCATCACAAAATTCGGCTACAAGAAGACGGCCTTGATGGCCCTTATCGTCGGCATTGTCGGTCTGCTTCTCCAGTGGGTCAGTGGGTCTGCCGGCTTCGTGGTTTATCTCATCGGCGCCTTCATTTCCGGCCTCTGCATGTGCATGCTCAACACCGTGGTCAATCCGATGCTCAACCTCCTCGGCGGAGGTGGCAACCGTGGCAACCAGCTTGTACAGATCGGTGGAGTATTCAACTCCGCCGCTGCTGTCTGTGTCTATATTCTCATGGGAGCCCTCATCGGCGACGCCAGCAAGGCCAAAGTCTCCGCAGCCACGCCGGCTCTGATGATTGCCCTCGCCATCTTCATCTTCGCCCTTGTGGTCATTTTCTTCACCAAGATCCAGGAGCCGCAACAGCCGAAGCATGAAGCTACCCACGACCAGTACAGCTGCTACTCCTTCCGCCACTTCAAACTCGGCATGCTTGCCATCGCCGTCTATGGTGCCGTCGAGGTATGCCCGCCGACCTACATTCTCGCCTACCTCACTTCAGCCAAGGACGCCGTCAACCCAGGTCTCGGCATGGACGCTGGCTATGTGGGCACGCTCAGCGCGGTCTATTTCATTTTCATGCTCATCGGCCGTTTCATCGGCGGCATGGTGGGTGGCAAGGTATCACCCAAGGCAATGATCACTACCGTGAGTTTCGTGGCCATGGTCCTCGTGGCCGTGGGTATGCTGCTTCCCGTGGAGCAGACCATTCAGTTCCCGGGCATCGACTACGTCAAGATGTGCCTCATCTGGGGTGAGATTCCCGTAGGCATCTTCGCCTTCATGCTCATCGGCTTCTGCGCCTCCGTGATGTGGGGTGGCATCTTCAACCTCGCTACAGAGGGACTGGGCAAATACACGGCCAAGGCTTCGGGCGCATTCATGATGATGGTGGCTGGCTTTGCTGTTGTCATCGGCCTTCAAGGATTCGTTATCGACCTTACACACAACTACATCGGTAGCTTTGTCGTCGTCCTTCTCGCCGCAGCCTACATCTTCTACTACGCCCTCTGGGGCTCCAAGAATGTCAATACCGACATTCCTGTGGAGTAATTGAGTAATGAGAAGAAATATCATCATTAAAACCAATATATTACACAAGCAAAAGATATGGACATAGAATTTGTGAGAAGCCGTTTTATCAAGCATTTCGATGGTAAGACAGGCAACATATACTTCTCGCCGGGTCGCATCAACCTCATCGGCGAGCACACGGACTACAACGGGGGCTTCGTCTTCCCTGGCGCCGTGGACAAGGGCATTATGGCCGAGGTGCGCCCCAATGGCCTCAACACCATCATGTGCTATTCCATCGACTTGAAGGACCGCGTGGAGTTCAAGGTGGACGATTCTGAGGGTCCGCGCGCCACCTGGGCACGCTTCATCTACGGCATGGTGCAGGAGTTTCGCAAGCTCGGCGTGGAGGTGAAGGGATTCAATATCGCCTTCGCGGGCGACGTGCCTCTCGGAGCGGGCATGAGCAGTTCGGCAGCCCTGGAGAGCTGCATCGGCTGCGCCATCTGCGGGCGTATGTGCCCCGACGCGGCCATCGAAGTGTACCGATAAGGAGGTGCGGATATGGCAAGGAAATTCATGAAGGGCACAGAGGCCATCGCCGAGGCCGCCATCCGCGCCGGCTGCGACTGCTTTTTCGGCTATCCCATCACGCCCCAGAGCGAGGTAGCCGCGAGTTCGAGTACTTCCCCTTCGACCCGAAGGGATACCAGCTCGTATTGGTCAATTCCAAGGTGAAGCACGAACTGGTGGGAAGCCCGTACAACGACCGCCGCAGAAGTTGCGAGAATGTGGTCGCGGCCATCGCCGCCCAGTTCCCCGACCGCCACTTCGAGACGCTCCGCGATGCTGAATGGACCGACCTGGAGGCCGTCCGCAACAAGGTGAGCGAGGAGGACTATAGCCGTGCTCACTATGTGTTGGGCGAGAAGGCCCGCGTACTGGCTGTATGCGATGCACTCAACCAGGGCGACTACGAGACCGTAGGCCAGAAGATGTATGAGACCCATGACGGTCTGAGCAACGAGTATGACGTGAGCTGCGAAGAGCTCGACTTCCTCAACGACGTAGCCCGCGAGTGTGGCGTCACGGGATCCCGCATCATGGGCGGTGGCTTCGGCGGTTGCACCATCAACCTCGTCAAGGAAGAGCGCTACGACCACTTCGTCGAGGAAGTGACCAAACGCTTCGCTGCGAAGTATGGCCATGCCCCCGAGGTCTATCCTGTCGTCATCAGCGACGGTTCCCACAAAGTCTGCTAAGGACCCGACGACATTGCCTCTTTGAATCCCCCGAAAGGGCGGGATTTCAAAGAGGACAGTATTTCAAAACGGGGTTGGCAAGCGATTTAATTCGCACTTGCCAACCCCGTTTTCTTTTTCGGCGGTCTCTACCATTTATACATAGCGTGGCCGATTTGCAGAAATCGTTCTACATACGTTCTCCAGAATCTGATCAGTTATGGACGAGCGTACCGATAGCCTCTCCCGCCATCACCTTGGCGAGATTGCCATAGACATCCATGTTGAAGACATAGATGGGAAGATGGTTCTCCTTACACATCGTGGTGGCCGTGAGGTCCATGACCTTCAGGCCGCGGGTATAGATCTCGTCGTAGGTGATGTCGTCAAACTTCGTGGCTGTCGGGTCTTTCTCGGGGTCGGCGGTATAGATGCCATCCACGCGTGTACCTTTCAGCATCACATCTGCCTCGATCTCGATACCACGGAGCGACGAACCCGTATCGGTGGAGAAGTAGGGGCAACCCGTTCCTGCACCGAAGATGCAGACATAGCCAGCCTCCATGGCCTCGATGGCCTTCCACTTGCTATACAACTCGCCGATAGGCTCCATACGAATGGCTGTTAGCACCTTGTTTTTGACACCCAATGCACCGAGAGCAGAACTCAAGGCGAGCGAGTTGATGACGGTGGCACACATACCCATTTGGTCGCCCTTCACGCGGTCGAAGCCCTTCTGCGAACTCGACAGGCCGCGGAAGATATTGCCACCACCGATGACGATACCGATCTGTACACCCATCTCCTGCACTTCTTTAATCTGGCGCGCATAGTCCGCCAAACGCTCGGGGTCAATACCATACCCCTGCTTGCCCATCAGGCTCTCTCCAGAGAGCTTGAGCAGTATTCGTTTAAATCTTGCCATTGCTGATTATATTGATAAATTTCTACTTTTATAATAAGTTACAATACCCCTCTATTGGGCTGCGGGGATCATAAACTCCACTTCTTTGAAGCTGTATTCGCGGATGCAGCCCTGCCGGTCGTGGAGCAACAGGCGCCCATCGTCTTCCACACCGAAGATGCGTCCCTCAAACTCACCCTCCTTGTCCCGGAAGCGATAATAGCCGTCGCGGTGGTAAAGGTTCATAAAATAGAGTTCGGAGATGTCTCCATAGGCTCCCTCACGGGTCAGTTCATAGTATTTCTTGAACGAGACGATGAGTTCTTGCAGCAGTTGCTCGCGATCTACGTCGTGGCCCACAATCTGTTTGAGTGACACGGGATTGGGCAAGGCGTCGGAGAAAGCGGTCTGATTGACATTCAGTCCGATGCCATAGACGCATTTTTTGAGACCTTGCGAACTGACCGCCGTCTCGATCAGCGTGCCACTCAACTTGCGGTCGTTCCAATAGATGTCGTTTGGCCACTTCAGGGTGATCCCCTCCGTATAGCCATCGAGCACCTCCTTGATAGCCAAGGCCCCAGCCTCAGAGAGGAGAAACTGCCGCCCCACGGGGATCCATGAGGGATGGATGAGGACGCTGAAGAGCAGGTTCATTCCTTCGGCAGACTCCCACCGGTTCGTCCCCTGCCCCCTTCCCGCCGTCTGATGATCAGCGGTGACGACCACCATATCCTCGTCTTCCGAAGCGGGTTGGTAGGTCCTGAGGTAGCTATTCGTGCTATCGACCTCGCCGAGGCGTACCACGGTCACGGGCTTCTCCTTCGGCTTGCGGCCCAGTTGGGCTTTGATTCGTGAAAAGATTTTCATGTTGTTGTGTTCGTTTACATCTGTGAGGCCCACATGACTACATCAATGGGACGTCCTCGACATGTCTGACTTGCGCCGTCTCTGCATGGGTTCCGACGATGGTGATGATGTCGAAGCGTATGCGGGAATGGACCTGATAGGTTTTCACAAAAGCATTGGTGGCAATGATGATCGACCGTATCTTCTGTGGCGTGACGGCCAGCGAGGCATCGCCAAAACGTTCGTTGCGCCGCGTCTTCACCTCCACGATCACCAGGAGGTCTTCGTCCTCCTTTTGGGCGATGAGGTCAAGGTCGCGATGTCCACAATGCCAGTCGCGAAAGAGTATCTTGAAGCCTTGACGCTCCAAGTGGCGGGCAGCCAATTCCTCGCCCCAACGTCCCAACTCATTGTGCGCAGCCATACCGTGTCCTATTCGTTTGTTCGCTAATCATCGCACAAATTTACGAATTTAATTCGAATCCTCGGCCATCCTAAGGGGCTTTTTTCCTGGTTCTATAGGAAATTGGGGGGACGAGGTGGTCCGTGGTGCCGCAAGACGAGGTGGTTGACATCCTTCGATAGTGCCGCTCTGTCCGTCCTTACCGTACCAGCGAGCAAAGAAACGGCGCGTTTTTTTCCATAATCGGAAAAGAATTTGTAATTTCGCAATCTGATTGAAGAACTTGACTGTATGCAAGAAAAAAAGACATATACCTTTGAGGAGGCCTACGAGGCCACCTTGAACTATTTCGACGGCGACGCACTCGCTGCCCGCGTCTGGGTGAGCAAGTACGCCATGAAGGACGGGATGGGTCATATCTATGAGCAGACTCCCACCGACATGCACTGGCGCATCGCCCACGAGATAGCCAGGATAGAGACCAACTACCCCCACCCCCTCACGGCCGAGGAGGTATTCGCCCTTCTCGACCACTTCCGATACATCATTCCCGCGGGCAGCCCGATGACGGGCATCGGCAATGACCATCAGATTGCCTCGCTCTCCAACTGCTTCGTCATCGGTATCGACGGCGACGCCGACTCCTACGGGGCCATCATGCGACTCGACGAGGAGCAGGTGCAACTCATGAAGCGGCGCGGAGGCGTAGGCCACGACTTGAGCCAGATCCGTCCCAAGGGCACTCCTGTCAACAACTCCGCCCTCACCTCGACGGGACTGGTGCCGTTCATGGAACGCTTCAGCAATTCCACAAGGGAGGTGGCGCAGGACGGACGGCGCGGCGCACTTATGCTCTCGGTGAGCATAAAGCACCCGGACTCCGAAGCGTTCATCGACGCGAAGATGACCGAAGGCAAGGTGACCGGGGCAAATGTGTCGGTCAAGATAGACGATGAGTTCATGCGTGCCGCCCTGTCTGCCGGGAAATATACGCAAA
>ERZ779877.790-NODE-790-length-31725-cov-7.423682_pt1 | contig 31725 bp, 41 predicted proteins | sample MGYA00511556_ERZ779877 | MGnify/ENA primary metagenome ERZ779877 (study PRJEB29588, sample SAMEA2159338) | human gut metagenome | biome: human gut; feature: human-associated habitat; material: faeces | place: Denmark | collected 2008/2010 ...
AGATAGTAAAAACTATCTCGTTACTAAAGTCTAACTTTTTGGGGTCACATCAAATCCTACTTAGGACCCGATGTTATCTTTGCTACGGACTCCTCCGGTTTGTCCCCGACAGAAGTCGCTTCGGCTTTGGATCATCCCGAACGCTTCGTCGTCGCTCACTTCTGTAATCCTCCTCATCTGATTCCGTTGGTCGAAATCGTTCCGGGCGCTAAGACGAACCAGGAAACGGTCGACATCACGTGGAAGCTCATGGAAAAAATCGGCAAAAAGCCGGTTGCTCTGCTGAAAGAAGCTCCGGGCTTCGTCGGCAACCGCCTCCAGTTCGCTCTGCTTCGTGAAGCCCTGCACTGCGTAAAAGAAGGCATCGCTACGGCAGAAGCTGTCGACGCCATCTGCAAATACAGCATCGGCCGCCGCTTAGGCGTAACGGGCCCGATCGAAACGGCCGACTTTGGCGGTCTCGATATCTTCTACAACATCTCCGCTTACTTGAACGCCGACCTGGCTGACGACAAGGAAGCTTCCGACGTCATGAAGAAATGCGTCGACGAAGGCAACTTGGGCGCTAAGACCGGCACGGGCTTGTACAACTGGACTCCGGAAGATATTGACAGAATCAAACGGACGAGAGAAGAAGTCCTCATCGAATGGCTGAAAAAAGACGCATCTGGTCAAAAATTCTAAGGTTCAATCTGGACCGTTGAATGCGCTGACGCGATGATGCAGCTGTCATCCCGAAACAGGGGAACTAGGTCCTGCTGTTTCGGGATGACTTTTTTTGTCAAAATGTTGTATACTATACGTGTTGTATACTATTAAAACGCAAAGGATGAGAAACTATGGTAGAGTATAAAGACGTCTTGGGATTTGAACAGGAACCGTTGGAAAGCGCCGATTTTGCCAGCTTGAAGGAAGCTGTCGAAGAAGCGCGCCGCTGCCTGAACTGCGCCGTTCCGCAGTGCCGCAAGGGTTGTCCCATCAACAATGAAATTCCCCAGTTTATTCATGCGCTGGCTCAGGGCAATATCGGCGAAGCTGCCGAACACATTGCGCACAACAGCTGCCTGCCCGGCATTTGCGGCCGCGTCTGCCCTTGGGAAAAGCAGTGCGAAGGCGCCTGCGTATTGGGCAAGAAAGGAAAACACGTCGAAATCGGCAAGCTGGAACGCTTTGTAGCCGACAAGTGCTTTGAAGGCGGATTGCTGCCCCTTCCGAAAAAAGGCGACGCTGTCGCTAAGGTCGCCGTAATCGGCAGCGGCCCTGCCGGATTGGCTGCCGCCCACGAGCTGCTCAGCCGGCAGTACGACGTGACGATTTTTGAAAGCTCTTCCGAACCGGGCGGCATGCTCATGTTCGGCATTCCTTCGTTCCGCCTGCACAAAAAGCACGTATACCGGGAAATGGAATACCTGCAGCAACTGGGCGCCGTCTTCCAATTCAATACGAAAATCGGCGCGGATAAGCAAATCAGCGATTTATTTGCCGAAGGCTATGAAGCTGTCTTCATCGCTACCGGCGCGCCTGTAGGCTGGAATTTGGGCGTTGAAAACGATACGGTCGACGGCGTCGTCGACGCGCAGCATTTCCTGACCCAGGTTCAGCAGGTACAGCTTGGCCAGGCGAAGCAGGAAGACCTGCCGATTCAGCCCGGAGACGACGTCATTGTCGTAGGCGCCGGCAACGTGGCTATCGATGCGGCACGCACGGCCCTGCGCCTGAAGGCCAACGTCACTATCGTATACCGCCGCGCGGAAAAGAATATGAAGTGCCTGCCTTCGGAATATGAAGCGGCAAAGGCCGACGGCGTCGCCTTTAAATTTTACTCGGCTCCGAAGGCTGTTGTAGGTCAGGACCATGTAGAAGGCCTGCAGTACGAAAAACAGCAGATTTTGGAAGACGCCACGATGGTGCCGACAGGAGAATTCGGCGTCGTACCGGCCAATAAGATCATTGCCGCTATCGGCAACCGGCCGGAATTGGACTGCATGCGCCAGTTTGACGTCGATATGAACGGTGACGGATATATTTTCACGAAGGACGAACCGTACGGCATGACCAGCCAGACCGGCGTATTCGCCGCCGGCGACATCGTCCATAAACCGGCAACCGTCGTATTGGCTATGCGCGAAGGGAAGAAAGTGGCTGTCGGCATCGACCAGTATATAAAGGCCAAACACCTGATGGCTAAGTGTCAGTAAGAATCCGTATGAAAAAAATTCATTTCTTATAAAGATTCTTCATAATAAATAAATATGGAACGATAAAATTGCCCGATATACGCTGTAATTTGCTGCGTATATCGGGCAATTTTTATTTTCAGTAATATTGCATAACTATTCCTCATGACATGCCTTTCATTCTTGTCATGCCATGAAAAACATGATAGCATAGCAATATGCCACAACGAGGGGGTATTTGCTTGGTATCTGAAGAATATGCAGTGATATTGAAAAAACTGATTACGATAACGGAAACGAAGAATTTAGTCTTGGCGAATATAACGGGATACGACGTATCCTATATCAGCAAGTGGGTGAACGGCGTAAAATTGCCGGCGACGAAATATATCGAGCAGATCAATGAAAAACTGGCTAAATGCTTTGCCGAAGCGGTTATCACCAGCGGGCGGACCGACGAGCTGAGCGTGTTGTTTGCCGTCCCTGTGACGCGGGAAACGGCGGAGTTTGAAATATTGCAGCAATTGAGTGCGGCCTATCGGTTTTCTATGAAGCATCACGGCCGCCACCGGCAGGAGGCTTCCGTACCGGCGAAGGTCATTACGGGGAATCACGACGCCTTCCTGTTTATGAATACCGTGTTCAAGGAGAAGATGCGAAATGCCAAAGAGGGGAGCAACCTGCTGATTTTAGGCGATTTCTGCACGCTTCTGGACATCGATTTCTGGAAATTTTTAGAATTTCCCAATGAAACGGCGCCGCACATTACGATTCACGTCGGCATCGATTTGGAAAAATTGTCCCGTGATACGAAATATACGGAGCAGCTGTATATCATTTTGGGGAGATACCTGAATTACGAATTTAAGCTGTATCATTCCGACGTCTTGAAGCAAGGCAATACGATTATCATGGAAAATGAGTTTGTTATTCAATATTCTCTGCAGGGAGAGCGCAGTATCGGCATTTGCACCTATATTTCCGACGCAGCCTTGGTGCAGGATATTTATAACCGGTTTTACGTCGGCTTTGCCAACCAGCAGGCGGCGCTGGCTCCGGTGAAAACCTTGGGAATCGAGGATATTGGGTTTCGGACGGCCTTTTATTCGTCTGACAAATATTTCTTTTTCCTGACAAACGGCGTCGATTTCTTGCTGCCGACGCAGGCCGTTTCCGAATTTTTGGCGGAAATCAAAGCGTCGAAACAGGTGACGAGGCAGATTGGACAGCTGCAGATCATGTGGGATGAAATGATGGCTTCGGGTGAAGTGGAATTTATGCTGCCCATGACGTCGATTATCCGTTATATCGAAACGGGATATATGTTTTTTACCGATAAGGAATTCAAGATGAAGGCTCCGTATCGCAAGATGCACCTGCAGCATGCGCTGGATATTATGGAAAAAAATCCGAAAATTACCGTAGGCGTCATTCAGGCCTCCATGGAAATGTCGGAATATCAGGTGACGAATTTATCCTTTTATTCCAATTATACGGCCGCTTTTTTTAAGAAAAATCCTCAGTATATTCGCGAATCGGTATGCCCGTTTTACGTCGTAGCGAATAAAAAATTGGTTGAATGCTTCCATACCTTTTTCAGGCAAGTGAAGCAGATGCCTATGTACCATCATTATGCGTATACGGACATCCGGCAGAAGTACGAGCAGTATAAGGGATTTGTAGAGCGGACGATTGATTTGTACGAAGACGCGTAATTCCGTCAGGAGGAACGACTATGAACAAGACGATGCACGCAGGCTTTTTAGTGCTGTATTTTATTGCCCTCGTCCTGTCCGGCACGTCGCCGCTGTTTGCGGCAGGCGCCGCCCTGGTGTTCTTTTTAGTCACGTCCTTTCAGGTGCTGAAAATGATCGTCGTCCTGGCCGTGATAATCGGCGGGCTGTGCGTCCTCTTTCCCTTTTTGGCTCCCGTGGCCTTTATACTGGCCGTCGTATTTTTTGTGCTGCGCATACGGTTTATCATCCGAAATATATACGCCATTTTGGCCGGGGCTTACATGTACGGCCTTCTCGCCGCCTTTGGCGCGTCCCATATAGGTCTTCTCGGCTATGCGGCGTATGCCTTGGCTGCGGCGGCAGTCCTCGTGCTGCATGTCATATTAAAATGGCTGTATCGAATGGGCTATACGACGAAGCAGGCCTTCGGCATTATGGGCTTGGTGCCGCTGCTGGTCGTCGCTTTTGTCTTGCCCTTCTTAAAAATCCCTGTTGTTCACGGCGACGTAGTCGTAAGTCCCGACGTATATCCCGATGCCCCGCCGGCTCCAGACATCGTCCACGGCGGCGTCGCAGTCCGTCCTGCTGTATATCCAGGAACTGCGGCTTCTCCTGACGTCGTTCACGATGGTATTATCGTACGGCCTCCTATATATCCTGATACCGTTCACAGCGGCATTACCGTGCATCCCGGCGTATATCCCAGCGCCGGAGTGTCCTATGACGCCGTTCATGGGGCTCACGTCAACCATTCCTCTTATATAAATCCCTATGCCGACGAGCCTACGGTGACGGTCCGGCCGTATATTAAAGGTGACGGAACGGTTGTAAAAGGCCATGTCAGGACGGCTCCCGACGAAGTGGAATCGAATAATCTTTCCTACAGAGGGTAAGAACATACCGGGAATTTCCCATAGCTCCCTTGCGAGGACGGCACGGTCGTCTGCCGTAAGGGAGTGTTTTTGCCATGGGAATATACAAATCCCCTCGTTACCTGTCACTATCGGTAACGAGGGGATTTTGCGCTGGTACAGGCGGCGTGAGCTCTTATTCCGCCCAGTCGCCGTGCAGAAAGACGGGAACTTCGCTGCCGTCGGCTTTAATGCCCGTAATGGACAGATCCGGCGAGCCGACCATGAAATCGACGTGAATCATGGAATCATTCAGTCCGGCCTGTTCCGTTTCTTCCTTCGTCATTTCTGCTCCGCCGGCCAGGCAGGTCGGATAGGACGCGCCGAGAGCCAAGTGGCACGACGCGTTTTCGTCGAATAAGGTTTCATAGAAGAGGATATTCGACAGAGAAATGGGCGAGTGGTAGGGGATGAGGGCGACTTCGCCGAGACGGCCTGCTCCTTCGTCGATGGCGACGAGCTTCTGCAGGACGTCGTCGCCTGTTTCGGCATGGGCTTCGACGACTTTTCCGTCTTTGAATACGAGATGGAACTTGTCGATGACGTTACCGTTATAGACCAGGGGCTTCGTGCTGTATACGACGCCGTCTACGCCGTCGGCGCGGGGAGCCGTGTAGATTTCTTCCGTCGGGATATTGGCGTTGAAGGAAATGCCGCTGGCCGATGTTTCTGCGCCGCCCTGCCAGATATGCTTCTCTGGAAGGCGGATCGTCAGGTCCGTGCCGAGGGAGTTCGTGTAGCGCAGGGCGGCGAAATGCTGCTCCGTCATCCACTGACGACGGGCTGCCAGGTTGGCGAGATGAGCGTCCCAGTCCGCCAGGGGATCGGCTCCATCGGCGCGGGACGACTGGAGAATCTGGTTCCACAAGGCGTCGTAGGCTGCGTCGGCTTCTAAGTCGGGATACAGAATGGAAGCCCAGACCTTGCTGGGAACGGCGGCGACGAGCCATGTCGTCTTGGAAGCCATCATGCCGTCAATATATTCTTTTAAGGCTTCATTCTGCGCTTTCTGCCAGGCAAAGATTTTCTTCGTGTCGATGCCGCTCATGAGGTAGGGATTGGCCGAAATGAGGCTCAGAAAAGCGGCGTTTTGCCGGTAGTAGGACAGGCTGAATTCGCGCCGCCATTCAGGAAAGGATTCAAACTGTTCCTGTCCTTCGTATTCATAGCGCAGACGGGCCGTATCGTCGCAGCGCCAGTTGCATACGACTTGGGACGCGCCGCAGATATAGGCTTCCTTGGTCAAAATCGTTACGAAAGCGCTCGATTCGACAGGGGCGTTGACGACCAGGATTTGGCCTTTCTGCAGGTTCAGGCCCTTGGTCAGCAGGATATTGGCATAGACGGCCAGTTGTTCATTTGTTGGCAAGAGAATCACTCCTTACTGTTGAAATGCTGTATGGCGCCACAAACGGTAATTCAGGGCGCTGGAATTGATGATCAGGCTGATGACGAAGCACAGCCAGTATCCGTACGGCCCGTACGGCGTCAAATGGGCGCAGGCGTAGCCCAGGGGAATGCTGATGAGCCAGTAGGTAACGAAGGCGATGTACGTAATGACCTTGACGTCCTTATAGCCGCGCAGGATACCCTGGACGGGCGTGCCGGCCGCATCGAGAAAGACGAAGGCCATGGCGTATACGAGAAATTTGCGAATAGCCGCAAAGGTCTCCGCGTCGTGGGTAAACAGGCTACTGATCGGGTCCAGAAACAGGTACGTCGCCGTGATAGTTACCGTCGCTACGGCAAAGGCCGTCATCTGGCAGAGAAGGGCGTACTGGCGGGCGCCGACGAAATTCTTAGCGCCTACTTCGTAGCCGATGACGATAGTCGCTGTCAGGCTGACGCTCCAGGGGATCGTATAGGTCAGCGTGGCGTAGCTGATAGCCGCCTGATTGGCCGCCAGATACAGCGTCCCAAACTCAGCCATGAGGAGGCCGACGATACTGAACAGGCTCGTTTCGCAGAACACGGCGATGAAGATGGGAACGCCCAGCTGCAGCTGGTGATAGCAGTGAGCCCAGCTGACGGGGCGGGGCTTCGTCCAGATGGCATAGGAGCGAAAGGGCTCCTTCCACTGGAATACGGCGGCAAAGATGAAGAAGGCGATCCACGAGGCGATGGTCAGGGCGTAGCCCGTGCCGATGCCGCCCATGGGAGCGATGCCCAGTCCGCCGAAGATGAGGAGGCGGAACAGGAGTACCGTGACGACCATATGAAATACGATGATGGCCATAGAAATATGAGTCATGCCGTGGGCGTCGACGACGTAGCGCATCGTCGCCATGAGAAACATAGGCAGAATGCCCAAGGCCAGAGCAAACAGGTACTCGCCGGCAATGTAGCGGACAGCCGGTTCCAGTCCCATAAAGTCGAGAAAGGGCGGCAGGACGAGGCTGCCCAGGGCGATGGCGACGACGGTAAAGAAGACGGCGATATACAAGCTCTGGGCGATATACATGGGAATGCGGCTGTCCTTGCGGGCTCCCCGCAGCTGGGAAATAATCGGCGACACGCCGAAAAAGAGGCCGCAGACGCCGGCGAAGATGGGCACCCAGATGTTGACGGCGACGGCGACGCCGGCCAAATCGACTGTGCCGGCCTGGCCGCTGAAGATGCTGCTGAATACGCTTGTGCCTATTTGCGCTACCTGCGTGAATAGGAGGGGGAAAAATAAAATAAGAAAATGTCTAAACTGTGAAAACTGGGGGAACTGCATAGGGCCTCCTTGAGAATAGAAAAACAAGGCCCGTCGTATTCGGCGGGCCTTGTCAGCATTTACATTATTTTCCCATTGCGTTGACTTTAGCAGCCAGGCGGGACTTTTTGCGAGCTGCGTTGTTTTTATGGAGAACGCCTTTCTGAGCGGCGCTATCGATTACACTGCTTGCTTTATCAAAGGCTTTCTTTACAGCGTCGGCATCACCAGCGGCAATTGCTTCAGTCGTGCGGCGGATAGCCGTATGAACGGAAGATTTTACTCTGGAGTTAGCTGCGTGACGAGCTGCGTCCTTTTCCATGGATTTGATGTTGGATTTAATTTGCGGCAATTGATTCACCTCCCTAAATTACAAGAACACTAGAAAGTATTCTATCATATAGAGCGCTAAAAATCAATATATTTTTGTAATTTAGTTAGATTTTGCCTTCCGATCCGAGAACGCATTTGATCTTATGCGCTACGATGTCATGGACGAACTGGCGGCCGTCCGTGAGGTACTGGCGCGGGTCGAAATGATCGGGATGCTGCGCCATGTGCTGGCGGATACCGGCGGTCAGGCCCAGGCGGAGGTCGGAGTCGATGTTGATCTTGCAGACTGCCATGGAAGCGGCTTTGCGGAGCTGGTCTTCGGGAATGCCGATGGCGTCGGCCAAGTTGCCGCCGTTGGAGTTGATGATCTTAACGTATTCCGGAACGACGGACGAAGCGCCGTGCAGTACGATGGGGAAGCCGGGCAGGCGTTTGGAAACTTCTTCGAGGATGTCGAAGCGCAGCGTCGGCGGAACGAGGACGCCCTGTTCGTTGCGCGTGCACTGTTCCGGTTTGAATTTATACGCGCCGTGGCTGGTGCCGATAGCGATAGCCAGGGAATCGACGCCGGTGCGGGTTACGAATTCTTCTACTTCTTCCGGACGGGTATACGAAGCTTCATGAGCGGCGACTTTTACGTCGTCTTCAATGCCGGCGAGCTGGCCTAATTCGCCTTCTACGACGACGCCGTGAGCGTGAGCGTATTCGACGACTTTTTTCGTCAAGGCGATGTTGTCTTCAAACGAATGCTTGGAGCCGTCAATCATAACCGACGTAAAGCCGCCGTCGATGCAGTCCTTGCACGTTTCAAAGTCTGCGCCGTGGTCGAGGTGAAGGGCGATGGGCAGGTCGTTCGTTTCCAGAGCCGCTTCTACGAGGTGTTTCAAATATGCCGGTTTAGCATATTTTCTGGCGCCGGCCGAGGCCTGAAGAATAATAGGGGATTTCAGTTCGGCAGCTGCTTCCGTAACGCCCTGAACGATTTCCATGTTGTTGATGTTGAACGCTCCGATGGCGTAGTGTCCTTCATAGGCTTTCTTAAACATTTCTGTGGTTCCGACTAATGGCATTTGGCATACCTCCTAAAAATAAATGAAATTAATGAAGCCTTGCGTATATGTAATTCCAGCCGGCCTGGCTGACAAGGCGCGCCATATCAGCAGGGAGGGGGGAATTGACCGAAATAAGCTGTCCCGTCATGGGATGGACGAACTGCATGGCGTAGGCGTGCAGCGCCTGCCGCGTCATGAGGACCCGCGAACCGCCGTACAAGTCGTCGCCGACCAAGGGATACCCGAGGTAGGCGCTGTGTACGCGGATCTGGTGGGTCCGGCCCGTGTGCAGGCAGACGCTGACCAGGCTGTAGGCGTCGCCGGCGGCCAGGCAGGTGAAATCCGTATGGGCCGGTTTTCCTCCGGCCATGACCTGACGGGTAATGATGCTGTCCGGGCAGCGGCCGATAGGGCTGCGGACAGTGGCGAAGGGGCTGGGAAAGCGGCCTTCCGTCAACGCCATGTACAGCCGTTTATAGGCCGTTTCTTTTTTATCGAATTGGGACTGTACCTGCGGCTCCTTGGCAATCATGCACAAACCCGACGTATTCTTGTCCAGGCGATGCATCGGGTGATACGAGCAGTGCTGACGGCTTTGCTCGTAGTAGTACGCCACGGCGTTGGCCAGCGTACCCTGCCGCACGGCTGCCGTCGGATGCATGAGCAGGCCTGCGGGCTTGTCGACGACGAGGAGGTAGTCGTCCTCGTAGGCGATAGACAAAGGGATGGGCTCGGGCGAAAACGAATTGACCTGAGGCAGGTCGACGCGGACTACGTCGCCCTCATAGACAAACTGCGTTGTCGAAGCAATCTGGCCGTTGACCGTGCAGACGCCGTTGCGTTTGATGCGGCGGCGCAGCGTCGACGATACGCCGAAATGGCGCAGCGCTCCGAGAAGGCTCGTGGGCCTGGATAGCGGGCCTACTGTAAAATGAATCATTATACCATCCTTTAATACAAATCTAAGATTATTCATCTATATTATACAAAATGGTAAAAAATAAATCTATACATTTCTAGGTTCCCCCGTCAATTTGCAAATAAAATTAAATGGAAAAGAACGTTGACCGATGGGCAGGGAATGTATTATGATAGGAACGTTGCGGATTTTTTGCAGGTCTCCTGTTTTTTTCGCGGTTTGGAAATAAAAGAAGGATTTTGGCCGGGCCATAGAGAATATATTATCGTCGGAATAATTAAAGGTACAGGTGATTGGCGTGAGGAGATTTTCCAGTGAATTCATTGAACAGGTGCGGCAAGCCAACGACATCGTCGGCGTCATATCAGGGTATGTGTCCCTAAAGCGCCAGGGACGGAATTTCTGGGCCTGCTGTCCTTTTCACAGTGAAAAAACAGCGTCTTTCAGCGTCGCCGCTGATAAAGGTTTTTTTTATTGCTTCGGCTGTCATGCCTCGGGCGACGTATTTAAATTCATTATGATGCAGGAGCACGTTTCTTTTTCCGACGCCGTGACGATGCTGGCCGAGCGGGCTCATATCCCCCTGCCGGAAATCCAGAAGTCGGCTGAGGAAATCGAACGGGAACGGCTGGCAGGCCGCTTGTATCAAATCAATGAAATGGCCGGGAATTTTTTTCATAATTGTCTGACGAAAACTCATTATGGAGAACCGGGACTGGCCTACTTTCACAAGCGCCGCGTATCCGACGGGACGATCCGGGAATTTAAGCTCGGTTTCGCGCCGGACAGCTGGAACAAGCTGACCGATGCCTTTATGAAAAAAGGCGTGTCGGGAAAGGATTTGGTGCTGTTGGGACTGGCGAAGGAAAAGAACGGCCGTTTTTACGATGCCTTCCGCAATCGGGTTATTTTTCCCATACGGGACGGCCGCAGCCGCATTGTCGGATTCGGCGGCCGCGTGCTGGACGACAGCCGGCCGAAATACCTGAATTCTCCCGAAACGCCTATATTTAATAAACGCCGCTTATTATTTGCCATGGATCTGGCTCACAAAGCCATTTATGAAGAGGGAAAGGCGGTCCTCGTCGAAGGCTACATGGACGTCGTAGCAGCTCACGACAAGGGCATACGCAACGTCGTAGCCTCTCTGGGCACGTCGTTTACGCCGGAGCAGGCCCGCCTGCTGCAGCGGCAGGCCGACGAGCTGGTACTGTCCTACGACATGGACGGCGCCGGCCGGCAGGCGACGCTGCGGGCGATGGAGATCGTCCGCGGCATGGGCCTGCGGATACGCGTCGTGTCGCTGCCCCAGGGAAAGGACCCGGACGAATATATTAATTCAGCCGGGCCGGAAAAATTTAAAGAAGCCGTTGCCAACGCGCCCAACGCTCTAGACTACATGCTCCAGACGGCGCTGCGCCAATACGATGGCACGACGCTGGAAGGAAAATCCTCTATTACGGCCATGGTTCTTCCCGTCGTAGCGACCGTAGACAACCGGGTCGTTTTAGACGGCTTTTTAAAGAAAATGGCCAGGCAAATACAAATTGATGAAACAGCTGTCCGCAGCGAATTTAATAAATACGTGGCCAAGCATCCGGAATTAGGCCAGCAGCAAGTCGTCATATCGCCGACAGTGTTTCATGAAAACGCGGCGGCCCGTGGACAAGGCTCCATGGCTGTGGCGGAAGAAAATATTCTGCGCTTCTTGTTGGAAAAACCGTCGGCATGCGAACGCATCCGGCAGAAAATCGATATCGCCTTTTTTATGGATGAACGCCGGCGCCGCATATATCAAACCATTTTAGACGTCTACGCCTCGCAGGGGGCCTATGCCAAAGCGGATATTCAGCAGCGCCTGACGCCGGAAGAGGCGGAAGAAGTAGCGCGGATTATGATTTTGCAGGACGTCCCTATGGACGAAGCCGTGCTGATGGATTATGTCAGGCGGTTCCGCTTAGCCGAGCTGCAGAAGCAGTATATCGAGCACAGCCAAAAAGCGACTGCGTACAGCCGCAATAACGACCAGCGGGTTATAGAAGAATTAGCAGCATGCAAGCGAATAAACGAAGAAATCAAGAAGTGGTCTTAGGAGAAAGGAGCTTGTACGTCATGGTAAAAACGACAGATGCAGTTGAAAATACAATAGAAAAGAAAGCCGGCGCGAAGAAAAGTACAGCGAAGAAAGCGCCGAAACGCAAAACGAGTAAGAAAAAAGAACCGGCAAAGCAGATGAGCGAACAAGAACGCCGTGAAATCGTCCTGCAGCACATTAAGCAGCTTCTCCAAACGGGCCAGAAAAAAGGCTGTCTCACGTATACGGAAATCATGAACGTCATGGAAGAGGACGACTTGTCGCCGGAACAAATCGACAAGATGTACGAGCTGTTTGCCGATAAGGGCATCGACATCATCGGCGAAGACGATTCCCTGAACGACAACGACGACCTCAATGTCGACGACGACGGCGAACCCGTTCCCGATCTGCACAACGTCGATTTAAGCGTTCCCGAGGGCATCAATATCGACGACCCTGTCCGCATGTATTTGAAGGAAATCGGCCGGGTACCCCTCCTGTCGGCGACGGAAGAAATCGCGTTGGCTCAGGCTATCGAGCGAGGCAATTCGCCTGACGCGACGGAAGAAGAATTAAAGGCCGGAGCTATGGCCAAGAAAAAACTGACCGATGCGAACCTGCGCCTCGTCGTCAGCATTGCCAAGCGGTACGTAGGACGAGGCATGCTGTTTCTCGACCTCATTCAGGAAGGCAATCTGGGCCTCTTGAAAGCCGTTGACAAATTCGATTACAGCAAGGGCTATAAATTCAGTACCTATGCAACATGGTGGATTCGCCAGGCCATTACCCGGGCTATTGCCGACCAAGCCCGGACGATACGCATTCCCGTCCACATGGTCGAAACGATTAATAAGCTCATCCGCATTTCCCGTCAGCTCCTGCAGGATAAAGGCAGAGAGCCCCTGCCGGAAGAAATTGCCGAAAAGATGGATATTCCCGTAGAACGCGTCCGGGAAATCATGAAGATTGCCCAGGAACCGGTATCGCTGGAAACGCCTATTGGCGAAGAAGAAGACTCCCATTTGGGAGACTTTATCGAAGACTCCGAAGCGATTGCTCCGGACGACGCAGCGTCCTTTATTTTGCTGAAAGAGCAGATTGAAGACGTGTTCTCCTGCCTGACAGACAGAGAACGCAAGGTACTGTACCTGCGCTTCGGCTTGAAGGACGGCCGCCCCAGAACGCTGGAAGAAGTAGGCCAGCATTTCAACGTCACGCGCGAACGAATCCGCCAGATTGAAGGCAAGGCTCTCAGCAAGCTGCGCAATTGGGGCAAGCGGGAAAAGATTAAAGATTTTCTTTAATCCTTAACTTGACGAGTCTACTTTCTTATCGTATAATTACTTGGTAAGGGTTTTGCCTTACCTTTAGGGCCTATAGCTCAGCGGTAGAGCCCCCGGCTCATAACCGGTTGGTCCCTGGTTCAAATCCAGGTGGGCCCACCAGATTATGCATACTCGAACACGGTAATACCGCGTGGTTGTCGAGTATTGGAATATCTTTGTTGTAATTGTATTGAATTTCAATATGATCATCAAAGACTATGATACGGCGAATGAAAGTTTCGAACATATCGAGCTTGCATTCGTCGTATTTTTTTATTTTCTTCAAAAATGATGTGAGATAGTATTCGACGAATTCTTCCGTTATAGTAAACGCTTTTGCGATTAGCTTTTCTTTAGAAATGGCTTCTTGTAATTCTAACACTTCATGTTCGTATCGTTCGATATTATTTTTTATTGTTTCGGAAAAAATGCCTTGCTCAATGGCTTTGATGGAATTTGTTAGCTTTTTCTGCACTTCTTCCATCTCTTTTTCTAATCGCTCTACTATGCCGCTATCTTTGTTCTTTTCTTGGAAAGCTGCGACCTGTTTTGCAATTGATTTTATAGAGTTGGGTGCGGAAAGAATTTGAATGGTCGTATCTAATATAGCTTTTTCCAATTCGTCCCGGCGTAAGTTTTTCGAACTGCATTTTTTGTCCAAGCGCTTGCTTTTCTCGGAACCGTTGTTTTTGGATGAGCATGTATAGTAATAATACTTGTTGCCATTACGAGAAGTGCCGCTGACGCCCGTATAAGCGCATCCGCAGAGACCGCAATATATTTTACCTACCAACGCATAGTTAGAGCTTTTAGGGGAAACTAGGCCGGTTCTCTTACGTTTATTAAACATCCGTTGTACGGCGTCGAAATCAGCGAGGGAAACCATTGGGGGAACGTAATTTTTAAAGGCCTGCCCCTGATAGTTAAATGTACCGATATAAATAGGATTCCTGGCTATATGGGACAAACTATTTCGTGTCCATGGTTTATTAAATGATGTGCGATAGCCTTTTTCATTCAAGGTTTTTACGATTGATGAGTATTTTTGCCCGGAGGATAGTAGAGAAAAAATGAGGCGAACGCCAGAGACTTGTTCATGGTTAAAGTGCAGATGCTTATCAGGTCCTAGGTAAAAGCCATAAGGGATATTACCGCCGGGCCATTTGCCATTTATTACATTTTCCAACATGCCTCGTTTTACTTTTTGAGCGAGATCTGCTAAAAAATATTCGGAGCATCCTTCAATGACCGACTCTAATATGATACCTGACGGATCGTCTGCGATTTTTTCCTTGGCAGATAAAACTCGAACTCCGTTTTTTTTGAGTTTGTATTTGTAGACAGCAGAATCGTACCTGTTACGCGAAAACCGGTCTAACGTATAAACTATTACATAATCAAAGGCATGCTTGCTGCTGTCTTCAATCATTTTCAAAAAATCAGGCCGGTTAATCGTTTTTGCAGAAAAGGCCCTGTCTATATATTCATGGATGATTGTCAAATTATTTTGGGCAGCAAATGCTTTGCACTCTCTGATTTGCCCTTCAATGGATTCTTCTCTCTGCCTATTTGACGAATATCTGGCGTAAATGACGGCTGTTTTTGTCATTGATTTTCACCTCTATTTTCTGATGCAACATGATGATATTTGATGAAAAGTTAATTGACGAGGCCCATATAAAAACGTATAATAGACATAGAAAAAGGTGTTGCCGGTAACGGTCAGCCCCAATGATTAAGAGATTTGAAAAACCGCCTAACGTTGGAAGCCGAAGGCGGTTTTTCTTATGCTTTGATACAGAGGATTAACGTCATTAGTAAGACTAAGAACGCGAAAAAATCGAACTGTGTCATATGCATCGCCCCTTTCCGGGGCTAGGATTGACCGCCTACCATTCTGGCAACACCTAGGATTTCATTATATAGGAGAGCCTAGGTGTTGTCAAAATGGGGAAATCAAGGCGATTCACGCATGTAGTGTAACTGCATGCGATTTTTTTATTGATCTGCAGAAATTAGAATGAAAAGTATTTTATGATCTTTTACTCCAAAGACCAAGTGGGCGAGGCAATGATACCCGTCATACTGGATATACTTTATGCCTTTTTTCTTAAATGTTGTGAAATTTTTTCCATAAGTCTCCTGTATAACGGATTCATTCATGCCAACTTTAATTCCAGCAGGCGTTTTCCAGCCGTTATCAGCGGTAGCCATAATGCTTTTTACCCAGAGATTCCCGGATTTTCCATATGTCGATATGTATATGCTGTAATCGCCATATAATAATGAACCATCAGATAATACCTTTGCTGGGACTCCGTAAATTTGCTGAACATAAGAAATTGGTTGCCAAAGGTGAATACCGCCTAACGCAATCTGGTCAGAGGTTAGTTTTACCTGTGCAAATGAAACAGAGCTAATCGTAAAGAGAATTAAGAATAACAACATTGAAAATATACGTTTCATTTTATCACCTTATTTTACGAAATTAAGCCGTAGGATAATAGTTCCAATTTAGTTTCTAAATTTCCTTTACATAAAAAATGCAATAATTAAAATATATTTTTCATGTGTTTCTTTCTATTATATATTTAATATATGCTAAAGCAGAGGAATATTGACGAGGCACTCGGATTATTTTTTAAAAACTACATGTATTATCTGACCCCTTTTCTTTATCTATTCCTTGGGAATGAGCTTCTTGATTTAAAATAAATTTAATATAGTCTGTAGCTGATTTTTTCCCCTCTGGAGATAATTTTCTAAAATCTTTGATAACTCTTTGTTCAGTATCTGTAGCATAAAAATTGAATTGTGCAATGATTTTATTATCTTTAGATGGTTCTTCGCGTTCCAATAGGTCAAGTGGAGATAACTGCAAAATTTGTGCGAGCAAAGCCATTTTGTCACGGCGCATATTCTTTATGTATCCTGATTCCCATTTTTTTACAGTGCTTTTACTTACGCCCACTGCATTTGCTATATCTTCCAATGTAAGGTGTAACTCACTTCGACGTTGAGCTATTAATTCATTAATTTTCATATTATGATATCTCCTTAATATTACTATATAATAAAAGTTTCTGAAAAGCAACTATTTATTCTAAAATGAAAATAAAGTTTCCTAAAGTATTGACAGTAATGTATCTGTAGAGTATCATAAAAGTATCCTAAAGGAAACGGAGGTAGAGAGATGGACAACAATAAACTATATTCTGTCATTAAATTGAGAGGATATACAATGAAAGATTTTTTAATGCAAATCCATATGTCAAAATCAGCATGGTCAAAGAAAATAAGAGGATTAACGGAATTTAAGCTTCAAGAAATCAAAATTATTGCCAATGTTTTAAGTTTATCAGATGAACAAATTATTGAAATTTTTTTTGCTCAAAAAGTTTCTTAAAGGAAACTATTTAAAAGGCTTTACAGGTTATAAAAAATGAAAGTAGATAATATTATCGGCCAGCTACGATGTCATGGATACACGCAAACCCTGTTGGCAGCAGAGCTTAGTGTATCCGTCACACTGATAAATCGGGTTATCCACGGAAAAACTAAGAGTAAGCGTATTCAACAAAAGATTGCCGATATTATCGGCGAGGACATCGAAACTATCTGGCCTAAATAGCAGGTTTAAAAAATAAACCTTAGTTTAAGTATAAGTCAAACTATGTTTGGCTGCAATACTTAAAAAAGCGACATGAAATGAGGTGGCTTGTATGACGGAATTGGAAGCTGCGATGGCACGGCCAGTCAATGAAAATGAACTGAAGATACGGTTTGAGTTCTTCTGTAAAAGCATGATAAACGCTGCCCGGGACCCGGAGGTCCAGGCAGATTACCAGCAGTGGCTAAAAGAAAAGAGACAGCGTGAACAGCAGGAAGTTTTATAGGTGATGAAATGCGAATAGAAGTTGAAATAAATGGTAAGACATTGACTTTTACGGAGGCTGTCTGGCACGATGGCCAACTGCTGGGATACAACGACAACGATGTGATCCAGATTGCTACCGGTAAAGAAGGAATCGCTATCCGGGTGATATCCAAATTTGATTTCCCGGACAGTAAATTATAAGGAGGAATGTATATGATGAACGATACTGAAGCCCGTGCGTATGGGGCCATAGATGATGAAGACGTTTTTATGCCTGGCGAGCTTGAAGATTTGCTTGCTGATTTTTGGGAAGATGAAGGGGAGGTGACCAGTCATGGCGATGCCGAATAAGCTGGAAGAGCAGCGGAAGCAACTGGTAGATAAGATTGTCGCTGATATGGAAGCCGGCAAGGCCTTTTTCTGGGAACCGGGATATACGGCACACCGGATGGTCAATGCCGTGACTGGCAAACCCTACCGCGGCGGCAATGCCATATCCCTGATGGCTGCGTCTGAAGCCAAGGGATATGATGATCCGCGCTGGTGTACCTTTAATCAGGCCAAGGAAAACGGCTGGCATGTGAAAAAAGGCGAAAAAGGGACGGCCATCGAAGTTTGGAAGGCCTATGAGATAGAGAAAAGCGATGAAAGGGCGGCGGATAGCGAAGAGCCGAAAAAGGAAACGCGCTATTGGCGGGTTGCCGGTTATACCGTTTTTAATGCCAAGCAGATAGACGGCATCCCGGCTATGCCGGAACGGACGGCTGAAGAAATCGCCGCGGAACGGAAAAAGCAGATCGCCGAGCTGGAGCTGCTCATTAAAAATAGTGAAGCTGAAATTTTCCATGACCAGACTGCAAAGAACTTTTATCGCAAGACGGACGATACGATTCACGTTATTGCGCCGGAAAAATTTGATTCGATTGACCATTATTATGCGACGGTTACCCATGAAATTGCCCACAGCACTGGTGCTGAAAAACGGCTTGGCCGGGATTTAAGAGGTACGTTCGGACAGCCGGATTATGCTAAAGAAGAGTTACGGGCAGAAATGGCTTCTATGTTTATTCAGCAAGAATATAACGTCCGATTTGACAAAAAACACTATGAAAACCATGCGGCCTATTTGACCAGCTGGATGCAGGTGTTGAAGCGTGATCCCAATGAATTGTACCGTGCTCAAGCGATGCAGAAAAAGCAGTCGATTATATGAAGTCCCATATGATTGAGCGGGATCTGAAGAAGGAAGAAGAAAAAACTGTGCAAATGACAGCTGAAAAAGATGTATGCCAAGAAGCTGTCACGGCCAAGACGCCGCCGCAAGAACGGCCGAAGCATAATATCCAGCGGACCATTGAACTTAAGCCCCGGAAACGGCGCGTCGTAGCACGGCGCAGCCCTGCAAAGGAACAAGGACGGGAACGCGCTTTGAGCCGGTAGGAGGTGAGATCATGAAGATGGAAAAAAGAAACTGGTCAGATAGTTTATTTCCTGACTTTGAAGAAGGCGGCATGAGAGACAGAAACGGCCGGATATATTTTTATCGGCTGGGATTGGATTTTATGTCGGACGAAACCATTGAATGGCTGGAAGAGGAAGATAAAAGCCAAATATACGCTTATTTTTACTTGAAGCTGTGCCTGGCGTTTTTGCGTAAAGACGGCCTGCTCCAACAAAATGTCGGTGAGCGGAAATTGCCGTGCAGCATGGAGTATATCGCCCATAAAACTCGAGTACCGGTGCACATAGTCAAGCAAGGAATGGTAAAACTTGAACACGTCGGATTGATTAAAAAACTGGAAGATGGGCGGTATTATATACCCACGCTGCTCGAACATCTGGGCTCCGAGTGCGGTGCTGCCAAACGGATGCGCCGTATGCGATACCGGAAAAAAGCAGGGGAGGGCTAATATGAAAAAGGAGCTGCGGATTAGAAATGATTTTTTCGACCAGGACTGCATCAATTGGATATTAAGCCAACCGAACGGCAGCTTATATATACTATTGTACCTTCACCTGTGTTGCTTATCCTTGCACGATAATGAGGCTGCGATACCCTATAATGTGCAATGGATTCAAGCGCATACGCCTGTTTCAATCGATGGTAATGTCATCGATTCAGGCATTCAATTACTGGTAAAAGCGGGGCTGCTGGAGGTTAACGATGCGTCGCTGGTATTGCCTTCCTCCAATTCAGTCATTGTTAGGAGGGCAATATGAGCAATAAGAAATACTATTTCATGAAAATAAAAGATGACTTTTTGGATCGGGACGATATAAAATGGCTTATGAGCGAACCAGACGGTCCGCAGTATGTCTGCCTGTATTTAGCCTTGTGTATACGTTCGTTACGTCATGAAGGCAAGCTGATTCAGCAGGTAGGGAACGATGAAATACCGTACGATGTGCACGGATTGAGCCGGTTGACCGGCATGCCTCCATCCGTAGTCGAGGCCGGTATGCACCGGCTGATCCGGGCGCAGCTCGTAGAAATTCTGCCGCCGACGGAAGCGATGATGACCGGCGCTTTTTACATATCTCATTATGAGTCGATGGTCGGAAGCGAGACGGACAGCGCTATCCGGATGCGTAAAATGAGGCAGAACAGGCAGGCTGCTACAAGGATGCAGAAAATGAGATCCCGAAAAAAAGAAGCTTTGCCACCAGGAAATGCTGTAAAAAATACGTGAAATTATTAACGAGCGTAACGGAGAGACTTGCCGGAGCGTAAATCGAGCGTAACAAGATGCGTAACGCGAGCGTAACAAGGTGCGTAACATGCCTGTGATAATTCATATCAAAATATGGTGTGGGACAGCATAGAAACGCCAAATACGGGAGCGTCACATTGTGACGCGGATGTGACGTCACATACTGTCACACCCTTGTCACAGGGGTGCGTAACGGCGATTCCCAGACAGCGTAACAAGGGGCGTAACATCGGCGTGATAATTTATATCAAAATATACCATGAGACAGCATAAATAAGCCATTTATAAGAGCGTCACATTGTGACGCGGATGTGACAAAACTTTTGTCACAATGTGACGTAAGAGATTAGAGTATATGTACACAGTATATGTTAGTAGTAAGGATGAGGATACATCATGAAAGATGAAGACGGAAAAAAATATCCACAAGAAGAACGTGGAAGTGAATCCGTATGGGAAGCCTTGGGGATTGCCGGAGACAGTGAAGCCAGTGTGGATGTACTGGAAGCAAGCGGCATGACCCAGCGGCAGCAGGAACATCTTTGGAACGAAATCCGGCAGCTGCGGTATATCGATATGCAGATGAAAGACGCCGTACAGACCGGACATGAGGCGTCCCTGGCGTTCTGGCAGGACCAATATACCGGAAGATTGGACGAGCTGGAACGCTATATGCGGCGGCAGGGCATTCCTTACCGCCTGGAAAACTGCAAGGATTTCCGGAAGGAACGGGGGGAAGCCTGGCACAGGAAGAAGCTGGCTGCTGTAATACGCAGGAACAGCGGTAAGGAACAGGAACACGGCAGGTGCCGGGAACGGGTTTTGGAAAAGTAAGGAGGCGATGGATGGAAATGATACACCGAATACCGGAAGAATTACGAGAATATGCACAATGGGTGTGCTGGAAAATTGTCAAACGAAAAGAGAAGGGGCGCGTCAAGAAAATCAAGGTGCCTTTTGATCCCAAAAACGGACAGCCTGCCAAAGTCAATGACCCTTTAACATGGTGCACATACGAAGAAGCCTGCCGGGCAGCCTGCGACTACGACGGCCTAGGGTTTGTTTTTACGGAACAGGACCCATTTATTGGTATCGATATCGATCATTGCGTTGAGGATATGGTTTTGACAAAGGATGCATACCGTATCATGAAATCCTTAGGCTCCTATAGCGAAATTAGCCCTTCTGGGCGCGGTTTGCATATCATCGTGACCGGAATCATTCGGGACGGCCGTAAAGGGGCTAGAAACGACAAAATAGAAATATATTCGGCAAATCGTTTTTTCACTGTCACCGGGAATTGCATCTTATGGGCTCCGATCAACAACGGGCAAGATGTGCTTGACTATTTGATGGACGTCGTGCTGCCGGCGCCGGCCCCTGTAGATGCTTCACCTGCACCATCTGTACCCAAGCTGATGCTGGACGACGCACAAGTGCTCAAAAAGCTCTTTTCCCAGAAAAACAAGGAGCTTATGATTCGCTTGTACAACGGCGAAGACGCCATGTACGGCGATACGAGCCGTGATGACCTGTATTTTTGCTGGCAGATCAATTTTATCAACGGCAACGATCTGGCCCAAACTGACCGAATTTTCCGCAATTCCGGGCGTATGAGGGACAAGTGGGATACCGTTCATTTCAGTAATGGCAAGACTTACGGACAGAGAACGCTTGAAAAAAGCATTAACCAAGGGAGATAGCGAATCTCCGATGAGAGGTTACGTTTGCATATTCCAATAAACATTATGTGAAAAGCATAACTTTTAAGTGCCAATTTGTGCTGAATTGACACCTGAAGTTTGAATTCAAACCAAAAACGAAACCATATACGTGTGAAAACGATATAAATTTTCAAAAAGAGGGAGGGGAGCAATGAATAGTGAAATCAAAGAGGCATTGGTACAGCTGGTTGTACGGATTATATACGCTGTAGCGGCACTGATGCTTTTCTTTATCGTGTATGGAATAACGGAATATGTATTCCAGCCGCCAGAACTGGTTGAAAGTACAGTGTTGATGTCAGCTGCAGTGCTGATTGCTGTGAAAGTGCTGTTTTTATAAATTAGGAAAGGGCGATGAAACAATGGATGACACAGATAAAGAGATTTTGCAGCAGAGGCAAAAAGTTCGTGTCGAAGAGCTGCTGAAAGAAGTCAATGAAATGCAGCGCGATATAGTAGATGTATTGAGCCGTAATTTGAAACTACAGATTAAAAACGAGGAACAGTATGAAGTCTTTGTTGAGACGGTAACCCAGTTGATCAAATCGGAACATCTGCGCCTTAAACTGGAACTGGTCAACACGGCGATATTATTTACGGTCGGGTTGTTTTTATTCTACTGCATCGTACATGGGGTGATATAGATGAAACAGTATCCGTCCCTGGCCCATGATACGGGCACACATATTGTGGAATATACGCTGCAATGTGCGGAATTTACCGGGCATGTGCAGCGAAGGTTTCGGGGGAATGCCAGAGGCGTGTTACCCTTTGCCGCGTTGGCCGATTGTATTGAGGAGCGGGTGCTTTCGAAAAGTAATGACGTCGAAATTATCCCGGTTACGGACCAGGAGGAGTTCTTTTTCGACGTTACGTTTCAGAACCACAAAGGCTCTTTAAATATGCAGCTTGAATATAGAGAATTGGATCAACTGGTTACGAAAATTGAGATTCTGGATTTTATAGAAGATGAAACGAGGTAATACTATGGAAAAAAAGATGTTTTTCGGCCGGGAAGTGATTGAAGGCAAGACCTTCAATGCGCTTCCAGAGATGGGCGATAAGAAATATTATGTGGAATGCAAATTTAAAGGCGTGCAGGCTGAAAGAGCGGATATGTCGCATACGGAGTTCAACCGCTGCGAGTTTGAAGGCTGCAACTTTAAAAACGCAAAGATGCAGGAGGCCGTCTTCAGCAATTCGTATTTTAGTGACTGCGAATTACGTAGCGCTGATTTGACGTTGGCCAAGCTGGATCACGGGCGGATAGACGGGTGCCGGATTGACGACATGCGCCTCGCCGGCGCCTCGTTTGAGAGCATGTATATGACGCGTAATAAGGGCAAGGCTTTGGATGTGGATTCCGTGCGGTTTGGGCTCGGCGGGGCGACGCAGACGGAATATGAACGGCATACGGCGAAGCTTAGGCAGGAATTATCTGGGGAAAAACAGGTAAAGAGGGTTATTGGCCGCCATACAGGCGGCCGAGAATCGGAAAGAGGGCGGTGACATGAAAGAACGGACTTGCGATTTTTGCGGCTCAATATTTATCCCTGCAGAGAAAAAACAGCGGTTTTGTTCGGCGCGATGCTGCCATTATTTCCATAATCGTATCGGCAATGACCATATCCAGCATGTGGTAAAGCCGCCAGAAGACCGGATTTTGCGCACGTTCCGTTGCCGTCAATGCGGTCGGATTGTGTATGTAACGGAAAAGGAGGACAAGCGGCAGCGGTTTTGTTCCGTGACTTGCAGTCGTAATTACCATCGTCATGAGAGATGCAGAGATTCGGGCCGGGTTTCCGGCGGCAGGGCATACTAAAGCATGTATTAGCACAAAATGTGCTATTTAGTGTCTATTCGTGCTAAATTGTGACAGTTTAGTATTTAGCAAGGGGAGTGTATAGAATGACATATGAAGAATTGAACGCGGCACATGTGGCGGAATTGCTCGCTCTCGGCGTACCGCCGGAAGAGCTGGAGGCGGTATTGGCGGCAGAAGAACGGACCGGACTGTCTTTTGCCGAAAGCCTGCGATTGCAGCAAGAGCAGCCGACACTATCTATGGATATTATGGCAGATACGCTCGAAAGCGGATTTTGCTATGAGGAGGATGACGGCTGATGGCACGGACTAAAAAAGAAAGGGATTGGAATTATTATAAGCCCTTCCTGCAGGAATATTGTCTGGGAAATTTATCGTATTCCAATAAGATTCCTCCTCATGCAGCATATTATCAGCGCAAGTTTTATGCGCCGGGCGAAAACGTAAATCGCGGAACCGGCAGTATTACGCTGTTTGATCCGAGTAATCCGCGCGAGGGAAACCAGTACACAATGTGGAAAGACTGGTCTGATCCGCAGGGGAAAGCCGGCGATATTTATGCCCTGATCATGAAAAATGAGCATATCCAGACGCGCTGGGAAGCCTATGACCGCTGTGAGGATTTGTTTGGGCCAGCCAAGCATGTGGTGAGGACACAGGCCATCAGAAAACGCAATCGGGCCATGCGGTATAAAAAGAAAGAAAGTACATTTAAGCTGACTAATGAACAGATCGCCCTGGAAAATGCAAAATGCCGGGAACAACGCCGGAAGATAGAAGCCCAGGTCATACAAAATTTAAAAGAGAACGGATGCCTGTTCAGGAGTTTGAACCATATTCCTTGCCAGGTGGGACATGACCGGAAAGGGGGGCTGGTATATCATCAGATGACCTGTGCAAATTATATGCATGCTATGATTTTAAATCAGGATGATCCGCGCTACATTTCGGAGCGCGATGCCAAAAAGGAAGGTTGGCGCATTAGAGATGGCGCCAAACCAGTGACCTTTGAGTATCTTGACACAAAAAGCTCGCCGTATCATTTGATGCGATGGCAGTTATATAATGGCGCCGACGTAATCGGTATGCCACCGTATAAAGCCCGGCCCATGACGCCGGAAAAAGACGTATTGGACAATATACGGGTCATGCTGCGCGGTAACGGTATAACAGATGATAATTCTGTCTTGTTTGACGATCCAATGGGACAGTTACGGGAACTGGCCTCAGAATCTACATGGCATGAAGCCAAAGTATTGGGGCAGCGGACGCTCGAACGGGAGCTGGTTATGACGCAGCTGATGCAGCAGTGCGGCGCCTCGCAGTATAAGCTGGCCGATGTAAAACCGGTCTTGGAACACCTCGAACGGGATTTTGAACGCAAAGGCAGTCAGAATTTATTTAAAAGCGGCTATCGCATGGATTTGGCAGTGCGGGGTATTACCGGGAAATATACAGATCAGTTGCTGCGCGATACCTTGGAGCAAACAAGAGCTTTTCAGGCTGCAGAAAAAGCGCCGTTTAAGGAGCTTCGGGTCTATATGGCTACGGATTTTAAAGCGCCGGGTGAAGATGGGTTTATCCCCAAAGGTGCGGCCCTGGAAGGAGAACGGGCCTATAAAGCGTTGACAGCGATTTTTCGCGAAGACATGAAGCTCTTTGGGCGCAGCGATGCTCCAGCTTTTGGCAGAGAGGTTTCTCTATATATTAAACTCCGAAATGATGGCATCAAAGGGCGTATTTCCCTGCCGTTGGGCCGTCTTGCTGGCGGGAACTGCGGCACCGTCAGCGAGTCAATATCTGAATTGCTGTTGAAACCCGACAGGGATAAGGTTTTTACCGAAGCCGGCAGGGAGACAGCCGTTGGAGAGCGCGTCCGTCTTCAAATGTTCAATAGTCCTGAATATAGGAAAACCTATGAGGAAAATCCTAAACTCTGTGAAGAACAGGCAATCAGTGAGATTGAAAAAGAATTTATAGTAAAAGAGGCGGTTGTACTAAAGAAAATGGAATCATTTGCCGCCGAAGAAAGCCAGTATATGCAGCATCACCCGGAGCTGGCCCTGGGAAAGCACCGGGCCGATACTTATTTATATCAGGTACCCGGCAAGTATTGCCAGGACGAAAAAGAAGTGCTGCGCGCGTTTGGGTCTGACCTTGTGGTCAATATACGCCGGCCAGACTTCTATGGTAAGGAAATGGACGGATACGTCATTGAGACTAGAGGGGCGTTGATGTCTGATGGACAGGGACATTTTTTATCGCCTGGCCACAATGAAGTAATAGTGGGACCATTTTTGAAGGAAAACGAAGCGCGGAAGTTGCAAGACTTTGAATCTAAATTTGAACTATCCATAACGGATACAACTGGTGAGGAACGGTATAAAGGCGAGACTGCCTGGCAATGCCTGTCATATCTGATGATGGACGACCGGGACATGTATGAAAATCAAAAAAGCGGGATGAAACCGGTAGAGCTGTCGCAGCGGCAGCGTGTGATGGTGCGTTTTGGTGACCAGGTGTTGATGGATGAAGACGTATATCTGGGCCAGCTGAAACTGGGGAATTATACGTCCGTATATGACATGCTCGAGGCGCATTGCAAAGATAAGCAGAGACTGCGTGACTTATACGGTGGTCTGCATGTCAGCGAAAAGTATACGGTGAATCCGGAGTTATTGGATATTGTGCAAACCTATCAACAGGTACCACAAGAGTTAATCGATCAGGATTTAAAAAGAGAGTTCCTGCCGGAAGGAATGGAATCCAGCCGGCCCCGCGTAGGGCAGAAAGCGTCTGTTGCCATGCAGTGGTACAAAGCCAAGGCACTCGTCAATTATTGTCATACAGAGCGCGAAATTACGGATCATATTGTAGCCGATATGGCACGGAAGTATAAGGCAGAAACGATTGAGCGCGTCATAAAGACACATTTGCCGGAGTTGAAAAACTGTGTACATCAAAGTTTGGAACGGCCGGAAATCCAAAAAACGATAAAAGAAAATCGGGAACGAAACGTGATGAGGCTGGGGAAGGTAGTAAACAGGTGACAAAACGGCATAAAGCGGGCTAAACAGTGCGAAATTGTGCCAGTTTAGCACAGATTGTGCTAAACTGGCACGGATAAAGAAGGGAAGACGGGCTTGAGCCCTGGGACCTAATAAAAAGACCTAATGACCGCTTTTTTCGCGATGCCAGTCTAGCATAGCGGCCGCTCCGGTCAAGGGTAAATGGTACTGCGCCCGGCGGGCTTGCCCTTGACCTGCGCGGCCACCATGCTATTGGTGGCCCAACGAAAAAAAGACGCCGCAGTGCAGAAAGGAGAAAATACCGTATGAGTTGCGGATGTTCGAATAAATAGAAAGGGGATGCAAGTATGACGACACAATATCAGATTGGGATTTTCAAGGGTACTGGACAAGGAGAGATGATAAAGTACTTTGATTTTGGTGATTATTTGTCTCCGTCATCTGCTGTACGAGTTGCAGAAACAATATTCCGATATTTTGATGCGAGAGGTGAAAAGTGTTTTGCACGCGTATATCGGGATAGGAAAGAGTTTGCTCATATAGTAGGTGACAGTACCAGTGTGATTACCCGGTATAAATCACATAACGATGTGCCGGATGTACTTCCATAAAAAATAGAAAGTTTGGTCATGAAAGGGGGTGAGGCCTGGAAAGGAAAGATTGCGTAACCTCGTGAAAGAAGGTGATACCAGAACGAATAGGCAGTTTTATATAACAAGTAATCTGATAATTAGTTTATTTACACAGAAAAGGAGTTTTATATATGAAAAAGTACATGAAAAAAATAGTTATGACAATGGCAGTATGTGCAATGAGCGTGACGGCGTTTGCCGCTCCGGCATTTGATACTCCACAGGAAGAATATATATATAATTTACAAGAAAAAGCAAACCAATTATGGGCAGAAAAGTATAACCTTGCAAATCAGGTAGGGTGTGATGATCCTGTTCTTTATGCTGCACCTGCTTTTGATAGCCCGCAAGAAGAATATACCCATAATTTGCGAGAAAAAGAACGGCAAAAATGGGAAGAAGAGTATAACCTTGCAAATCAGGTAGGGTGTGATGATCCTGTTCTTTATGCTGTGCCTGCCTTTGATAGTCCTCAGGAAGAATATGATTTTTACCATAAATAAGAAATTCTGATAAAAGCGAAAAGGGACAATCCCTGAACTGCTGAACTGGTTTATGGGATTGTCTTTTTTCTTATCTGTTTTCTTATTTAAGTGAAAGGAGACTTGTCATGTATAAACTGGAGAATACGCTGGACCGCATGAAAACGCTTATAGAAATACGCGAAATCCTGCGAGGCATATATATTCCCGATGAGAAGGATCACTTCGATGAAAAGGAATATTATATGGAGTTGAATCAAGCCTATAGAAATTTTCGTAAGGCGTTTCAGGATTTAATTGCTGACGAATCAGCAAGGATTTGTCAGTTGGTAAAGGAGGTAAAATGCTATGAAACAGTATAGAGATTCCTACGGCTGTATCTATCAGGTTATGCCCGATGGTATAGGTGGATATGCATACAAAGGGCAATACCTGAAGCCGGGTTCAGTATCATGGCACCGTATAGCGCAGCTGCCATGGCGGAATACGAAAGCAGAAGCGCAGGCAGATCTGGATGCGTATGCAGAGGAGAAAGGATGGGAGGTTATATGAAAATTGGAAAAGATGAATTATATGCTGCATGCCGGCAGGTATTGATGCAGCAGCTCCCGGAAGATATTTTCATGGCAACGTGTGAGATTGCCTATCGGCAAATCACCACGACAAGATGGACGCATGGGCAGACTGCGGCTGTCTTTATCCGGGACGGATTTCCGTGTATACGCTATGCCGACGGAATGTGGTGGCACTATGATTTGGCTAAAGAAAGATGGTTTTGACGAGGAAATAATTATGTCTGCAACATTTGCTTTATACGGCTAAAAACGAAGTATTACAGCAGCGAAGAGATGCGTGGTTGGGACAGCTAGAGATAATATTTAAGACAGATGAACCTGTGTATATATTGGAGGAGATAGATAGTTGAAATGGATTACTGTATCTGACCGAACTCATGTGATACGGTCATTTGCTACTGTACAAGCAGCAGAGGTTTATATGTTCAAGCGGTCAGCCTTTCGGCCGAAATTACATCTATACCGGCGCTGGGCTGTTGTTTTCCACAATAACCCGAAAAAAATTGTGTTCAGATCAAAACATGTCAATATAGTGGACGCAGTAAATGCAAGCCTGTCATTTTTTATGGAATGTGCTGGCTTCCCCTGTTGGTATAGAGTAAAAAACATATATTTGAGTTGGAGTGGCATTACAACGGTAACGTTAAAAATTTTAGCTTATCCGCAACATAGCACTGAAAAATTTTGCGAAGAAGAGAAAGAAATGATTTTAAAAGGAGTAACTAAGGATGAGTTGCCGACAGACAGTTTAATTGTTTTGTAAGTGCTTTTGCATACAATATTTTGATATTTCGTAGTATAATAAACTAAATAATAACATATTAATGTTGGAGGCGATTGGTAGTGAGACATAACCTCCCGGAAAGAGTGCTCAGAGACATAACCGCTTTGGCGAGAAAACATGGTATTGGTAAAATTATCCTCTTTGGTTCCCGGGCCAGGGGTACACATACCGAGCGAAGCGATGTTGATATTGCCGTATATGGCGGCGATTTTGATTCGTTCTATTGGGATATAAAAGAACGTGTTCATTCATTGTTGACTTTTGATATCATAGATGGGAATAAAAATATTTCAATGGAATTAAAAAGAGAAATCGAAAAAGATGGAGTGGTGCTGTATGAAAAAACTGGATAATTTTTCTAATTGTTTGGATATATTGCGACATGCGGATTTTGTTCTGGCTGACGGTGATGACATATATCGCACGGGTGTTGTAGGCCAATTTAATCTGACGTTTGAACTCGCCTGGAAAGCACTGCAAGAAGTGATGAAACTGCATGGCGTGTCAGGAGCAGAGAGTGGATCGCCCAGAGAGATTTTGCAACTTGCCTATAAGATTGGTTTTTTAAATGATTCTGCAGTATGGTTATTGATGCTGAAAAAACGCAATATAGCCGTTCATATGTACAATGAAGATGAAATTGACGAAATGATCCTGCTGATTCGAGACAGCTTTATTCCGGCTTTTTCGGCATTGCAAAAGACTTTGCAGGAAAAATTGGATAAGGTGGAATGCGATTGGTAATCTAATTTCCCTATTTCAAATTTATTTTTGCAAATCCAAAATAAGGGAATAAGATACCCTTGATGTACTGCCTGTTTCATGATAGAATGAAGACAGTACATGGGGGGTATCACGAGTTCTCGCCCATTACGAGTTAGCGTATGTAGCTGCAACTACATGCGCTCTTTTTCTATAGGGAATAAAAATGTAACAATCCCTCTGCGGTTTACATGCTGCGGAGGGATTATTGTTTTATAAAGTGTTGGTAATTATACATTGTTATATGTACAGCATACCTGGCAAAATCACTTCATCGCGGCCGTCGTCAGGCATTTTTAAATCTCCCATAAGACAAGCCGGCATAATGGCATGTTTGCCAAAACGTCGTCGGATTGCTTCGACGGTTGCCTCTGCTTTTTCTTGTTTATCGACTTTTTTTAAATCTGTGAATAAATCCAGTTGCTGCGGCGTCGTATCCGGTATCAGGTTGATGGCCCGGATCGTGACGGCGCGGATCGGTGCGACCCAAGGATATTTTTCGATAAGCAGCTTTTTCCCTGCCTGGGCAAGGTATTTTGGGCTTTGCGTGGGAAAGGACAGCTGCGCCTGATATTGCCTGGTCAGCAGGGATTTTTCGCGCAGGGAGATTTGTACTCCTGTTGCCATGACATGCTGCAGGCGCAGCTTATGTCCGACATCCTGCGCTAGGGCCAGCATGACCTTCCATACTGCTTCGTCAGTATGAAGATCCTCTGTACAGGTAATGCCACGGCCTATTGATTTTATCGGCGCAATGTAGTGTTTGTGCTTTACCCTGGCATTATCTATCCCGTTCGCAAACTCCCATAGCTTGATGCCGTTGATGCCCAGCAAATCTTTAAGCATATCCGGCCGGGCATGGGCTAATTGCCCTATTGTAGAGATGCCGGCATAGTTGCGTAATTTATTGGCAGTTGCCGGACCGACATACAGCAAATCTGATACGGGCAGAGGATAGACTATTTTCGGGATAGCATCTGGCGGCAACTCTGTAATAGCGTCTGGTTTTTTCATGTCGCTTCCGAGTTTTGCAAATATTTTAGTAAAAGATATGCCAATAGATACTGTAAGGCCCAGTTCGGATTTGACGGTTTGACGGATTTCTTCGGCTATTTCTCGGCCTGATCCATAGATCCGGCTATGCGTAACATCAAGCCAGCACTCATCCAGACCGAAGGGCTCAACGAGATCCGTATATCGTTCATAAATTTGACGGGTTAACTGGCTATATTTCAGATACTCGTCATAGTGAGGCGGGACCATAATAAGGTTAGGACAAAGGCGTTTGGCTTCGACATTTGTCATTGCTGTTTTAACGCCGGCTTCTTTGGCCAACTGTGACTTTGCCAGGATAATGCCGTGCCTGGTTTCCGTGGCGCCGCAGACGGCGACGGGTTTATGTTTTAGCTCTGGATGTTGCATGATTTCAACAGATGCATAAAAGCTATTTAGATCGGCATGCAGAATAGTTTTCATAGTATACCTCAAAATCTTTACAAATTGGAACAGATGTTCTATACTGTTATTATAAGTATAAAACATCTGTTTGGGTTAGTAAAGAGTGGAAGAAGGGATATAAATGACAAAATCTGCAAAGGTCTATGTCCAAGTAGCTGTGGATATGGATGCGAATGGAAAGATGATGCCGCGGGAGATCGCGTGGGAGGATGGCTCAAAGTTTGCAATTGACAGGGTTTTAGGCGTAGTGCCGGCGGCAGCTCAAAAAGCCGGAGGGCAGGGAGACCGGTATACAATACGTATTAAAGGACGAATTACTTCGTTATTTTTTGAGCGCAGCACTAATTTATCCGGGCCGGTGATTGGCCGGTGGTTTGTAGAAAGAAAATAATCAAACTGAAAATAGCAATACTTATAAACTCGATATACTATGGATATGGTGCTATGTGGACTAAAAGAAGTGAAGGTACTGTACAAAGAGAAATGTATTTCTCTTTGTACAGTACCTTTTATGCATTATTATTACTTTACCTATGATTTTTTTGAGCCTGTGAAAAAATCTCTGTAAACATAGATCTTCTATGATACTTGGTAAGCTGAAAGCGAATTTGAGAACTTTCAGCTCATGGTTTATATATA
>ERZ779877.806-NODE-806-length-31417-cov-4.394905_pt1 | contig 31417 bp, 28 predicted proteins | sample MGYA00511556_ERZ779877 | MGnify/ENA primary metagenome ERZ779877 (study PRJEB29588, sample SAMEA2159338) | human gut metagenome | biome: human gut; feature: human-associated habitat; material: faeces | place: Denmark | collected 2008/2010 ...
TTCCACCCTTACCTCCTGCGAGGCGGTATATTTCTGTTGCACTGGCCTTGGAGTCGCCTCCACCGGACGTTATCCGGCATCCTGCCCTATGAAGCCCGGACTTTCCTCACCTGCATAATTGCAGCCGCGACCATCCGGCCCACTGATTTATATTAGGTTTATTTACACATTAAAACAGCTTCCACCGATAAATTCCCTTGCGATGGAATTAATCGGAATGAAGTCATTCGGTATGCCGAGAAAATAGTCAAGGAACTTAATAAGCCTGTTGGCTTCCGGATATTCCGGTTCATCCCTTCCGATACCGAAAAGAAGTGGTTCCGCATATTGCTTTAACAAAGCAAGCTCATATATGAGTGCGGAATTGAACATAACATCCGCTTCTTCCTGAAAAGGAAATATATTTTCTTCCTCTCCTTTTCTTACTGAAGGCCACATTGCTATGGTCTTCTTTGCCGATGTTCCTCTCGTCTGGGCATCTCTTACAATTCTTCTTATGAGTCTGCCGTCCGTTGTAGGAATTCTGTTATGTTCATCTATATTTAACTGGGTGAGTGCACTCAGGTAAATCTTAAATTTGCTTTCCTTTGGAAGTGAATATGACAAACGGTCGTTCAGTCCGTGTATACCCTCTATGACGAGAACATCACTAGGTCCGAGTTCCTTATAATCGCCGTTATATTCACGCTTGCCAAGTTTGAAATTGAATGATGGCAGTTCAACTCTTTCACCATTTAAAAGTGCTGTCATATCTTTGTTAAACTGCTCTATATCAAGTGCTTCAAGGCACTCAAAATTATAATCGCCATTCTCATCTTTAGGAGTAAATTCTCTGTTTACGAAATAATTATCAAGCGATATCTGGTGCGGCCTCATGCCGTGTGCCCGCAGCTGTATTGCAAGACGGTATGACGTAGTCGTCTTACCGGAAGATGACGGTCCTGCTATCATAATAAATTTCTTGGAAGGGTCATCCGATATTCTCTGTGCAATGTCCGCAAGTTTCTTTTCCTGAAGGGCTTCCTGTACGAGTATAAGTTCCTTGATGTTTCCGGAAACTATCGTCTCATTTAAGTCTCCCACTGTCTCAACACCAAGCATCCTGCACCATTCAGTAGATTCATCAAGCACTTTAAAAAGCTTATTCTGCGGCGCAAACTCCGGAATATCTTTCGTATTCTCCACTGTCGGAAACTGAATTACAAAGCCTTTATCATAAAGGAATAACTCATAATGCTGTATGTATCCGCTCGACGGCACCATATATCCATAATAGTAATCTTCAAATCCATCAAGCCTGTATACGTTAACCGTTGAACTCTTTCTGTACCTGAAAAGCTTTTCCTTGTCATACATTCCATGATTGCCAAAATGCTTTACTGCTTCATCTTTCGGAATTGTATGCTTTATTATCGGCATATCGCCATCGACGATTTCTCTCATGCGGGCCTTAACCCTGCATATAAATTCATCATTGACAGATACATTTCCTTTTACAGTACAATAATATCCCTTGCTGAGGGAAAATTCAACCTTAACTCTCTCGATATCAGTATGTCCGTATACATCATATATTGCTTTGAGCATAATTAAGGTTGCGCTTCTCTTGTAAGTAAGCAGTCCATCGCTCTGCGCCGTTGTAATATATTCTATCTTAGAATCCGGATATACTTTCTTCCACAACTCACACAGCTTGCCATTCACTCTGGCAAGCACGATTTTGTCCTTAAATTCCGGCTGTGCCTTATCTGCCAGTTCTTTTAATAAAATTCTATCTTCCATCTTATTGCCCCCTTTAGATAAAATGCTGCGGATTGTTATACGACATCCCCGCTATTTCTATATTATCTGTATTTTCCTTAAGATATTCCATTATCTCATCTATAAAGATATGTTCAATGCCATAATGCCCTGCATCAATAATGCACAAACCTTCTGCCACCGCATCCGCCGCAACGTGATATGACATATCACCGGTAATCAGTACCTGTGCGCCCTGTTTCAATGCCGTTTCAGTATATTCTTTGCCAGATCCCGGACAGATTGAAATTCTATCAATCATCTTCAATTCGTCTCCGTATAATATAACATGAGAAAGTCCGAATTTTTCTTTTACCAGTCCGCATAACTCTGCTGCTGTCATACTATGCTCCGGTCTGCCGGTTCTGCCTATTCCTTCGCCGTCACATGTTTCCTCAAGGACATCATCTTCAGACATTGAAAGTCTTGATGCTGCCGCATGTGCCATTCCTCCGACACAGTCATAATTAGTATGCATGCAATATGCATTTATTCTGTTTTCGATAAGCCGCATTATCCGCCTTCCGGTTATATTATCATCATTAATCTGCTTTATTCCATGAAAAATAAGCGGATGGTGTGATACTATCATGTCGGCATTTATCTCTATTGCCCTGTCAATCGCTGCGTCATCTATATCGAGCGTTACAAGTATGGTATTGATTTCGTTATCTTTATGACCGACATGCATTCCCACATTATCCCAGTCACATGCGTATTTTACCGGACTGAGTTTCATAAGAAGTTCTGCTACATTCTCAGCATTCATATAAATGAAGTCCCTCCTTAATGATATCAATATCTGATTTCAATTCTTCAATTCTTGATTTCTGACTGTCAAGTCCTTTAAGAATTGTTATTTTCTTGGAAAGCTCATTCTCAAGATATTGCTTGAGAACAGGATCGCGCGAAGCAAGAAGCATACAACCATACCTGTACTCACATTCACCGGGATTCCGGCTGATTTCCGGTCTGTATACAGCCTTCATCACAACATAATACTTTCCGTCATCAATTACCATATGCTCATCGGTAATCATCATCCCTTCATCATGAAGAAAATGTCTTACAACATCCCAGTCTGAATGAGGTGAGAGAATCAGTTCCTTAAGACTGCGGACTTTATCCATATCATCCTTAAGGATACGCACCGTAAGAAGTCCGCCCATTCCTGAAATAATAACCGTGTCTGCCTCGTGAGGACCAAGTTCTTTAAGTCCGTCTGATAATCTTGTACTTACCAGATTATCAACATTATTAAGTGAAATATTTCTTCCGGCTGTCGAAAGCGGTCCTTCATTGACATCCATTGCAATAACATGGGGTGAAATCCCATGTGATGCAAGATATATCGGTATGTATCCGTGGTCTGTACCAACATCAGCCACGACATTTCCGGGCGTTACGCAATCGGCAACTGTTTTAAGTCTCTTTGATAAATTCATTAGTCAAGATAATCCTTTAACTTACGGCTTCTGCTCGGGTGTCTTAATTTTCTTAACGCTTTGGCCTCTATCTGTCTGATACGTTCTCTTGTTACATTAAATTCCTTGCCGACTTCCTCAAGTGTTCTGGCTCTTCCGTCATCAAGTCCGAATCTTAATTTAAGTACTTTCTGCTCACGGTCAGTGAGTGTTGACAATACTTCATCAAGCTGTTCCTTGAGTAATGTAAACGCAGCTGCCTCTGCCGGTACAGGGACATTATCATCCTGTATAAAGTCTCCGAGATGGCTGTCTTCCTCCTCGCCGATTGGTGTCTCAAGCGATACCGGTTCCTGTGAAATCTTAAGTATTTCACGGACTCTGTCTACAGGCATATCCATCTGCGCCGCAATCTCCTGCGGAGTCGGTTCACGTCCAAGCTCCTGAAGCAACTGGCGCGAAACCCTGATAAGTTTATTGATCGTCTCAACCATATGAACGGGTATTCTTATGGTTCTTGCCTGATCTGCTATTGCCCTTGTTATAGCCTGTCTTATCCACCATGTCGCGTATGTTGAAAACTTATATCCCTTACGGTAATCAAATTTCTCAACTGCCTTTATAAGTCCAAGGTTACCTTCCTGGATAAGATCGAGGAAAAGCATTCCTCTTCCCACATATCTCTTGGCAATACTTACAACAAGTCGTAAATTTGCCTCTGCAAGACGCTGTTTGGCATTAACATCTCCGAGTTCCATTCTCTTGGCAAGTTCAATTTCTTCATCAGCTGAAAGAAGCGGTACTTTACCTATTTCTTTAAGATACATTCTTACAGGATCCTCAATGCTTACGCCATCCGGCACGGACAAATCTATATTTTCAACATCTATATCGTCTTCGTTATCAAGTATTACATCATCATCCGGTGCTTCGTCATCTTCATCGGTTGTTCTGAGTGTGTCGATATTATTAGCCTCAAGAAATTCGAATATCTTATCCATCTTATCTGCGTCAAGATCCATATCACTGAACATATCCGTAATTTCCTGATATTCAAGAACATTTTTCTTTTTCTTGGCAAGTGCCAGCAAATCCTTCAGCTTCTCACTGAATTTTTCCATGTTTTCATCCATCAACATGTCCATCCTTCCATAGTTAATTTTAGTTTGTCCTCTATTTAAGTGAAATATGCAGGTTCTTAAGTCCCGCCTGTTCTGCTATTATCTTCTGCAGCTCATTAAGGTCGGCTGCCGACCTGCTTCTCATCTCCAGGCTGTTACGCCTTATGTTGATAACAGCTTCATTAAGTGCTTTCTCCCTGTCTGATTCAAGTGCTGAATCGTCAAGGATGTTTGTATTAAGAATCATCGCTGCATCACGCTGTCTCTCATCATCCTCAAAACGGTTAAGTATCGCCGCCGGATTGAATCTGCCTTCTTCAAGCTGTGCAAACATCATACCTGCAAGCTCTTTATATAATGGCTCAGTAAAATCCTCGGGTGTAATATAATCTCTCACAGCCTTATATATATCCGGATTATCACATATCCATGTAAGAATCATCCTCTGGGATTTATGTACACCATCATCCTTGACTTTGGCGCGATCCGTTACATTAACCGGCTTGCGTTCTCTTCCTGCCGTTGTGGCGGCTGCCGACCTGGCTACTAATTTTCTGAGACTGTCCGGACTTACAAAATATCTAGCTGCAACTGCTTCAAGATAATTATTTCTCTCTATTTCTTCTTCAAAGTCGGTAAGTCTTCTTGCTATAGCACCCATAAATGCTGTCTTACCGTCCGGGTCGTTGATGTCATAATCTCTTTCCATCATCCTGACTTCAAAAAGGAAACTGTTTTCTGCGTTATCAATTCTCTCCTGAAATGCCTCACGCCCTTTGGCTTTAATAAATTCATCCGCATCTTTATGCGGCTGCATATTAATAACTCTGGTTCTAAGGCCTGCATCCCTGAAAATTCCTATGGCACGCAAAGCTGCCTTAACACCCGGTCCGTCACTGTCATAACAAATCAGAACATCCTTGACATAACGTTTGATCAACATCGCCTGACCTGTTGTAAGTGCAGTTCCGAGTGATGCCACCGCCTGCGTAAATCCCGCCTGGTGCATGGAAATCACATCCATATACCCTTCACAGATTATTATATTATTTTTGCGGGAGTTCTTGGCAATATTAAGACCATACAGATTACGGCCTTTGTCAAAAACACCGGTTTCGGGCGAATTCAGGTATTTGGGTTGTCCATCGCCCATGACACGTCCGCCGAAGCCAATCACTTTATTATTGATATTCAATATCGGAAACATCACACGGTTGCGAAACCTGTCATGAACGCCACGCTCATCATATACAAAAAGTCCTGTTTCCTTAAGAATATCGTCACTACAGCCTTCTTTCTTGAGATACTGGTACAATGCATCTTTGCGCATTGATGAAAAACCAAGTCCAAAGGATGTTACCGTCTTATCCTCAAGTTCTCTCTTTGCAAAATATGCTTTGGCCGCATCTCCATCCTTTGTACCGAGGAGGTAATGAAAATACCTTGCTGCCTTGGCATTAATTTCATATATATTATTCTTAAGATCTGCCTCATGACGCTTCTCGTCACTTATCTCAATATCAGGAACATCTATTCCTGCCCTGTCGGCCAGCACCTTAGCTGCTTCAGGGAATGTAAGACTATCATATTTCATAAGGAAAGAAAACACATTGCCTCCTTCACCGCAGCCAAAGCAATAGAACATCTGCTTACCGGCTGACACAGAGAAAGAAGGTGACTTTTCATTATGGAAAGGACAAAGTCCAAAATACGAACTGCCTTTTTTCTGTAATTTGACATATGACGAAATTACATCAACAATATCATTACGAGATCTGATTTCTTCTATTAAATCATCCGAAAGATACAATTCTTAATTACCTCTGTCATCTATTTCTTCCATGAAACAGGAATGAATATTTTCTTAAATATATTAATTGCAAACTGATCACTCATTCCTGCTATGTAATCACATACCACACGCTCCTTTGATTCATTATGCTGTTCTTCTATTGTGCGGAAAGCTGCAGGAATTTCATCAAAGTGCTCGCAGAAATACCAATACATTTCTTTGAGCATTTTACGTGCTTTAACCTCTTCACTCTTAGCCATCGGATTGGTATATACGCTGTCAAACATAAACTGTCTAAGGCTTGTCATTGCATATCCCACATCATCCGACATGAGAATATCCGGCTTATCCATGCTTTCATTAATAACATCATGAATTAATGTATTGAGCCTTTCCTTGGTGGAATTGCCAAGTATCGCCGTTAATTCTCCCGGAAGATCATCCTCCGACAATATTCCTCCCCTGATTGCATCATCTATATCATGATTAATATACGCTATCTTGTCTGATACGCGGATTATCTTACCCTCCATGGTGGACGGGTGCCCGCTCGTCCGATGATTAACTATTCCATCGCGTACTTCCCTGGTAAGGTTAAGCCCCTTACCATCCTTTTCGAGAAATTCCACAACACGGATGCTCTGTTCATAATGCCTGAAACCAAATGGGCATATCTCGTTAAGGACGCGCTCGCCTGCATGCCCGAACGGGGTATGTCCGAGATCATGTCCCAAAGCAATTGCCTCTGTCAGGTCTTCATTAAGGCGCAAAGCCCTTGCGATTGTCCTTCCTATCTGGGCAACCTCAAGAGTATGTGTAAGTCTTGTTCTGTAATGATCTCCTTCCGGAGACAGAAAGACCTGCGTCTTATGCTTTAATCTTCTGAATGATTTGCAATGAAGAATCCGGTCCTTATCACGCTGATATATTGTTCTGATATCGCATTCAGGTTCTCGTATATCTCGTCCCATCGAGGAATCGCTGAATGCTGCATATGGGCTGAAATGTTCTCTTTCCCAATGTTCCTGCATCTGTCTGATATCCATATTAACCTCTGATCCTAAAGCTGTGAAAAATTCTCTCTATTCTAGTTATTCTATGTCCTTTCCCGTAATCCTTTTTTATTATTCGGACAAAATCATATCTATCGCCATAAGATATCCGTCAAATCCTTTTCCGATTATCTGCGCGGTACATGCCGGCTCCGTGACCGATACATGTCTAAATTTTTCCCTCGAATTCACATCCGAAATATGCACCTCAATCTTTGGAAAAGTCGTAACTGAAGCAAGTGCATCTCTTATCGCATAACTGTAATGCGTGTATGCTCCGGGATTTATCACTATTCCGGCCACATTATCAAAATATGCTTCCTGAATCTTATCGATTATGGCACCTTCATGGTTACTTTGGAAACACTCAACTTCTATTTCCTTTGTCTTTGCATACTCCTCTATCATTCCCACAAGATAATCATAATCCCTGTCCCCATATATATTTTTCTCACGTATTCCTAAGAAATTAAGATTCGGTCCGTTTATTACAAGTATTTTTTTCAATTTATCTTCTCCTTAATCATGCTGTATACTTTCTCATACGAGCAGCCGTCGGTATCTATTATTACATCCGCCGTGCCCTCATATGTGGATGAACGCTTTTCCATAAGTTCAGCTATTTTCTGACGCGGGTTTCCCGTCTGCAGAAGCGGTCTTACCGTATCATTTCTGAGTCTCCAGGCAAGTGTATCGACTTTCGCACGCAGATATACGACCACTCCGAGTTTATGTATCAATGCCCTGTTTCTTGCATGCATCGGAAGTCCTCCGCCAACCGCAACAACAAGATTATCCTCCTCACGCTGTATAAGTTCCATAAGGATATCTGTTTCCTTTCTGCGGAAGTACTCTTCACCCTCATCGGCAAATATTTCTTTAATAGTCCTTCCGGCATCTTTTTCGATAACGCTGTCGGTATCTACAAGCCTGTAGCCGTTTCTGGCCATAAATCTTCCGATACTTGATTTGCCGCATCCCATAAAACCAATCAGAATAATATTGCTCATTTGTCAAGTTCCTTTTTCATCATATTTAGTATTTCACCGGACAATTCCCTGTCAATACTTACTCCGTACCACAGTTCAAATGCCGCTATTCCCTGATACAATAGCATCTTAAGCCCGTTATATGACGGTGCATTATGTCCATTGCAATATTGCATAAACTTAGTCTCAGCCGGGTTAAAAATAATATCAACTCCCGCACTGACGTAATCATAAAATTCTTCATCCTCAATTGCTGCTCTGTCAACATCAGGATAAAGCCCTACACTCGTAGTCTGTATAACAGGATATTTGCCCTTCGGTATTTTATTATATTCATCAAGGGCAAGTGCCGATACAATGCTGCCAAAATTTGCATTAACTTCGTCTGCAAGCGCCTGCGCCTTTAATACGCTTCTGTTGAGCAGCCATATATGAGATGCGCCCTTTGATGCACACAGATATGTAATCGCTTTTGACGCTCCACCGGCACCGAGGATGATAACATCATTATCTTTAATTATAATGTTTTCTTCGTCAAGTTCCCTGCCAAGTCCTATAATATCAGTATTATATCCTTTATATCCGCCGTCAGCCCTGACAAGTGTATTTACCGCTCCGATATGTCCGGCAAGTTCATCAATATCGACAAGACTCCTTATAACATCACATTTATGCGGCACTGTCACATTAAGACCACGGATTCCAAGGGCATAAGCTCCGCGGATGGCATCATCAAGTCTGTTGCTTTCAACCTTAAATGCGGTGTAAGCCATGTTGATATCCATGCGTTCCGCCAAAGTGTTATGAATCATCGGTGACAGCGAATGTCCGACCGGATTTCCTATAAGGCAGCATAATTCTGTCTTTGCGTTCATTATTTCTTTCTCCTTTTGTAGCAGAAAAGCACTATTTTTTCTAATTTTCTCTTCAATACTATCTGTATCTCTTCCTTCGGATGTATCGGTTTCACAAGAATCGACGGAATGCCGGCACGATTGGCTCCGTACACATCCGTAAAAATCTGGTCACCTATAAAATATGTATTGCCGGTATCCGTACCCATAAGTTCCATCGCTCTTATATAATTCTTTCTCGACGGCTTGTGGGCATCATAAACGTATTTTGAACCGACTGCATCCGCAAATGGTTTTACTCTCGGCTCTTTATTGTTGGATATCAGACACGTGTCAAATCCGATACCTCTCAACTGTTCAAACAATTTAATGGCGCGCTCTGTTGCCGGCATGCCATGCTCCACCAATGTATTATCAATATCATATATCAGTCCCCTGATTCCACTGCGGTACAACTGCTCGTAGTCGATGCTGTATGATGAATCAAGGTATTTTGTTGGATATAATTTCTTAAACATGCAAATCTCCCTGTTGTCTACTGAAGGAACTTCTTAAGTTCGACCATAAATGTATTAATATCTTTAAATTCCCTGTAAACAGAGGCAAATCTGACGTAAGCAACCGCGTCGATATCTTTGAGCTTGTCCATTACCATCTCTCCGATAACGCTTGTCGGAATTTCTTTTTCATCCAGGTTAAAAATCTTTGTTTCTATCTCATCAACTATTTCCGAGATGGTATTAATTGATACAGGTCTCTTGTGACATGAACGGATTATTCCTTCCTGGATCTTATTTCTGTCATAAAGTTCTCTTTTGTTATCTTTCTTGATAACCAAAAGCGGCACCATTTCAACTTTCTCATATGTCGTAAATCTCTTACCGCATTCATCACAGCTCCGCCTTCTTCTGATTGAACTGTTATCATCTGCCGGTCTTGAATCTATTACTCTTGTATTTTCTTCGCCACAATATGGACATCTCATATAAAACACTCCTTGTTATATTTATTGTAAGTCACATTTAATATCTATGCAATATAAGATACAATCCTTTAACGCGCTCTGTCTCTATATAATTATTCTCTTTAAAGTACTCCTCATCCTTCTCCGTTATTTTATAAAATCTCAAATCAATCACGAGATAATCCGGAAGAGGCGACTTGTCAAATTTGTACGGGTATTCATAAAGCTCGGTCCTGTTTGCCAGGTGCGGCACGAAGAAGGTGGTTGCTCCTACCGATGCGCCGGAAGGTATGCTCTTCATCGCATCATTCAGAACCTCAATCTGTGCTTTCCCGTCCGAATAGCTGCTTATGTACCATGATTTGGAAAACGACGCAACGGGCATTATGATAAATGCGGCGCATATCGCAAACGAACACATGAATCTACGTGATTTCTCACCAAGTTCTGCATAATTTGATATTGCCAGATAAAACAATATTGCAGTAACTCCAAATACATACTGGAAAAATATCGAATACTGATACTGGTAATCGGTTGCCAGATTAATTATCAACATCGGAAGCAATAATATAAACCGTGAAACTTTTTTGGTTGCCACAGGCAATGCTCCAAGCGGTGCAAACATATACAGAAGGAATGGATATTTCTCGCTTCCGAAACATTCCGCTATAGCATATGCCGGATTGGTCACAAAATTTCTGATCACATCCATAAGGCTTCCGGCACCGTCAACCATAAAATTGCTGTATCTGTATGTCATTACGCCAAGTCCGTATTTTTGCATAAGCATTGTGACCACAAGAAAATATACAACCGCCGAAACGGTCATTACAGTTCCTTTTATATATTTTCTTTTGCCGAATATCGTAAATAAGCCTATGCATGCTACATAAACAGCCGCATCTTCCTTGACAAGCATTGTCAGCAAAGATAAAATAATTATTCCTTTGATATCATCTTTCTCAATAGCATAGAACAGCCATAATATAAGAGGTATAAGGAAACAATTCTCATGAAGATCATAATAGCATCCTGTCGCAACCGTGGGGAAAAGTGCAAATATTATACCAAAACATGCCGTGGCTGATTTGCTCAGGCCAAATTTCTTACACAGAAGATATACCGGTATAATTCCGCTTGCAACAGTGATTACCTGAAGTACCTGAAGTGTTACCGGATACGGGAAGAAGAAATAAAACGGCAGATACAGATAATATATGGGTGAAAAATGCACCGCAAAATGCGATAATGTCATATTGCGTTCCACAGTCGTGACAGGCTCCAGTGTTGTCTTCATATTATGGAACATCTGTGCCCATATGCCGAAATCAAATCCCGGCGCAGAGTAATTTACATATCTTAACACCGTGAATGTTCCCGCGATAAGCATATAGAACACAGCCGCAATAATATATATTATTACAACTATTTTTGTCTCGTTGATTTCAGCAAATGTCCTTGTGTGTGATGCGGCATAAGTAATCGAGACCGCAAGAACCGCAAGAATTCCGACAAGATAGGTAACATCGGTATTGCTGCTTATGGTAACCAGCCCGTATAATGTAACCAGAATCATTGGTCCGTACACTTCTGCCCACGAAAATACTTTCATATATCCAAGGCCACAGAAAAAAGCAAAAAAGAGCAGCATAAAGCAGGCATACATCGGCACGTTAATATCTGCAGCAAATGCAGCACTGTTAAATGTATCTCCGCTCTTCAGGAAAAATACTATCGCTGTTAAGAGCCAGGCCATTATAAGCCTGACTATAATTTTCTCAAAAGTTATATTTTTCTTAAATGAATCCCAGAATTCTCTCAATATCCAATTCTCCTTCTATCTTAACCTTCCGCATTCAAATCTCGCCTTCATCTTAAGACACCTTATTAAAGAATCTATCCTGTCGTCTATATTTCCGTCATCAACAGTAAGATCCAGCGACACGGCTATGTCATTAATAAGCCTGTCATCGATTTTTCCCCTGATTGAATTGAGATACTCTATCTGTGAGGCACTCGTATCACAATCAAAAAATCCCATAAGATATGGATTGACTTTATCCCCGTCATCATTATTGTTTGCCTGTACTTCTTCCGGCTGCTTTCCCGGTACATCATTGACGGATCTGAGGCCTGTCAGTTCTTCCCTATCCACCTTCTCAAATCTGTATACGGCCGTGGCAAGAGGATATTTATCCTTGTCCACTTTACTTATAAACATATCATACGGTCTTATGTATATTTTAAAATCATCATACATAGCCTGATAAACCACATATTTTTCACCTGTTTCTGAGTGGTATGCTATGGCTATTATCTGGTAAAGTCTGTTCTTAAAATGTCTGTATATTTCACCCGGAGCGATTATTCTTTCATTTCCCATTATAGTTACTCCTTTCATCGATTTACGATTAGATTTAATTGTATAACAAACTTCTGCAAAATGCAAGAAAAGAACCGCAATGCGGTCCTTTTCCAATATCATTTAAACGTAGGATTCAGAATATTATCTCTTTCTTGTAAGTCCATAGATACCAAGGCCTGCGAAGCATATACCTGATGCTGCGAAAATCACCTCAAGTACACGAAGATTGGACTTATCACCTGTATCAGCTTCAACTTCCGGTCTTCTGCGTCTTGCAAGTGTTGTCTCCTCTTCGGCTGTCGTTTCATCATCGCCTTCAACCTCGCCCGATCTGGTTGTTGTCTCAACTTCTGTTGTTTCCATAACCGGAGCTGTTGTTTCATCAATTACAGGTACTGTTGTTGTCTCAGGCACTGTCGTTGTCTCAGGCACTGTCGTTGTCTCCGGTGCTGTCGTTGTCTCCGGCACTGTTGTTGTCTCCGGTGCTGTCGTTGTCTCAGGCACTGTCGTTGTCTCTGGTACTGTTGTCTCTGGTGCTGTTGTCGGTATCTCTGCTTCTGTCGGATAGGTGTCCGGCTCAGTCTCAACAGGAATATCTGCCGATACAAAATGCATCTCACCGCTTATATTTTCAAATCTGTCTGCAATTACTCTTCCTGAGCTTGTTACATAAAGATCAACGCTGGCATCCGGTGCCACTAATATTCCGCACACACCGTTCATATTTACTGTTCCATCGTAATCAGCAAAGTTCCAGATAATTGTATCTGATATTGTCGCTGAATTGTTAGCAGATGATGTCACGAAATTATTGTTGCCTTCTTTAATTGCATACTCTCTTATTGAAATCTCATCATCTGTGATATTCTTAACATTAATTACTACAATCTTATCCTGCGGCTTATAAATTTTAAGTCCGCCATTCTGGATACTGTTAAGCTCTGCTGCTGTAATATTAACCACACAAATCTGATCCGTACAACCATTTACATCTATAACACTTCTGTTCATATCAGAATAATCAGCTATAACACCCTTTGTATTCTGGTATGTTGCAAACTGGGCAAATGTATTTCTTGCATAAGAAATAGCTGCTGTCACATCAAGGAAGTTCTCCTCGAAATAAATATTTACATTCTTATTATTGGCAATATAAATATTCTTCTCAGGGCTGTTAAGTGTTACCAGATTTCCGTTAATCGTATACGGAACTCCGACTACAATATTATTAGCCGACTTATCATTCTTAAGTTTAAGTGTTCCCGGTGTCATATCCTTAAAGTAAAACGTACCCGGATTGCTTGAAAGATCACTTCCTACCCAATGCTCTGATGGGTGAAAGAGATTGGCCGCAAAGTTGGCCTGATAATCATTGGATACGTATACATCTTCCGCCGTTACCGCATACGGCTTCGCGCTTCCGATAAGTCTCCTGAGTACAATCTGTACATTCTCATCTTCAGCATATGCCGCATTTGTAAAAATTCCCATTCCCACTGCTAATCCCGCAAGTAACATAGCAACTGCCATAAAAACCGCTCCGGTTCTTCTTGACATATTCTTAATCTTACCAATCAGCTTCATCTCTTATTCCTCCGTTTAAAACTTTTCTATATCTTTACGCTATAACTTTACTACATCTTCATCAAATCTTATACCCTCTTTTAGGGGGTATTTTTCACTTTTTCCACCACTCCACATACATTAGATTATAGATATTATATGCCGCGGTGTAACCTTTATGAACCGAATAAGAAAAAAACTCAATCTCGATGCAATCCACCGCAGCGGAATAACCGGGCGCGGCGTGAACATTGCTATACTTGATACAGGAATTTACAGGCACAGGGACCTTTCCGGCAATATTGTTAAATTCGTAGATTTTGTGAATATGCGGAGCAAACCGTATGATGATAATTCTCACGGAACCCATGTCGCAGGCATTATCTCATCAAGCGGTGCCGCGTCGGACGGACTTTACAGGGGTGTCGCTCCGGGAGCCGGGATTATATCTCTTAAAGTACTTGATTACAAAGGAGGCGGTGATTCTGCCACAATGATAAAAGCTCTTGAGTGGATCAAATCCAACCGTGAAAAATACAGCATACGAATTGTTAATATTTCTGTCGGAACAGAATCGTCATCATGTCAGAGCGAATACAGCAGGCTTATTGATGTAGTTGAAGATCTGTGGGATGACGGCCTTACTGTAATTACATCGGCCGGGAACAACGGTCCGGCATACCATACCATCACAATTCCCGGAACCAGCCGCAAGGTAATAACGGTCGGAACCGATGATGTCATGACCCATACAGATTCAAAAGGAATACGCCATCACACATATTCCAGTAAAGGACCTACCATGTGCGATGTTCCCAAGCCGGATATTATAGCACCCGGCAGTAATATTATAAGCTGTTATAACGGATACGGAAATTATATATCAAAAAGCGGCACCTCCATGTCCACACCGATTGTGTCAGGAGCCGCCGCTCTTGTATTATCTTATAATAAAGCTTTATCAAATGATGATTTTAAGAAACTTCTGTGCAAAAGTGCCGATGACGCCGGGCTTGATTACTATACCCAGGGATGCGGCAGGCTTAACATCAGCAAAATGTTACTTCTGTGCTAACCATTCCTCAAGTCTGTCTTCATATACCGGAAATGCAGTGATGCCTGTGTCAAGTATCCATTTATGGAATTCAAGTGCCTCGAAACCGCTGCCAAGTTCCTTTTCTGCCTTATCACGTAAATCCTGCATAAGAATGTTGCCTACCGTGTACGGCAGAAGCACTCCCGGGTCTCCGACCGCCGAATAAAACATCTCGGTTGCCGTTTCCCTGTTTATCTCATAATATTGTGCCAGATAACTGTAAACATCATCAATGGTCCATCCCTCGTAGTTGACTCCTATATCGACTCTCGATGAGCAGATATAGCTTATCAGGTTATTTACCCTGTTAAGTTCCCGGACATTGCGGCTCATATCAAGATACTCATCAACGCAGTTCTCGACATATTTGGCCCATCCTTCAGTGGTGCCTGTAAAATCAAGTGCTTTACGGGCATTGCATACACTATCGTTATTGTAGAAATTCGTAAACTCATACAAATGTCCCGGATATCCTTCATGTGCAAGCGTTTCATACATCATAAGCGAACCGCTCTCCACCTCGGATCCATTGACCTTGATATTGTTAATACTTATGTCATCAATACGCGATGACACATAATATGCCAGTGTTCCTTCGACCTCGCAGGCTTTATTCTGATATTCTATGTTATAATTTGTTGTTGCCGGTGCAGGGAAATCACTTTCCATCTCCTTAATAATATACTTTAATACATCATCAGGCGTGTCAAATCCGGCTTTGTAATCCATAAATTCTTCATATGCATTGTAATCCATGGCAATCACGGTCGTAAGCGATTTAACGCATTCGTTCATCTCATCTTCCAGGAGTTCTATAATTTCTTCCGGTGTCATGTCTGAACTTGTTTTATCCCGCAATATCGCTTTATAAAGAGCCTTTCCATCATCGCCGAAACCACAGAGACCGCCATCGTTGGTTCCCGTTGTTTTAAGCTCGCTGACGGCATTTTTTACTTTCTCATATGAAGGCAGATAATATTTATCCACATACTGCTTATTAGTTTCAATATATTCGTCCTTAACCTTGTCATCAAGTCCAAGTCCGTCTATTTTATCTTCAAATGTAACAACAAGCGCTTCCGTATCTGCGTTAAGTATTTTATCGCATTGCTCTATAACTTCATCCGCCACATACTCTGGCATAAAATACCCTTTTTCCGACTGCTTATAAAGGACATCGACAGCCTCATCGATATACCTTTCGCAATCCTTAAGATATTCAAGATAATGATCCACATCATCCTGATCATAGAACACATACTCTATAAAGTTACTTGAAAGGTTGGATGTTATTCCTGATGTAGGCCCAAAATAATTATAATACATCTCAAGTCCTTCATAGTTCTTCTGCGTAACAAGGTAAAATTCTATACTGTCATAAGCAGTCTTTTGCTCATCCGTAAGAGATTTGCGCGTTATTTTATGAAGCTTATCAAGATACCTGTCAACATCGTCATCTTCATCTTCGTCAATAAGCACTCCTCCAAGAGTATAATCATCTGCATTAAATGTCACGCCGTATTCAGACGGGTCCGATACCACAAAATGTGCATTGAAACTGTTATCTTCAAGCATCTGCTTAAAAATATCATCACACAGTTCGTCGAAACCGGCTCTTATCTCTTCATCAGAAACCTTTCTTACGGATATACATGATGTAAGAGACAGTGCAATCAAAATGCACAAAGCCGATACCGGTATGCTGCGCTTTATTCTCATTTTCAACCTCCTGTTTGTCTTAGTTAAAATATACAAGGTCATCTTCCGGTTTGGATGCACTCTCTATATCCATTGCATATAATACAATACCCTGTCCCTTGTATTCCTTACAAAACTCTGATTTAGCTCTCGCTGTAAGCATTATAAAATCCCTGTCGCGATATCCTTCCAGCTGTTTGCCCGTTACATCATCGCATACACATCTGAATCCTATAAACCTGACATCCTCAACACAACATGTCATTGCAAAACGTCCCGGAGCAAACATGCCTTTTTTCGCATATTGCTTAGGCTTATATACAACAGCCTTGGTTTTGATTATTTTGTTATCGTATTTATCAGGATTATCCATCGCATCCATATACCATAATCCGAAATCTTCATCCGCAATCTCTATCTCGTCCTTTGATATATCAAAAGGAAGTATCTCGTTAACTTCGTTCGAGCTTCCGTCGGATGACTCAAAATAAACCTGAGCTCTGGTATTTACGGCTTTTACGCTTCTTCTGTATGCCGCTCTGTCAGAATCCTTGGTACATCTGTTAAAAATAACCATCTCGGTTAATTTATACTGATCCATCATGACCTGTCTCATATTGGAGAGGTACATATCATAGGTCTCTGCATTTACCAGGGTGATTATCTGTACAACTTCCATGAAATTCGGAAGCGAATCAATAAACTCATCCAGTTTCCACATTCCGTTAAATTCTACGAAAACACGTTCCGCCTTACAGCGGTTGCTTGCTTCCACAAAGAAATCCTTTGTGAGTTCCTCCGCATCTTCAACCATCTCAACCGTAACATTAAGGGCCGTCATTTCTTTTTCATTGTATTCTTCTTCGCCGTCTTCACATGCGATCACAAGACTTCTTGAACCATCATTAAAATCTTCGCTGGCAAGTGTCTCTTTGATAAAAGTTGTCTTGCCGCTTTCAAGAAAACCGTTAATTATAAAAACAGGTATCTGCATAGTAATTGCTCCTAACAATTCTTATTTATGAAATATGCCGGAGAAAAATGCCTCCGGCATATAATTATTATTTAAGTCCAAACAATTCTTCCATCTTATCCGGATCAACATTGGTACCTATTACGCAAAGCTTTCCGGTATATTCCGGCGAACCGTCCCTGAGTTCATATTCACCCGGAACAGCATCGAAATAAATCCATCTGCCTTCTTTATCCGGAACCATTCCTTTAGCTCTTAAGATAACTCCGAACTCGTCAGTCTCTACAAGTCTCTTAAGAATAGATTCTATACTGTCTCTGTCGTATTTATGAGGTGTCTCTGTACCCCAGCTGTTAAATACGTCATCCGCATGATGGTGATGATGATGTCCATGCTCATGATCATGATCATGTCCGCAACAGCATTCTCCGTCATGATGATGATGCTCATGTTCTTCCTCATCATGGTCATGGTGGTGATGTTCATGTTCATCTTCGTCTTCATCATGGTCATGATGATGTTCATGATCATGATCATGTCCGCAGCAACATTCTCCGTCATGGTCATGATGATGTTCATGCTCATCTTCGTCATCATGATGATGTCCGCAAACCGGACATACATCCATTTCCTTAAGCATCTCGTCAACAAGAGATGTTTTCTTCATGGCATCTTCAATCTGCTTGCCTGTAAGATCATCCCAAGGTGTTGTGATTATCGCAGCCTTATCATTATGCTCCCTGATAAGTGCTACAGCAGCTTCAAGCTTATCTTCTGTCATATTCTGTGTTCTGCTGAGAACTATTGTGGATGCACTCTCAATCTGGTTATTATAAAACTCACCAAAATTCTTGATATACATCTTGCACTTGGTTCCGTCAGCTACAGTTATGAAATTCTCAAGTGTAAGTTCTGCTTCTTCAGCCACATTCTCAACAGCGGCAATTACATCTGAAAGCTTTCCTACTCCGGATGGCTCTATTATAATCATATCAGGCTTATAATCAGCTGCAACCTGCTTAAGAGCCCTTCCGAAATCTCCTACGAGTGAACAGCATATGCATCCTGAATTCATCTCGTTAATCTGTACTCCGGCATCCTTAAGGAAGCCGCCGTCAATTCCTATTTCACCGAACTCGTTCTCGATAAGGACAACCTTCTGTCCCTTATAAACTTCCTCGAGAAGTTTCTTAATAAATGTAGTCTTACCTGCTCCGAGAAATCCCGAGATTATTGTTACTTTTGTCATTGTTATCATCCTTTCCGACGTCTATAAAATCGTAGTTCCGCATTTGCCCGCAAGCGCATCCTTAGCGCTCTCAAGGTTGGCAATTACCGCTTTACGCTCATTGCCTGCGAGAACAAACTCTACCGCTGCCGATACCTTAGGCAGTGTCGTAATGGCTCCCATATTATCTTCATTCACATATTCCTTAAGCTCAGAGGCCTTGATCGTGTCAAAACTCTGTTCCTTATCCGTTCCTTCATTAATGACAAGCTTGTCAGCTGCCGTAAGGAAAAGAAGTGTATCTGCATCAATAAGTTCCGCAAGTCTTGCCGCAACATAATCTTTCTCAATTATGGCGCTTGCTCCCTTAAGGACAGTTCTCTGTTCAAGTACCGGTATTCCGCCGCCTCCGGCAGCTATTACAATCTGTCCGGCATCCAGAAGTGTTCTTACCGCATCGATTTCGTATATATCCTGAGGCTTAGGAGCTGCGATTATCCTGCGGTATCCTTTATCTTCTTTTACAACATAATTGCCCTTGGCTTCCTCAGCCTTTGCCTCTTCCTCTGTCATATATCTTCCGATAACCTTGGTAGGATTAGAGAATGCCCTGTCAAAAGGATCCACCTTGACCTGTGTTATAATAGTAGATACCGTCTTATATATTCCTCTGTTGAGAAGCTCTGTTCTTATCGCATTCTGAAGGTCAAAACCGATATATCCCTGACTCATTGCACCGCAAAGTGACATAGGCGCAACAGTATATCTTGAATCAAGTCTGGCAAATTCGGTCATTGCAGTCTGTATCATTCCTACCTGCGGACCGTTACTGTGTGTAATAACTATATTATACTTAGCCTCAACAAGATCGGCTATCGCTCTTGCCGCTTTGGCAACATTAGCCTTCTGCTCCGGAAATGTCTCACCGAATGCATTACGTCCGAGTGCAACAACTATTTTCTTATTATCCATTAACATACCTCTTTTCATATGATTTTATCTGTCAAACAGGCCTGCGGCCATCAATTCATATTATATAATATTTTGGTAAAAAAGTCAAAATGAGTTACCCCTATCCTTTAAAAACATAACTCAGCACATTATATATCAATGTATTGGAATATTTGGAGTAAACAACTTCCCTTGCCATAACGGGATTATCCGTTATCAGTCCGTCAACACCCATTACGGTAAGTTCCTTGGCCCTGTTTTCACCATTAACCGTCCAGACATATATCTCCTTGCCTCTGTTATGGATGGCATCGATCATATTCTTATTGACAAATCCCGAATTAATACTGAAAGCGTCAACATACGGCAGATTATAAAAATTACCGTACGCCACATTAAGCACATACCCGGTCTGTATCTTCGGATTAATCTGTTTTATACCCTTAAGTGCTTCGTAATTCATGGATGTGACAACGCATTCGTCAATATAATCATATTGTTCTATGAGTGCTGCAACCATTTTCACAAGATCAGGCTCGTTGTCCGTAAGTTTTATCTCTATGTTAAGCCGTATTTTTCCCTTGGTATATTTCATTACATCAGACAAAAGCGGTATGCGGCATTCCTTAAATTCTTCGTTGCTGCCAAACCAGCTTCCGGCATCCAGTTTTGCTATATCCTCATAATTCATATTCCAGACTTTCTTATTCACTCCGGCCGTTCTCTTAAGGCTGTCATCATGCATGACCACAATCTGTCCGTCCTTCGTCTCATGGACATCAAGTTCAATATAATCGGCCGTAGCTTCCACTGCTTTCTCAAATGCAAGCATGGTATTCTCAGGTGCATTATATGAACTTCCGCGGTGCGCCATTATAAGTGTCTGGTCAAAGAATTCCACGTTAGAGAAAGGATTGCTGTCAAATGCACTCACCATATACATGATATTCATTACCAACGATATTACGATAACTGCCGCCGATATCACGAACTGCCTCATGCGGTGTGAATTTCCCTTACTTCCAATCAGGCTCTCCGTAACTATTCCCATATTGAATTCGTCCCCTTCATCGCATCTGTATCTGTAAAACATACTCGTTATCAGGCAATACGAAACCGGAAGTGATGTAATTGTGAGAAGAACCTTGGTCACGAAAAGTACAACCCTGAACACCGTAAGGAATAACGCCATACCGAGATTAGCCTTGTCAAGTATCGTGACACCGAGACTTATGAGAATAATCATTATAAAATAAACTATATAAATTACCGCTAACAATGCGACGTTCCAGCCAAACACAAGTCCGAATGACCTTAGTCCCCTCACTCTTACCATCTGCCTGCTCTTACGTTTGCTGTCCGATATATCTCCACCGTCATATGCCATGTAATTGATGGAAAACATATGAATAATACAATATACAAACAAAGCAAGCACCGCCAGTCCTATCGGAATAAAAATATATGCATGGCTCTTAATCGTGCGCACAGCCGCGTCCGAAAGCGTAATTCCCGATGCAAGAAAGCCTATCAGTGTAATATTCATCATTAATGATACAATCAGTACATGCAAAAAAGTTACTATGCGTTTCTTTTTCATCGTTTTACGGACCAGTTTCGCACCTGCCTTGAAAATCTGGGCAATGGTTATCGGATTATTATGGTAACCGGCATCAAAGCACACCGAAAGGCATGCCACTTCATAAGTAACATAAAAGGCAAAAATCAGAACAATGAGCACGAAAAAGATTATCGTGAACGGACTTTTAAGATAAGTGAAAAAATAATTATTGGTAAGATACTTAAATCCGGCCTTCCTGAGCGTAAAATCCCATCCCGCCAGATAAAGAGGATATCCTATAGCAAAAGCGGCCAATTTGTACAACAATTCAAAGACAATAAGACTTAAGCCGCACTTTTTAATCAGTGCGGCGGTTCCGGAAATTATTCCCTTGTTTCTGCCTTTGCGTCTAATACCCATAAAATTGCTCCATACCGGCCTGCCGCCGTTAAAATAACAGCGAGCAGTGTCCTGCACTGCTCGTCGCTTATATTTTTATCTTAAAGTGATGCTTCAAGTCTCGTTCTTATTGCCTTGATAAAATCAAAACTGTTAAGGACTTTCGGATTATCAATTGAAGTTATAAGTGCGAGGTCTTTAGTCATCTCCCCGCTTTCAATCGTATCTATACATGCTTTTTCAAGCTTATCGGCGAAAATCTGCAATTCCTTATTGCCGTCAAGCTCGCCTCTCTTTCTGAGAGCTCCGCTCCAGGCAAAAATCGTTGCCACAGAGTTGGTAGATGTCTCTTCGCCTTTGAGATGTTTGTAATAATGTCTCTGTACCGTTCCGTGGGCAGCTTCATACTCGTACACACCGCTTGGTGATACAAGAACAGATGTCATCATCGCAAGCGATCCGAATGCCGTAGCAACCATATCACTCATAACATCACCGTCATAATTCTTGCAGGCCCAGATGTATCCGCCTTCGGACTTCATTACTCTTGCAACCGCATCATCAATCAGTGTATAGAAATATTCAATTCCTGCTGCCTTAAATTTCTCTTCATATTCATTATCATAAATTTCCTGGAAAATATCCTTGAAATTATGATCGTATTTCTTGGAAATTGTATCCTTGGTGGCAAACCACAAATCTTCTTTCTTATCGAGTGCGTAATTGAAGCAGCTTCTGGCAAAGCTTTCAATCGACTTGTCCACATTATGGATTCCCTGGATAATTCCCGGTGTCTTGAACTCATGGATAGTTTCCTTGATAACTTCTCCGTCTGCGCCGGTAAATACAAGCTCGGCCTTTCCGGCACCCGGAACCTTAATCTCGACATTCTTATATACGTCGCCATATGCATGTCTTGCTATTGTAATAGGCTTATGCCAGTTCTTTACAAGCGGCTCGATACCTTTTACGATAATCGGTGCACGGAATACGGTTCCGTCAAGAATGGCTCTTATAGTTCCGTTAGGGCTCTTCCACATCTCTTTAAGATTGTATTCTGTCATACGCGCAGCGTTCGGTGTAATCGTAGCGCACTTTACGGCAACTCCATATTTCATATTGGCATTGGCTGCATCAACCGTAACCTTATCATCAGTCTCGTTACGATGCTCAAGTCCAAGGTCGTAATATTCTGTATTAAGATCTATGAATGGGCAGAGGAGTTCTTCCTTGATAGACTTCCAGAGAATTCTTGTCATCTCGTCCCCGTCCATTTCCACAAGCGGTGTAGTCATCTTAATTTTATCCATGGCATAATCTCCTTATAATATATTTTAATTAATTTATGTATTTTAATACTTGTCAAAAGCACTATCTTTTAAATTATACTACAATATCTGTGAAAATCAACAATTATTATAGTAACCAAAAAGGTGATTTCGCATATCTGTATAGTGTAAAGTTTATTTCCCGGAGGAAAAACAATGAGTGATTTAGCAGCAACAGGATGCGGATGCGGTGGCAGCCCGATTTCAGGATCAGGCAACTGCAGCTGCAATGTACTTCTCTGGATTCTTATTCTTTCATGCGCATGCGGCGGTGAAGGCGGAATCTTCGGCAACTCACTTTTCGGCGGAAACGGATGTGGCGATGGCTGCGGATGTGGATGCGGCGGAAACAACTGGCTCTGGATCATTATCCTTATAGCACTCATCGGCTAATTATTCCGATATGCCGGTTCCACTAAACTGGAACCGGTATTTTCATATGTCCGTCTGCATATATTAGAAAAAAAGATTTAAAAACATATGGAGCATTTTGAAACCCTGCCACTTACCGAATTTGACATCGCCACCTGCGGCACATATTTTCAGATGATTAAAGCATATCTGCCATACACATCCGGGGAACAGCAGAAGATGTTCGCCCTGTTTATCAGACTTGCCGAACTTATGCAGACCCTTGAGTTCTATAAAAACATGCCATGTCCGTCCCCTCTGGCAAGGGCGCATCACGACACCGAGCATATCGTGAACGACATCAAACGGTTCTGCCCCAAAAAAGATTGTGAAATTTTTAACATGATGTCCAACTTCAGCAACATGAACGAGATATTCAGCATCTACAATGCAATGAATTCCGAACCTCAGGCCCCGGATAAATCATCCGACATGTTAAAGAATTTTCTGTCACCCAAACAGCAGCAGATGTATGAACAATACAGCCGGATGCTCAATAATAATCCCGGCAGCAAAGGAGGCATATGAACAACATAGACAGCCGCAAATCGGCACTTTTAAATGAATTCATGCAGCTTTCATCCGGTGTTTCGTCCGATGACATCCTCCCTCTCCTTCTTGCCTTTTCAAACAAAGCCAGGCAGGAGCACATAAGTTTTACCAAATCCGATATCGAAACTCTTTTTGAAAGCATGAAAAAAGACATGAACCCGGAGGAACAGTCCAAAGTTGAAACCCTAATGAAAATGGCTTCGGTACTTTAAACGTACCGAAGCCCAATATAGCATTGCCTTATTTAGCAACAATATTTACAATTCTTCCCGGAACATAGATTTCTTTTACTATGTTCTTGCCCTCTATTGCCTTCGCAACAGCCGGAATCTCTTTGGCCTTGGCAATTACTGTCTTTGAGTCTTCATCAACAGCTATTTCAACCTTGCCCTTAACTTTACCGTTAATCTGCACACCGATTTCCACGGTATCTTCCTTAACGGCTTCTTCATCAAATTCTGGCCATTTCTCAAATGCAATCGTGCCATCATGTCCTAAAATACTCCAGATTTCCTCACCTGCATGAGGGCAGATGCACGAAAACATCTTAATAAATCCTTCTGCATAATTACGCGGGCACTTGCCTTCCTTAGTGGCAGCATTCATGAATATCATCATCTGGCTGATCGCAGTGTTGAATCCGAGTGTCTCGAAATCCTGTGTAACTTTCTTAACAGTCTGATGATATACTTTCTTCAGTCCGTTATCTGTATCTTCAATGATATTCTCAGGTTCAGTGAAGAAATTCCATACTTTACCGATAAATCTTCTCGCACCTTCAACGCCCTGCTGGCTCCATGGTTTGGAAGCCTCAAGCGGTCCCATGAACATCTCGTAAAGTCTCAATGTATCAGCGCCGTAATCTCTTACGATATCACTAGGATTGATGACAAATTCAGGGAATCTCTTACCCATCTTAATTCCGTTGGATCCGAGTATCATGCCCTGATGCACAAGTTTCTTAAACGGCTCCCTGGTAGGTGCAATGCCCTTATCATAGAGGTATCTGTTCCAGATTCTTGAATACATAAGGTGTCCTACCGCATGCTCCGGGCCTCCGATATAGAGGTCAACCGGCATCCAGTGCTTAAGGAGTTCCTTATCGGCAAGTTCTTTATCATTATGCGGGTCAATATATCTTAAATAATACCAGCTTGATCCGGCACTGCCCGGCATGGTCGATGTCTCTCTCTTACCCTTGATTCCGTTGTGGTCGTACTGCTTCCACTCTGTCGCATTCTCAAGAGGTGCCTGTCCGTTCTTGCCCTTGTAGTCCTCAAGTTCCGGAAGAACAAGCGGAAGTTCATCATCATCAAGCACATGAATTTCTCCATTCTCAAGGTGTACAACAGGAACCGGCTCGCCCCAGTATCTCTGTCTTGCAAAAATCCACTCACGGAAATGGTAATTTGCTTTCTTGCGGGCCACACCCATCTTAACAAGCTTATCCGTAATGGCAGTCTTGGCTTCCTCAACAGTAAGTCCCGTAAACTCTTCTGAGTTCATAAGCTTACATCCCTTGCCGAGGTAATCATATTTCTCAAATGCCTGCTCGCTCACATCGGCACCATCGATTACCTGAATCATCGGAAGCTTATGCGCAATGGCATACTCGAAGTCTCTCTGGTCGTGTGACGGTACTGCCATAACCGCACCTGTTCCGTATGAAGCAAGTACGAAATCGCCGATAAACACCGGCACTTCCTTGCCGTTGACCGGATTGATTGCATATATTCCTTCAAGAACGCAGCCCGACTTCGTCTTATTGAGTTCCGTTCTGTCCATATCGTTTTTCTTGACTGTCTCGTCGATATATGCCTGAACCTCTGCCTGATTCTTAATTCTCGGCATCAGTTCCTTAACAAGCTGTCCGTCCGGCGCCAGTACCATAAATGTGATACCGTAAATCGTCTCAATACATGTAGTGAATATCGAAAAACTTCCGCCGCCCACGATATTGAAATCAACTTCAACACCTTCTGATTTACCAATCCAGTGTCTCTGCATCTCTTTCGTGGACTCCGGCCAGTCTATCTCGTTCAGTCCTTCAAGGAGCTTGTCCGCAAAAGCCACCTGGTCGATAACCCACTGCTTCATATTCTTACGTACGACCGGATATCCGCCTCTCTCTGACTTGCCGTCAATTACCTCGTCGTTGGAAAGAACCGTTCCGAGCTCTTCACACCAGTTGACCGGCATATCAACATACTTGGCATATCCGTCAAGATAAAGCTGTTTAAAAATCCACTGTGTCCACTTATAGAAATCCGGGTCGCTTGTCGCAATCTTGCGGCTCCAGTCATAATCAAATCCAAGTTCCTTAAGCTGTGCCGTAAATGTCTCTATATTCTTCTCTGTGAATCCGTTCGGGTGATGTCCGGTCGTAACCGCATACTGCTCTGCCGGAAGTCCAAATGAGTCATATCCCATCGGATGTAAAACATTATATCCCTGCATTCTCTTCATACGTGACACAATGTCTGTCGCGGTATATCCTTCCGGATGTCCTGCGTGAAGACCTACTCCCGACGGGTACGGGAACATGTCAAGCGCGTAGAATTTAGGTTTGGAAAAATCCCATACATCAGTCTTAAAAGTCTGGTTCTCTTCCCAGTACTTCTGCCACTTCGGCTCGATCGATTTAGGATTATATGTTGTAGTATTAGCCATATCTGCCTCCTATATATGACGGCTCATATTAATATAAAAATTCATAAGCTAAATATTAAACAGAAACGCACGATTTGTCAAGGATTGCGCGGTTTCATTTCTGCAAAATATCTTCATTCAAACCCCAGATATTTAAGAAATCCATCCAGTCCTCTCTCAATATCTCTCCACGTCCTGCCAAAATCCCCCGTATACCACGGGTCCGCAACATCTCCGTCCTCTCCCGCAAACGTCAGCAGCTTGCGGATTTTGCCGCCCTTATGTCCGGTCATCCTCTCAATATTCCTCATATTCATCGAATCCATCCCGATCAGCCAGTCATAATGATCGTAATCCTCCCTCTTAAGCTGCACCGCTCTCTTACCCTCACATCCAATCCCATGCCTTGCCAGCTCGGCTTTCGCCGGCGGGTACACCGGATTCCCCACTCCGTTCCATATCTCTTCCGTACTCGTCGCCGCGGAGGCAATCTCAAACTCCTTTGCAATACCCCAGCGGGCGGTAATATCTTTAAACATAAATTCAGCCATCGGCGAACAGCAGATATTGCCATGGCAGATGAAAAGTATTTTTATCATAGTTTTGGTTCTCCTTAATTTGCCCCGGAATGCCCTGTTTTGCAAGGGTTTCTGGGGTTGTGGTGATATGTTTTGAAATTACAGATTGTGGTGAATTAGTGCAGAATTAGGCATGCTGTTACTACCTGTTAGTAGTAAAATTGGTAGTAAAGGGGGAAGGGTTACTACTAAGGCATTTTTAGTCTCCCACTGTAACATAATTTCTAAATATATTACACAACTCCTCTGAAGTACTATCTTGGATTCCAAGCAACCTAATTACATAATCAATATAATTTTGCTTTTTCCATCCAAACGCATTTGACACATTTGTAAAAGGCAAAAGGCCTTTATTATTTATCACTCTAAGCGCTGCAAGATAATCTTTATCATCTACAATTTTCTGTAATTCCTTACATGCCTTACTGTACTCTTCTTGCGGTTTTACCTTATCTACTATTTCATCTAAAGATGTTTTATAATCATCAATTGTTTGTGTTGATTGGTTACAAACATTATTAATTGTATTTTGACACCTTTTCTTTGTAAACAACAACGCTTGTTCTTCTAAATGTAACTTCAAAAATTCTATTGTTTTTTCTTTCGTTTGTTCTAACAAAACATCTACATTCTCAATACTTTGCTTTCTAGCAACCAGTTCAATAACTTGTGGAATCAAAAATAAATTTTCAATCTCCGCAACAGAAGGTACATATATTTTATCCCGCAATAACGAGTTTATCTCACCTTCATTTCTTCTATCTCTATCAACAATTCCTTTTATTGTCTTGTAATGTAACATTGGCAATTTGTTATATGCTTTTGTAGCTTGTATAACTGACGCACACCCCTCTAAGGGAATAATGTTATATTTAGGGAATAACCTAGAATACAATTTTCGATCAATACTTTTATCCGGTGTTCCTTCCACAAACAATACTCCATGCCTATTACCTAATATCTCAAGTAATAAATCATCTGAAAAATCATTTGAATCTAATAATTCATAATCCCACTTTTGCTTATCAATCATATTTTTTATCCAAACAATTTGTGTATTATTCCTAGTTCTGGCAAAATCTAAATTATGTGTTATATATAAGTATACACAATCCTGTCTTTCAGCCTCTATCTCATTCCAAAGTCTTTCTAATATTGAATTATGCAAATGATTTTCTGGTTCATCTATAATAATTAAAGAATTATCTTTTGCTGAAACTACTTCAGCAATGTAATGAAAAATTGCTCTTTCGCCATCACTCATAGCATTACCATTATATTTATCCGAATTACCATCTACACTTTCAACCTCAATCTTTCCAGCAGAAATTTGTAACCTTCTGTGTGTTATCACCTTTTCCCATATTTTCTTTATCTTTTCCAATTTCGTCTCATTATCAAATTCTTGATTACCTTCCTTGTGTTTTTCTCGGTATTCAATACTTTTTTCAAAATTTTCTGTCATCAAAAATTCCATGAGAGGCTGATAATCATTCAACATATGAGTTTCAGGATTATTTCCCCATCGACTATATCTTTTCCCATCACTTTCAAGCCATATTCTATTATCATTAGTAGTTCCATATAAAAAACGATCCTCCGCCTTTTTTAATTCAGTTGGGCTTACATATTCTGGCATATCAAGCGATTTTTGTGCTGAAATTCTATGTACATTTAATTCTGGGTTATTTTCATCAATCCATACACTCATTCTAGTTTTTCCAGCTCCATTAGCACCTAATAAAACTATTGACTGCTTATCTTCAATGAAACTTTCTTTATCATCTATATTGGGTATTCTAATTTTCACAATTGTACCTCCATCAAAGATCTATTTTCTTTATTAATTATTATATTTTTGCCTTCATCACTATAATTATCAAAAGTTATAAAAACTTCTATTTTTCCTCTTTTAACTTTTGATAAAACTATCTTTCTAATGTCTTCTTCTAAATAACTAATACTTCTTGGTAATTTTATATTTATATCTGAATATTTATGATTTACAGATTTCATTTCTACTTGATATTCTCTTAAATCTTTTACTAGTTTGGTTCTTCCAAACCCTGTCATACTTTTTATCATTTATTTCTATACTCTCATCTACTTTGGATAATATTAAATATCTTCTTGCTGGTGGTGTAAGCGGAGCAACAAGTAATCCGTGATATTTTCTTGTATTTGCTCCGACTATTGTTGATGCTGAATATCCTCCAATCCCATTTGTTATTATCCATTCTCTTTTTAATCCTTCTTCTAAACTCAATTTCTCATTAGTAAATTCCATATATTTCCTCCAAACTATTTGTTCCATATACTATGTTGTAATTTATCCATCATTTCTTTTCTTATTTCATCTGGTGACTTTTGCTTTTGTTCCTCAGTTGCCTTAATATTAACATTTTCTTTTTTCTTAGTAGATTTTGATTTTATTTCTGTCTTTTTAGCTTTTGTAGTTTTTGTTTTTTTCTCAACTTTTTCTTCTTTTTTTGTATAATTAATTTCATCATTTTTTACTTTAGTAAAAATAGTTTGTGTATCAGAAGAATTTGTTTGATAATCCATATTTATCTCATTAAAAGCTTTTCTATGTTCTTCATAAAGAACTTTAATAGAGTCTACAGCAGGATAATCTGGATTTTCTCCAAGTGTATTAAACACTAATGCTAAATCTTTACATACTCCAACTGGTTTTGAAAAATAATATATCTTTCCATTATATTCAAGTCCCACTTGGTAAAGTTTACCTGATTTTGTCTCTTCTTCTGTATATTCATCTGAATTTTTTAATACTTTTGTTATTTCTATTTTATTATTCATAAAACTTCCTCCTTAATAACTAAAAATTAACTCTCTTTGTTGAATGGCATTATTATAACATAAAGCTTTTCAAAAGTCAATTTAACTCTAATATAATTTTAATATTTTCTATTACAAAAGTCAATTTAACAAATAATATTTCTAAAGAAAAAGTTATTAACTCTTTTGTTAATAACTTTTAACTAATGTTTTTCTATTTTCTAATCTTAATTTATCTGCAATAGTTACAATAAATTCTGAATTAGTTGGCTTAGCTTTATCTATATCTACACTATGACCAAATATTTCTTCCATTAAATCCCAATCTCCTCTATTCCAACTTACTTCAATAGCATGTCTTATTGCCCTTTCCACCCTTGAAGTTGTTGTGCCAAACTTATCTGCTATTGCAGGATATAACTCTTTTGTAATTCCTCCGATTACTGCAGGCTTATCGTATATAATTGAAATACCTTCTCTTATATATTGATATCCTTTAATGTGAGATGGAACACCTAACTCATGCAATACATTTGTTATAGATATTTGCAAATTTTGATGTAACAAATCAATTGACTTTGGTTCATCGCTTACTTTTCCTACATCTAAAATTCTTTTTTCTAATTCTTCTAAATCAAATGGTTTTAAAATAAAATAATTTACACCAAGCTCAGATACTCTTCTTATCATATCTTGTGTATTATAAGAAGTTAAAACTATTACCTTTTTATTTAGAGCAAGTTCATTCATTTCCTCTAAAATACTTACTCCATCTTTTTTTGGCATAATTAAATCAAGTAACAAAACATCAATGTCATCAAATTTAGATTTTATTAAATTTAAACCATCCTCCCCATCATGCGCTTCATATACTACTTTAATTTTTGCGTTACTACTAAAATATTCTTTAATCATATTAACAAGTTCAATATTGTCATCGATTAAAGCAACTTTAAGTTTTTCCATATTATCTCCCTTCATATACTTCTAACGCAATTATAATTTTACTACAAAAAAAGATTAATTTCTATAGCTTTTTTTAACTATTTTTGTCGAAATCAATCTATTTTATCCATAATTTGTATTATTTTAGCACTTGATGAACTGTTCTTACCAATTAAATAACCATCTAAATCCTTTATCTTATTTAATTTTTCAATATTTAATTCATCAATTAATGGTGATGGATTATTAGCCTTAAAACTATGCATTGAAGAATAGGTAATCGTTATATTAGGATTTTGATTCAAACTTGCACAAAGTTTAG
>ERZ779877.810-NODE-810-length-31383-cov-5.112647_pt1 | contig 31383 bp, 27 predicted proteins | sample MGYA00511556_ERZ779877 | MGnify/ENA primary metagenome ERZ779877 (study PRJEB29588, sample SAMEA2159338) | human gut metagenome | biome: human gut; feature: human-associated habitat; material: faeces | place: Denmark | collected 2008/2010 ...
ATTCATTCGACTTTTGTGTGCTTTTTCGTGTCTATTTTACCGGGAAGGGGGCACTAATGATTTTCAGAGAACGGTCATCGCAGCTGTAAAGCATATGGACGAGATCTTCTACTTCCGAATCTTTGACCGGCTTCTCTGGGTAAATGGCTAATTCCCGGACGATTTTCTTGAGAACTTCAAATGTTGGTACTTTGCCCTCGTTCTCGATCCTATATAAGTATCGCTCTGAAATTCCAACTCGTGCGGTCAGCTCCTCGACGGTCAAATCGGACTTGTCCCGTGCTGTTTTAATGATTTCTCCTAGCGTTTCAGGTCGTTTCTGCACTGTGCGTTCACCTCCATATATAATTATATGGATTTCGCTCATGCTGATAATAGCACGGCCGTTCAATTATTGGTGAACGCATAGTGCAAAAATGACTGAACTAAATACAAACACCGCCCCGCCAAATAAAAAAGAGGCTTTGACGGGGTTTAAAAACACGCCTATATCCCTCAGATCCGAGTTTTTGGATTGGAGGGATATTCGCTATGCAAAAGCATAGCGAATATCGAGAATGTGCCATTTCCTCGCCCCTTTGGGCAACCGGAAATGATGCACAAAAACTTCATGCGCCGCAAGCAGCGTATTATTACAGTACGGCATTCGCGCATGAAGTTTTATCATGCGTTGGACTCGGCGCTGTGCAGCTCTGCCCGTCAGAAGCCACCAATTTGATTCGCCTGCATAACGAATCTTCTACCCGGTGAGCCGTCAAAAAAATCCTTTTCCCGCCATCGGGATACTATGGATCGCTCACTGAACTGTCAGACCATTACAACTATGAATTAAGCGCACTTGCTTTGCAGGTGCGCTTTACTATATCTGCGCCTTTTGCGTGGCAGCGTTGGCTGCCGCAGCCCTCCGCCCGATTTGGATTTATCAAAAATTCAAATTGAAACGGAGGATAACGCTATGGATGGAAACCATCCGAAACGAAGAAAGGACAAATATAATCCCTATGCCATCGGCTCGACCGAGGACGGCCGCCATTGGCTGACCTTTTCGGACGGACAAGGCAATCGGCATCATTTTGAGATCAGTGCTGCCGTATTTGCGCTGTTTGATTCCTTTGAGTTGGACGATCTCTCTTATCTGAACGAGGTGGATCGCCATTATGAACAATCGGAGCTCACGGAGGCATCGTTGTACGACCGAGCCGTGCATCGTCCTGCAACAGTCGAAGAAAGTGCCTTGCAGAACATGGAATATGCCCCATATTCGTTTCCGCGATCTTCGCCATTCTGCGGCGACCAATATGCACAAACTGACAGTCGACTTTTACACCGTTGGAGAAATTTTAGGGCACACATTGAAGGGCATCGGGCTTTCACTTGGTATATCCACAAATATGGCTGATGTTACGACACGGTATGTGGATGTGCGTCTGGATCGAAAAAGAACTGTATTGGAAGCCTATCACAACGCCATGTTTCCCCGTGAGGCCGAACGCCTTGCTGCTAAAAAGCTGTCAGCAAGAGAGGATCATGAGAGATAGCGGCTTTCTCGCCACGGTGACTGCCGTGGCTTACATATATTGCGGTCATAGACAGCACGACCGATTTTCTTTCTTCGGATTTGAATGATACTTGCAGATTATGCCCGCTTGTTCTTTTGGATAACACTCCGATGTTATCAGAAAAAAGCCGTGTTATAAAAATGTTATCAATCCGAACGAAGGCACAATAGAGGACTGCAATTTAAACGTATTCATGCGCTCATACACATCCTTACTCTCGTCGAACAAAGCAATAAACATCGCCCGGACCTCTTCCGGAGCGGCTTTGGCAAAGCCTACGATCATACCCTTGGGGAAATTGTTGTTGGATGCCAGCAGATTGAAGGTCTTGTCAAGGGAGCGGTTCAGCATTTCGGGGAAATTCTGAGCATTCACATCCCAATTATCCTGAAACCACTTCACAGCTTCCCATTTGTATTTTGCATCGCCCCACTGCGTGGGGACAAAATTCTGTTTGTACTGTGCCAGTGCATCTTTCAATCGAAATTGGTCAAACATGATACCACCCCTTTATGCCTCTCTCAGGCTTTTATAGATCTGAAAAAGGAAGAAACTGATCGCAGAACTTATTCTTCCTTTGAGGAACTGAATCTCAGCATTTTTCAGTACATTCACGGCTTTTATAATTCTTTCAGACCTCACTCTCATAATAATGAGCTTTCTCCCAATCAGGCTGAAATGACCCTTTTGTAAACTTTCTCATTTTATTTATCTGATTTATTGACTATAGTCCGAAAGTTACTCTATCTCTCCAAAAAATATCAATTCAGCCCAGGCAAAGCAATATCAAAAGTCTGCTTAAAATGACATCATCATCCAAAGACAGCTTAGACAGAGCCTGCTGCAAATTGCCCATTGCCGCCTGTTTTCAGCCGCAGCACATTTTGCTCCGTTTCCATGATTTTCTCACTATGTGTCACCAGCACAATGGTCTTCCCTTGATCATTCAACCGGTGCAGAATCTGCAAGACCACCCGGGCGTTTTCAGCATCCAAAGAACCGGTTGGCTCATCCGCCAGAATGATACTGCACTGTTTGTACATCAGCCGTGCCAACGCCACACGCTGCTGCTCGCCGCCGGACAGCTGGTATACCTTCGCATCTTTTTTCTCCAACAGACCCACCTTTTCCAATGCCTGTTCCGCCGAAATGGCCGCCCTTGCATGCTTCTGAACCAGGTTCAGGTTTTCCAGTACCGTTTCATCTTCCAATAAAGCAAAATTTTGGAACAAGAATCCCACCTGATAGGTGAAGAAATTTCGCATACTCCGGCGAGAACGGATTTCCTTCCCGTCGATCAGGATCCTACCCTGATCCGGCTGCTCCAGTCCTCCGATCATATTCAGTAAGGTGGTTTTTCCACAGCCGCTTTTCCCGGCGATTACCAGGAACGATCCCTCCGGGATTTCCAGGCTGAACTGATCGAACAGCACATGATCCCCGAACTTTTTGGTTATATTCTCAAGCGCAATCACAGACTGCCTCCTTTTAAAATCTTTGCAAGATTCACTCGTTCAAACCGCAGAATCTGGTACAGTATCACACAAAATTCCAATCCAAGCAGCCCTGCACTGACCAGCAGGATCGACACACAGCTTGCGAATCCGTACATCAAATACAACAGCAGATTTGTGACGATGCCGATCATCGTTGCGAACAGATTCAGCAACAGAATTCCCCGGTTTTTCTGCCACACGGAATAGCCAAATATCTTCTTCAAAGCCAACCGTTTTGCATGCACCATATATTCCAGCTGCACAATGGTGGCAATGAAACACATCTCCAGCAGAAGCAAAAAACCACTGATGCATGTGTTCATCCAGAATACCCGGGACAGAGATGCTTTATACAACGCAAACCGATCCGGAACGGAAATGGCGTCCACCCGGCGCATGGAGGGATCCGATTGTCCGCTGGCATCCCACCGATACAGAGCAGATTTCATGATCGCATCGCTGCTCATAGATTTTGGGATTGACAGTTGCCGCAGCCGTTCCGGCGTAATGGCGCAGTACACACAAATGGGCTGCTGAATCGCTTCAAAGCCATATGTATTGGAGATGGAGCTTGAAAAGTTCAGGCAAATGCCGCTTTGCCGCCCGGTATAGCTGATCTGCCGAAAGGAGATCTGCTCCTCCGGTATGCCAAAGGTAAGGGATATCTCCGCCAGGGCGGCTGACTGAACAGCAGGATCCTCCGCAATCTGCGCCGGAGCCAGAATATAAAAATCTGCCGATTCTCCGTTGATCTGTTCCTCCAGACCTTCGGGCATCAACCCATTCCCATTTTCATTATAAAGAATCACCGGCACTTCCCTGCCGTCCTCCAGGTCTACCAACCGGTCACTACATGCCAGCGCCACATTGCCCTGGCAATACTGCTCCAGGAAAAAGGCGTTATTGATTTGCATAAACAGCGTCTCTTCTTCATCTATTCCATGTGCGGAGGAAACATCCGGCACGGTGTTCAGCACGCTGTATTGACTCATGGCTTCCAGCCTGCCATACTGAATCAAATATTTGCCAAATGTAATGGCAGTGGTCACATTCACCGCCAAGGAGGCAATGGCAGCAATCAGAGTCAGAGCCTTCAATACATAACAGTTGGCAAGCAAGGACTCGTTCCGATCCGCCCCATACAATACTTCCTTATAATTGTACCGCAGCAAATCCAGGTACAACAAACTGTTGCACACAAAAAAGCCCACCAGGATGCCCATTACGATCGGGCGCTGATAATTCTCTGCTGTGTAACGATGCAGCAGCAATACCGTCAGCCCCAATTCTCCCAGAAACACGCCAAGATCCAGCAGCAGATTCCGCAGGATCAATCTACTCCGGGATGCACCTAGAGAAATCAGCACAAAATTCCGCTTTTTTTGGAATTGGGTATCAAACCAGGTCAGCAGCAGGAGCAGCACACAGGCAATGCCCCAGATGACAGCCACGATCCACCAGTTGGTGTCCTGTATGCCCTTCTGACCGCCTATCACCTGGAAATGTTCTCCCAGACAATCCATCAAATAGTTGGCGTCCCGGGTGGAACCCATCACATAAAACAGCAAGAGTTCCTGCTCCTGTTCCATTTCGGAAATGGGACGGATCCGGATGATGGATTGACCAGAAAAGAAGCTGGTACTGGTACCGTCATGTACCGCATACTCCCCGGAAAGCGCCTGCTTCGCTGAATCGGTGGCGTACACCGTACAATGGAATTGATCCTGTGCGGTGATTCCCCCGCAGGCGGCAAACAAAGGTACATGATAGGTGTCCGACAGCCGTGACAGCTCCGCCGACAGATAGGGGGCATATTCCGGTGTATACTGTACCTCAAAGTGATAAAACTGATTCCGGAAGACGTTGAGGTAATTCTGATACACCTCGCCACTCAAAAGCAGGGATACTGTGAAAACCAGTATCCCCAAAATCCACTTTACTTTTTTCATAGTCCGTCCTTAGTCGAAAACGTCCGGCCACATGGTCTGTGCACGGTTCATCAATTCCTGGATCTGGTCCTTGTATTCCGCCAGGATCTGCTCTGCTTGTTGGTTGTATTTCGTATCATTCGGGTCGTAAGGAACATACTCCAGATCCTTTGTAATGTAAATCTGTTTGTCTATGTCCGGCGCCCAGATATCCACTCCATATTCGTTTGCCCCAAAGGGCTTCATCCAAATATATAATCCCAATGACAATCCGCTGGCTCCGTCTTCATTCCCATACTTGTCCAAATGTATTTTATACGACTGATCCAGGAAAACACTTATATAGCCTCCCTCCCAGCCCAGATATGCGGGAGTAGAAACCCCATACCTGTAACCGTCTTCCACCTTACCGTAACTGAGTAATCCATGATTATCGATCACATCCATTTTTTCACGGCAGCGGTGATAGGGTATGTACCGAAGAAACAGCCAGGCAACATTGATGATCGCAAACACGGACAAAATCACCACGGACAAAATGATCAGCCGTTTGGCTGTTATATATTTTTTCATTTTATGGCTCCCTCTTTATTCATTTTTTCTGATTAAATCTGTGTCTATAGTATATACCACAAATCCGACCTTGTCAAGTACTTTTTTACAGTTTACCTGATAAATCCCTGGAATTTGTGAGCCAAAAGAAATGACTGACAAGCAGAGCACATGCACACCACCGTGCATTTCCTGTTTGTCAGTCACTTTATTTGCAGATTACTCCTGCACCAGGATTGCCTTGACAGCAGCAAGATCCGCTCCGTTCAACAAACCATCCCGGCAAAGATCCCCTGCCTGCCAATCCGCAAGCATGGTGTCCGGCACAGCCAGCAGCCACCGCTGCAGCAGCACAACATCCGCCACATTTAGCTGTCCATCACCGTTCACGTCCCCCGGCACAAGCTCTGACTGCATCCGGATACCATTTTCCTTCCCGTAGGAAATGGCGGCCGGACTGTCTGAATCGATCACGAAGCCGGGTTGAAGCTGATAGCCGCTGCGGTAGCGATACCCAAAGCTGCGGAGTCCAAGCTGGGTGTCCCCCTGGATCCCCACCCTGTACAGGCTGCCGCAGTCCAGAAAGGCGTATGCACCCACGCTGGTACAGCTTTCCGGAATGGTAATGTCCGTAATGGCATCACAGCCGCCGAACGCACGTTCCTCAATGATCGTCAGATGCTCCGGCAGTCTCAGCCCCTGGAGCCGGGGACAGTCAAAGAACGCATATTGTTCAATGGCATACAGGGACGTCGGCAGATTCACTGTTTCCAGGGAAATACAGTGGGCAAAAGCAAACCGGCTGATGTGTGTCACCGTGTCCGGGATCACCACAGACCGCAGCTTTGCGCAACGTTCAAAGGCATACCAGTCCACCACCGTCACCGGCTTCCCTTCAATCTGTGCCGGGATCTCGATCTGATCTGCATCCTTCTCACAACCGGTGATCCGAACGCCGGATTCCGTCACGGTATAGCGCAGATAATCCAGGGAGGTTTTGTTCCACTGGATGGGTGGCTCCGTTGTCAATTGCTGTGTGTTCCCCTGTGTCAGGTTGGATACATCCACCGTAAAGCTGCGCTTTTCGGAAACATTGCCGCACACATCGACGCATTCCACCTCGTAAACCTGCTCCCCCTCCGTGTAGTCGTAATCCACCCACACATTCTGGCTGGCATTGCCGCCGACCTTGACCGAGGGCACGATATAATCATACAGCGTGCCGTTTTTATACAAATTGGTCTGGGCAACCGCTGTGTTATCGGTCATACCGGAAAAGGTAAACTGAGGGTAACGGCTTCCCTCCCGTTCCACCAGGGTCACATCCACCCGGGCAGGCGGCGCAGGCGGCTCCGTTTCAATGGTTCCGGTTTTCAGATATTCCAGAAAGCACTGATGAAATGCCGACAACGTGTTATACGGAGAATAGTGATGGGGATAGGCGAAGCAGAACAATGCGTCTACATAAGGGTCTGCAATTTCCAGCCGCTGTGTAAAATCCTGTACCGTTTTGATGCCCGTATAGGAAACTCCGTGGGGCGACTGCATACGTGCTGCATCCGGCTGTACAAACATTTCTGCATTGGTTCCCAGCAGCAGCCTGGTGCCTCGCTTTGCATTGGCACGATCCACCGCATCCCGGTATGCCGCCGTCCATCGGGCAAGATGCGCCTGATCCATGCCACCCCCTCCACAGCTATCCTGGGGGCACAGCATATCCCCATCCCGAAAGGGGATCCGGGTCAGTACCTCTGTCCAATACTCTGTAAAGCGATCCGGATTGATGCTGGCGTAGCCATATCCGAAGATGTTTACATAGGGGCTGAACAGCAGAGGCATGCTTGGATCCAGCTGATTGCACCGCTCCAGCACCAGAGTGAACATTTCCTCCAGTCCCTCCGCATAGGCGTCAATGCCCGTGTCCGTGTCCATATAAATGGTATTGTACAGCTCCGTCACAAAGTAAAACCCGTAGTAGGTATCCGGATACGATGCTTTATACTTATTATATAGTTCCGAGGTGATCTGATTGCACTGCTCCATATACTGCCGGTTCGCTTCCCTGCCGGCTTCAGAGGCAATGTCACTGTTCCAGGCACAGTCCAGACCCATGCCCAGGTACAGCTTGATGTCGTATTTGTCACAGTAAAACAAAATGGGCTCCAGCGCATCGTACACCGTGTATCCGCTGAGGAAGTCCAGCTCTGAGGGGTAGTACACCGTCCAGCTGCCATCCGCATTGTGGTTTGCCACATCCCCCATGATCAGATACTGGACGCCGGTGTCCTTCATCGCCTGCATTTCCGCATCCCACTGGGCATCATCATAGGTCATATACAGCCAGGGCTGAATGAATGTACCGTCCAGGTGGGTAACATGGTTCTCCTCTCCTGCGGCTGCAGCATGAGGCAGCATGCTGCAAGCCAATGCCCATGCTAATGCAAGGGCGCAAAGTGTGTTTCGCAAATGCATATGCACCATCCTTTCTCATTGGTAAATATGATAATCTGATTATAGCACAGCACACTGGGATTTGCAATGCGCTCCTTGACAAAATCGTAAATTTACCTTACAATATAAGTGAAAGAGGATGATACTATGAAACAGACCTGTTACACATACCAGATCCTGCGATTTTTGTTTACACCCCTGTTCCGGCTGCTGTACCATCCCCACGTCATGGGCAGCGACAATATTCCTGCCACCGGGGCAGTGATCCTGGCAGGGAATCATATGCACGCCCTGGATCCGATCCTGATTGACACCTCCACCAAGCGTATAGTCCGCACTCTTGCCAAAAAGGATCTCCACGATGGTCCCTTTGGCTTTGTGTTCCGGGCGGTGCATACCATTCCGGTAGATCTGCACAGCAAGCACAACCCGGCAGCTTTGCATGCCGCTGTCCACGCCTTGCAGCAGGGGGATGCGGTGAATGTATCTCCGGAGGCAAAGCGCAATTACACAGAGCAGCTGCTTTTGCCATTTAAATACGGGGCGGTGGTCATGTCCGCAAGAGCCCATGCCCCCATTATCCCCTACGCCATCACCGGTACATACAAGCCCTTTTCCGGCGGCGTTACTGTGCGATTCGGCGCACCTTTTTATGCTTCCGATGATCTGACCGCCGCCAACCGGGAGCTTTACAACCGGATCGCAGCGCTTTTGCGCCGCAGCATGGATCCGGCAGTGCTGGCGCAAAAACAGTTTACTGAATTTGATGAATGGAGCATTGGACATGACAAGACATCTTGAATATCCGGACTGCTCCCTGTATGGGCAAATTGCCAAAACCGCCAAAGCATACCCGGACGGCTGTGCACTTTCCTATTACGGCAGACGGATCACCTACCGAAAGCTGATGGAGATGATCGATCGGTGCGGCGAGGCATTAAGCAGCCTGCATATCCAAAAGGGAGACAGCGTGGCGGTGATCCTGCCAAATATGCCCCAGACGGTAATCGTCTTTTATGCCCTCAATAAGCTGGGGGCGGTGGCAAATATGATCCACCCCCTTTCCGCCCGGGGCGAAATAGAATACTATTTGCAGCTCAGCGGCAGCAAAGTGATTCTGGCACTGGACGGCATTGCAGAAAAGCTGGAGGGTCTGTCGGCGGATACTATTATAATAGTATCCCCGGACAGCTTTATGCCCCTGCCCCTTCGCATTGCATACCGGATCCGCATAAAAAGGGAATCGCATGACCGGATGGATTGGCACGCACTCATGCAACAGCCCGGCGCTCCCGTCACCGATACGGGCAAAGGCGCTGACGGTGCAGCAGTGCTTTACACCGGAGGCACCACCGGCAAGCCAAAGGGTATCCTGCTGACCAACTTGAATTTCAATGCCCTGGCACTGCAAAGCATGGATGCCTGCGGCTGTCTGTTGCCCGGTGATCGGGTACTTTCCGTGATGCCTATGTTTCACGGCTTTGGTCTGGGCGTATGCATCCACACGGTGTTGACCTTCGGCGGCACCGCCATTTTGCTGCCCCGGTTCCATCCCAAGGAATTTCACAGGCTGATCGCCAGATACCGCCCCAACGTAATCGCCGGGGTGCCGTCCATTTATGAGTATCTGCTGCGGAGTGACCTCGGCAAGCTGAAGCTGGATTTTCTCAAGGTCGCCATCTCCGGCGGAGATTCTCTTGCAGTCAGCACCAAGCGGCAGTTGGATCGGATACTCCGGCAGCATGGCAGCTCCGCCCGGATCCGGGAAGGGTACGGTTTGACCGAATGCGTCACCGGCTCCTGTCTGATGCCCCAGGAAAGCGAAAAAGAGGGCAGCATAGGTCTGCCCTATGCGGATACAGAATATCGGATCTATGACAACCAGCATCAGACAGCCCTGCCCCCTGGCGAACTGGGCGAGATCATTCTCCGGGGGCCGACGGTGATGCAGGGATATCTGCAAAATCCGGAGGAAACTGCCCGGGCGCTGCAAACCCATGCAGACGGGCACACATGGCTCCATACCGGAGATCTGGGGTGCATGGATGCAGACGGATATATCTACTTCAAGCAGCGTTGCAAGCGAGTGATCGTTTCCAACGGCTACAGCATTTACCCCCAGGCCATTGAAAACGCCATTCTTTCCTGTCCGGAGGTATCTGCATGCGCTGTGGTAGGGGTGCAAGATCCCATCCGGGGACAGCTTGTACAGGCGTTTGTGGTTTTGAAGGAGCATGCCGCAACGGAGCAGACCGAGCAGGCACTCCGGGAGATCTGCCGGGAACAGGTGGCTGCCTATGCTCTGCCACGAAAGTATGTGTTCCTGGAGGCTCTGCCGAAAACCCTGGTGGGTAAGATCGCCTACAGCCAGCTGGAGGCAATGGGCAGTGAGGAGGAGGATACATGAAAGAAATCCGGAAGGTGCTCCTGATCCACCCGGAGATTTCCCGGACAAAGTACAACTTTGCGGGCGTCATCGACAACGAGCCACTGGAACTGGAGTACATCGCCGCCCTGCTCCGGGAACAAGGCGTGGACTATGCCATCTGGGACGGGCAGGTAGAGCGCATCTCCGCCGCCGAGAAGCTGAAAGCCTACATGCCTGATCTGGTCTATGTCTGCGGCCGCACCAGACAGGAACGGTTCATGCTGGAATACTGCCAGGCAGCAAAGGATCTATGCGGCAGTGTCACCGTCATTGGCGGATTGCATGCACAGCAGTGCTATGCCCGGATGTATCAGAACTGCGTGGACTACATTCTCGTTTCCTTTGATATATTCCAGTTGATACAGCTGATACAGGGCACACCGTCGGAACAACTGGAGGACATGTGTTGGCGCACGGAGGGTGACTGGCACACTGCAACCCCCAAGCCCTTTGACATTCAGCGGCTTCCTCTGCCGGATCGAAGCTATTTTCTCACCCATACCGACCGATACCGATATCTGGAGCTGCTGCCCTGTGCCCATGTGCGGACTGCCTACTGCTGTCCCTACCGGTGCAGCTTCTGCAGCCGGAACAAGCTGAACTGCGGAGTGTATACCTGCCGGGACATCCAGGATGTGGTGGAGGAAATTGCCCGGATCCCCTGTGAGAACATCTATCTGGTGGACGATGATTTTCTGGTGGATGAGAAGCGCATCCGCCAGTTTATCAACCTGATCCGGGAGCGGCAGATCTGCAAGCGGTATGTGTGCTACGGCAGGGCGGACTTTATCGTAAGGTATCCGGAATTGATGCAGCAACTGAAGGAAATCGGCTTTTACTACATTCTCACCGGGCTGGAGGCACTGGACGATCAGCATATGACCGCCTACAACAAAAAATGCGATATGGACTGCAACACAAAGGCAGTGGAGATCCTTCACAACGTGGGGATCCATATGATGGGCATGTTCATTGCGGATCTGGACTTTACCGGAAAGGATTTCCGCAGCATGTACCGCTGGATCAAAGCCCACAAGCTGCGGCATGCGGCAGTGTCCATCTTCACACCGGAACTGGACAGCCCCCTGTATCAGCAGTATGCAGACCGGATCCTGACAGAGGATCCCGGCGATTGGGACTACCTGCATGTAGTGGCGCAGCCCGGCAGGCTGAGCCTGCGTGCCTACTATTTTCACTACCATGTACTGCTGATCCGGCTGTTTCTCCGGGGCTGGCGGGACGGCATCTATGACTTTGTGGATTACGGATACTACATCCGCTCCTTTGTAAAAAATATGTTCCGGTTCGGAGGGTAATATGGCGTATCAAAATCCGGCGAAAAAAATCATTCCCAGCAAGCTGGAAACTGGCGTACAGCAGTTTCTGTACAAGCATGTGGGAAAGCGTATTCCCAGTTGGATGACCCCCAATCAGGTAACTCTGATTGGCGCATTGGGCGGTTTGTTCGCCATTGTCTGTACAGTGCTGACCTGGCTGTCCTCATGGTTCTTTCTGGGCACCATTCTGGGACTGGCAGTGCATCTGGTGGCGGACGACCTGGACGGCTATGTGGCTCGGCAGCGGCAGATGGCGTCCCGGGCAGGAGCATACTTTGATCTGATTACGGATGTGCTTCTGTCCACCTTTCTGCTGATCGCTCTGGGCTTCTCCCCCTATGGCAGCCTGGAGGTCATGATCTTTGCAGCACCGGTGTACGGCATCGTGAACGTCACCGCCATGAACTACATTCTCTACTGCAACGAATTTCTGTTCCCACGGCTGGGACCCATCGAAGCACACATTTCCTATGTGCTGGTGTCCATACTGAGTATGGCAACCCATGGACGGGTGCTGTTCACCCTGTTTGGAGTATCCTTCCGGATCGCTGACGTAATTGTGGCGGTGGGGCTGATTCCCATGTACTATGAAATGGTCCGGCTTCAGATTCAGCTGTTCCGCCAACTCAAGAAACAGGAGAAGTCATGAACCGAATTTACATTGTTCTGATCCGTGCCCATACGGGACTTGCACGCATCGGCAGGCTGGTAACCGGATATCCATACACCCACATCGGGGTGTGTCTGGATCCTTCTCTGACAGATTTTGTCACCTACTCCCGCCGGTTTCACAATCTGCCTGCCTGTGCCGGGTTTATGCACGAAAAACGGGACTACTACGCCTTTGGCAGTTATCAATGCTTCGGAGCAAAGGTATTCCGACTCTCTGTGGGAGAGGATGCTTACCGGCGGATCCTCCGCTTCATCCGGCAATGTGAAACAGACCCGCAGCAGCTGTTCAACCTGCTGTCCATGGCGACCATGCCGGTGCTGCACGGATTTCCCATCTACAAGGCACATAACTGTATGAGTTTTACTGCAAAGGTGCTGGAGCTGTCCGGACTGTTCCACATGGAACGTCCCTACTATCAATACACCATCCGGGACATGGATCAGCTACTGGAGGGAACCTGTATCTTTGAGGGCAGACTCCGGCGAAAGAATTCCCCCGGATACGCCGCTTATATGCAATCCTTCCCCTTGTATCGGCGGATCGGCTCCGGCATCATCCTGACCGGCAGGCTGGTGGGACGGATGCTGACCCACAAAGGAGGAAACGGAAATGCATGAAAATCCCCTGGGCAGTCTGCTGAAAAACGGTGCTCCGCTGCGGATTCTGGAAGCGGTCAATGGACTGGAAGCCTATGTAGCGGAGCATGCCTTTGCCCCAGATTCGGAGGGAAACCAGATTACCTTTGACGGACTGTGGCTCAGCGGTCTGTGTCATGCAGCCGCAGCAGGTATGCCGGACGACGGACGCATGCCGCTTTCCGAAAAGCTGACGGCTGTCCGGACGATCCGCCGGGTCAGTCAAAAGCCCCTGCTGGTGGACTGCGACAACGGGCAGGGGGACTTTTCCCATACCGCAAGGGCATATGCCAAGGCAGGAGTATCCGGTCTGGTGGTGGAGGACAAATGCGGACAAAAGCACAACTCCCTGTATGGCAGTGCCCGTGTCCAGTTGCTGGAGGATCCCCGGATCTTTGCTCAAAAGCTATCGGATGCCAAAGCCCATGCACCTGAGATCCTGCTGTTTGCCAGACTGGAAAGCCTCATTGCCGGACAGAGCATGGAGGACGCACTGGAACGGGCGAATATCTATGCCAAAGCCGGTGCGGACGGCATTGTGATCCACAGCCTGGACAAAACCGGCGAGCAGGTACTGGAATTTTGTCATCGGTGCAAGCAGCTGCTGCCGGAAATGCCGGTAGCGTGCATTCCCACCATGTACCCACAGCTGTCCTGTCATACCCTGCACCAAGCGGGAGCGGATATGGTGATCTACGCAAACCATCTGACAAGAAGCGCTTACAAAGCCATGTGCCTGACCGCCGGATCCATCCTTGCCGCCGGCAGCAGTGGGGATGCGGATCAGCAGTACTGCGCACCCACAACGGAAATTCTAAGGATCACGGAGGAGGCAGCCCATGATTGAACCGTCCCTGTTTTATCAGTCCCTTTACGAAAAGGGTATGGATTTTTTCACCGGAGTTCCGGATTCCCTGCTCCAGACTCTGTGCGCCTGCCTGTCTGAACGGGCAGGCAGAAACTATGTGATCGCCGCCAATGAGGGGAACGCTGTCGGCATTGCCGCCGGTCATTACCTTGCCACTGGAAGTCCCGGAGTGGTGTTTCTGCAAAATTCCGGTATCGGCAACGCAGTGAATCCCCTGCTGTCCCTGGCGGATCCTCTGGTGTACCGGATCCCCATGCTGCTGCTGATCGGCTGGCGCGGAGAACCAGGTACACAGGATGAACCCCAGCACAAAAAACAGGGGCTGGTGACGGTATCCTTACTGGAGAGCATGGGGATTCCCGTCCGGATTCTGGATGCAAACTGGGAGGATGCGTTGCAGGATGCCGCCAAGCACATGCAAAACGGCGGCATTTCGGCACTGCTGATCCGCAAGGGCACTTTTTCCGAATACCCATTCCAGCCTGTCCCCTGTTCCTTCTCCATGACCCGGGAGCATGCCCTTTCCGTGATCCTGTCCTGTCTATCTCCGGAGGATTTTGTGGTATCCACCACGGGAAAAACCTCCCGGGAACTGTTTGAGCTGCGGCAAGCCGCCGGACAGGGACATGGACAGGACTTTCTCACCGTAGGCTCCATGGGGCATGCCTCCTCCATTGCCCTGGGGCTGAGCCTGGCGTCCTTCAAGAACATCTATTGCATCGACGGGGACGGAGCATTTCTGATGCATATGGGTGCATGTGCGGTGAACGGTTGTACCGGGGGAGACAATTTCAAGTATATCGTTCTCAACAACGGCTGTCATGAATCTGTGGGCGGACAGAAAACCGTGGGGTTCCGGATCCATATGGAGGACATTCTGGAGGGCTGCGGCTTTGCGGTATGCAGGGCGGAAACTGAAACCCAGCTTCGCCAGGGTATGAAACACCTTGCAAAGCAAAAGGCTGCGCTGGTGGTGTATATCCGCCCCGGATCCCGAGCCGATCTGGGCAGACCCACCTCCACCCCCGAGGAGAATAAGCATTGCTTTATGGAGGCGATCCAGGCATGAAAGCTCTCATTTTCAATTCCGGCACCGGTAGCCGGATGGGGACGCTGACTGCAAACAAGCCAAAATGCCTACTCCCCCTGCCCGGCGGCGAAACCATTCTGTCCAGGCAGCTACGGCTGCTGTCCCGGCATGGCATCCGGCAGGCGGTCATCACCACCGGTGCATACACCGGATTGATCCGGCAGCAGGCGAAATGCGACTGCATGGAGATTACCCTGGTGGAAAATCCCCGGTACGCCCACACCAACTATATTTACTCCATGTTCCTGGCGGAACCCACTATTGCAGGGAATGACCTGCTGATGCTCCATGGGGATCTGGTGTTTGAGGAACAGGTGCTGACAAGACTGCTGGCGGCATCGGGCAACCGATGCTGCGTGGATCTGTCCGCACCCCTGCCGGAAAAAGATTTCAAAGGGCGGCTTCGGGACGGATGTTTGCAGAAGGTATCCGTTCACATGTTCGGGCAGGATTGCTTTGCCCTGCAGCCCCTGTATAAGCTGGATGCAGCAGCCGTTCATGCATGGTGCCGGGAGGTATCCGCATGGGTTCGCCGTGGACAAGTGCAGGTTTATGCAGAAGAGGCGTTGAACCGGATCCCGGAGCAGCTGCATATCCAACCTCTTGCCTGTGACGGTCTGCTGCTGTCGGAGGTGGACACCCCGGAGGATTACCAAGCAGTATGGGAGGCGCTGAACCCATGCAGGAACTGATCGTGCCGGGCAATGCCTATGCCGGACTGGACGCATACCTGGAACAGCACCAAATTACCAGGCTGTTTCTGGTGTGCGGAAACTCCATTGCGCAGTTTCCCCTTTGGGATCACCTGACTGCCCTGGAGCAGCGGCGGAACATCCGGATATTCCGTTTTTCCGACTTTCACCCCAACCCGGATCTGAGCTCCGTCCAACTGGGGGCGGCGCAGTACATCGCCCGGGCATGCAGCGGCATAGCCGCAGTGGGCGGGGGCAGTGCCATAGATGTGGCAAAATGCATCTGGCGGGAAATCGGAACACCCGATACGCCCCTTCTGGCGATCCCCACCACCGCAGGCTCCGGCAGCGAAGCCACCTCCTTTGCGGTGATCTACAAAAACGGAGTCAAGCAGTCGGTGGGAAACTGCCTGCCCAATGCAGCGATGCTGGATCCCACCCTGCTGCGGACGCTGCCCCTGTATCAGCGGAAAGCCACCCTGCTGGATGCCCTGTGTCACGGCATTGAATCCTGCTGGTCGATGCATACCACGCCGGAAAGCCGAGCCTATTCTGTCCGGGCGATCCGACAGGTGCTGGAGCATGCGGAGGGATATCTGACCAATCAGGATGCCGGAAATGCAGGCATGCTCCAGGCGGCAAACCTGGCTGGCAAGGCGATTCACATTGCAAAAACCACCGCTGCGCACGCTATGTGCTACCGGCTCACGACCCTGTTCGGCATCGCACACGGACATGCTGCTGCCCTGTGCCTGTCCGCCCTGTTCCCGGAGCTCCTCCGGCATTCTCTGCCGGAACAGACATCCGCCGCCCTGCGGGAAATTGCCGCCGCCATGGACTGTCCGAATGGAACAACGGCTGCACAGAAATTTGCATCCTTTCTGCAGGCGCTGCACCTGCCCGGGCTTTCCCGTGAGATTCCGATTACCCCGAAAGTCCTTGCAGCGTCCGTAGACCCGGATCGGCTCGCCAACACGCCCATTCCACTGGGCACAACCGATCTATGCCGACTTTACGAACAAATTCTGCATGCATAAGGAACCGGCAGTCTGTATGATTTACAGACTGCCGGTTTTAGGATACCGCACAAAGATTGTACAACAGATATGGTACAAAGCCGTCAGGCATACTTTTGCAGTGTTGCCTTAGCTTATGCGGTCACCGCCGGGATCTGCTGACGCAGCACAAACTGCCCCGCTTCATAATCCAGGCACACGGGCACTGCCGGATCCAGTTTTCCAGCTAGGATCTCCCGGGACAACAGGTTTTCCCCGTATTCCGTAACGCGTCTGCGGATGGTACGGGCACCATAGCGTTCCTGTTCCTCCGCCTGTGCCATCTGCTCCACCGTCTTTGACGTAAAGGTAAGCGTATAGCCGATTTTCTCTGCCCGAGCTGCCAATTTTTCCAGCTGCATCCGGGCAATTTTCTGATAATCCCCTGCATCCAGCCGCCGGAACACAATGCAGCCATCCAGTCGATTCACAAGCTCCGGTCTTAACTGCTGTTTCACCTGGGACAGCACCCGGTCATCCGGCGCATGAAGCCCTTCCACAAAGCCCAGGCTGTGCCCCTGCATCTGCCGGGCACCAATGTTGGAGGTCAACAGGATCAGACAGCTACGAAAATCCACTCGTCTCCCCTGTGCGTCGGACAACGCCCCGTCCTCCAGAATTTGCAGCAGGATATTCAGCACATCCGGATGCGCCTTCTCGATCTCATCAAACAGCACCAGACTATAAGGTCTTGCCCGCACCGCTTCGGACAGGATGCCCCCCTCCTCGTGCCCCACATAGCCGGGAGGCGATCCCAAAAGCCGTGCCACGCTGTGCTTTTCCATGTATTCCGACATATCCAGCCGGATCATGGCATCCTCCCGGTCGAACATGCACACCGCCAGCGCCCGGGCGAGTTCAGTTTTGCCCACGCCGGTTGGCCCAAGCAGCAAAAAAGAACCGATGGGGCGTCGGGGATCCTTCAGCCCCACCCTGCCCCGCTGGACGGATGCGGCAATGGCTTCAATGGCAGCGTCCTGTCCCACAATCCGCTGCTTGAGTGCCTGCTCCAGCTCCAGCAGATTTTCCTGCTCCGTCCGGGTCAGCTTCGTGACCGGCACTCCTGTCCAGGTGGAGATCACATCCGCCAGATCCTGCTCCGTTAGCTGAACAGTGCCGGATGCTTCCGATGCCAACAGGGACTCCCCCACCGGATCATAGGGCTCCTGGGAGGCGGGCTGATTCCGCTGCGCCTGTACCCTCGCCCGGGCACATGCCTCATCCAGCACATCGATCGCCTTATCCGGCAGGCATCGGTCGTGGATATACCGCACCGACAGGGTCACGGCGGAGCGCAGCAGGCTATCCCCGATTTCCACATGATGAAAGCATTCGTATTGTTTCCGCAGTCCCCGTAACATCTCCAGCGCCGCATCCTCCCCCGGCTCCTCCACATATACCGGCTGGAACCGACGCTCCAGGGCGCTGTCCTTTTCAATAAACTGCCGGTATTCCCGGAGGGTGGTAGCGCCAATCAGCTGCAATTGTCCCCGGGCAAGCTGGGGCTTTAAAATGTTAGCAGCATCAATGGCTCCCTCCGCCGCACCGGCTCCTACAATGGTATGCAGCTCATCAATGAACAGGATGATATTTCCTCCCGCTACCTCATCCAGCACCGCCTTGATCCGCTCTTCAAAATCTCCCCGGTATTTCGCCCCTGCCAGCATGGCAGTCAGATCAACGGACACAATATGCTTTCCCTGCAGCGCCTCCGGAACCAGACCCTGCTGGAATAACCGGGCAAGTCCCTCCACAATGGCGGTCTTTCCTACCCCCGCCTCCCCCACCAGACAGGGATTGTTCTTACTGCGCCGGGCAAGGATCCGGATCAGACGATCCACTTCCTTTTCCCTGCCGATGAGGGGATCCCGCACAGCGCCGTCTCCCGGCTCCGTCAGCACTCTGCCGTACTTTAATAAAGTGGGATACCGTTTCCGATCCAGCATGCGGATGCCATTGTCCAGTCCGCTGCCGCATGCGGCACATGCCTTTGCAGCCTGCTCCGTCAGGACTGAAAGATCCGCCTCCAGAAGCCGGAAGATCCCGCAGGCTGTACAGTTCTCCTGCTCCAGCATGGCAAGGAGCAGATGCTCTGAACCGATCAGCCGGGAGCCGGATTTTTGCAATAGCTTTTCCGCTCCCTGCATCACCCGGCGCAGTGCCGGCGTGTAGCACGCCTCCGTGACGCAGGTGGCTTCCCCCTTTCCTGCTGTCTGCACGATCTGCTGATACACGCTGCGTGCCTTAATCCGCTGCCCCTGCAATACTGCTGCCCCCACATTGGAGCCATCCTCCAGCATGGCGAACAACAGATGCTCCGTACCTACATAGGTATGCCCGAATTTGCAGGCGCACTGTACTGCGTCTCCCAGAATCGCCGCCGTTTTTTTCGTATACCGCTCCGCCTGTTCCATTGAACCTCCGCCTTTCATTCTGATTACAACTAATAGTATGCCACAAGCTGTGCAAAAAAATTGTCAGAAGCAGAGGGCTTGTCCGGCTGTAACACATTTTCACCCCGGTCATATGATGTACTATGAAGCGGGCAAGAAGCTCACTTCACTACATCTTATTTAAAGGAGTGCTTGAATTATGGGTTGTGGATGCGGTTTTGGTGGTAACTGCTGCTGGTGGATCATCATTCTGATCCTGCTGTTCGTTTGCTGCGGCAATGGCTGTGGCGGCAACTGTGGCTGCGACAACGGCTGTGGCTGTAACAATGGCTGCGGCGGCTGTGGCTGCTAAGTAGTTCCCAAACAGGAACTGTCCGCAGAGTATTCTGCGGACAGTTTTTTTCAGGCAACACGGTGTTGCTTTTATACACGCTGCTGGATGCGAACCCGTTCCCCGTCTGACAGCTCCGCTCCGGACAGGAGCCAATCCCCGGCGGACACCCCAAAGCATAGCTGCACGGTTCCATCCGGACAAGCTACAGCCCCCACCATACGACGGTATGCCTTTCCATCCTGATATACATACACATAGGCACTGCCGCCGGCAAAATGCACCCAACAAGCAGGAACCGCTGCCGGCTCTTCCAGGCAGTACGCCTGTGCCTGGGGCAGGGTATGAGGATAAAGCAAAGGCACAGTGACTGCCCCGGTGGACATGCCTACAGATACCGATAACAAAAAAGCAAGCTTCTTCATACTCACAGTCTGCCCGGACATGGCTGGAATTATGCGATTACAGACACTGCCTGCTTCAGACTGCTGACCCCGATGATCCGCATATTGTACTGACTGGGATCGATGGTCTGCAGGGACTGCTTGGGCACAATGCAGGTTTCAAAGCCCATGCGCTCCGCCTCCCGGACACGCTGGATCAGATGGGTCACTGACCGTACCTCTCCCCCCAGACCGATCTCTCCGAAGGCAATCAGCTTCTCGTCAATGGGCTTATCCAGCAAGCAGGAGCTGAGAGCAAGCGCCACCGGCAGATCCCCGGCAGGTTCGTCCAGCCGAAAGCCCCCTACAATGTTCAGGTACACATCCAATGTACCGAAGAACATACCCAGCCGCTTTTCCAACACAGCCATGATGATCGCCATTCTGCCGAAATCCACCCCGGTGGACATGCGCCGAGGGGAGGAGAAACCGCTTTTGGTGGCAAGCGCCTGCACCTCTGCCAGAATAGGGCGGGAGCCTTCCATGACGCATGCCACACAGGTACCGGACACACCGTGGGGTCTGCCCGCAAGGAGCATCTGGGAGGGATTCTCCACTTCCCGCAGACCCTTGTCGATCATTTCAAACACGCCGATTTCGTTGGTGGAGCCAAACCGGTTTTTCACTGCCCGAAGAATCCGATAGCTCAGATGCCGCTCCCCTTCAAAATACAGCACCGCATCCACAATATGCTCCATGACCTTTGGCCCGGCAATGGCACCGTCCTTGTTTACATGTCCCACAATGAAAATGGGGATCTCCTGCCGCTTGGCAGTGTGCATGAACAGGTTGGTGCATTCCCGCACCTGGGTCAGACTGCCGGGACTGGAGGAAATCTGGGACAGGCTCATGGTCTGGATGGAGTCGATGATGACCACATCCGGCTCCGTAGAACAGATGGTATCGCAGATCGCCTCCGCATCGTTCACCGTCAGCAGATACAGGCTTTCCGTATCCACCCCAAGCCGCTGTGCCCGCAGCTTGATCTGCCGGGCGGATTCCTCCCCGGACACATAGAGCACCGAATGATTCTGTCCCAGATACTGGCAGATCTGCAAGAGTAGTGTACTCTTTCCGATGCCCGGCTCGCCTCCCAGCAGCACCAGCTCGCCCTTTACAAGACCGCCCCCCAGCACACGATCCAGTTCTCCCATACCGGTTCGATACCGCACCTCTGATTCCATATCCACCTGGGAAAACTCCAGGATCCGGTCAGAAAGATCCACTGCAGCCCGTGCGCCGGGAGCGGATTTGACAGTCGGTGCCGGAGTCGATTCCTCCAGGCTGTTCCATGCGCCACAGCCGGCACACTTTCCGTTCCACTTGGGGCTTTCATAGCCGCATTCCGTACATACATACACAGTCCTTGCTTTTGCCATTCCTGTTCTCCTTTTTCTCAGCCTGCCAGATACTCCTGCAAGCCTGCGTAGATCGTAAATGCCACCTGACGCTGATATGCTTCATCCGTCAGCCTTGCAGCCTCCTCCGGATTGGACAAAAAGCCGCATTCCACCATCACTGTGGGATTCTTGCTGAAATAGCACAGAAACAGTTCCTTGCCGCACTGCTTGATCTCCCGGTCATTGTCCGGCTGAAGCCGGGTATGAAAGGAACCTTGCAGCTTCTGCGCCAGCCGTTCGCTGTCCTTGTTGGTGGGAGCGTAAAACATCTGGGCACCGCTGTATTTGGGATCCGTAAACTGGTTCTGATGAATGGAAATACAAACAGCATTGCTGCGCTCGTTGAAAATCGCCAGCCGATTGTCCATATCGGAGCTTTTCTGGTTGGCAATGCCCTCAATGCCGCTATCGTGGATGGAGCGATCCGTATCCCGGGTCACCACAACTTCATAACCGGACACGGACAGCAGATCCCGCAGGTTCAGCAGGATATTCAGATTGATCCCTTTTTCCGGCACGCCAGCCGCAGAGGAGCAGCCACCGTCCATGCCGCCATGTGGCGAATCAACATAAACCAAGTTGAACGGCATATACACAGTAACCTTGTGTGTAAGTATAGCATATCCATGCGAAGATTTCAAGTCTATGTATATCAACTCAACATAAAATACGGCACGCCCGATACCAGGCGTGCCACTATAGCTTCCAATGTATATGTATCTCCCGTTCACCGTTTTCGTTTGGCATACCTATTTCAACCAGCTCGATAAATTCGTCAACGATGTTGCGATCAAGCTTGTCAAAGTGCGTGTATTTCTCAACAAGCGCTTTCTGTCCCTTAGCATTCTCCTGCCTCATACGGCATTCGTTGATCTGTTGGCTGACCTCTGTAATCTGCTCTGTGAGCCTGTTCTCTTCATCGCTGAGGCTCTGACGAAACAGGCAAAAGTCTTCATCTGAGATAACTCCGTCCAGCTTATCCTTATACATTTTCACAAGTCGTTCTTTGGCTGATTTATGCCTTTCATAAATGGAATTCAGCCTGCGCTCAAGCATCCTGATCTGTTCGCTGTGGATATCGGTTAAATGTATCTCATCAGACTGACAATACCGCTCAACAATGGTGTTTAACTCGTTCAATATATGCTGTTCCAGCACCAGACCACTGATACTCGTCCTGTTCGGGCAATTCATCGCCCCTGTCTTGTAGGTTGCGCACTGAAGATTGTAATATCGTATTGTCTTTGCCTTATTGTAATAGACGTTCCGTTTCATCGGACGGCTACAAACGGCGCACTTTACTTTGCCTGAAAGAGGAGAGAGTTCCTGCGAACGCTTGCCGACTCTTGCATGACTGTTTATGCGTTCCTGTGTTCTTGACCATGTTTCCTGATCTATTATGGCTTCGTGCGCATGGGGAACACGCACCCAGTCGGCCTGCTCCACTTTTTTTCGTTTCTTGTTCTTGTAGCTGATATGGTGGGACTTCCCTTGCACCAACGTACCCGTGTATACTTCATTTGCCAGTATTCTTGCAATCGTAGATTGCGTCCACTTTCCTTGTGAATTGCTTGCATCAGCATTTCTGTTTACATATTTCGAACCTTGCTGCCGCTTGTATTCGGAAGGGCTGATTACGCCACGATCATTAAGGTTCTGAACTATTTTCCGATAGCCATCGCCTCGGACATACATATCAAATATCTGTTTGACCACCGGAGCAGTTTCCTCGTCAAGAACAAGGTGATGCTTATCCTCTGGATCAATGAGATACCCATAGGGCGCAAACGAACCTATGAACTGACCCTGCTCCCTCTTGTATGCAAGCGTACGACGAATCTTTGAGGAGATGTCCTTAACATACATCTCATTATATGCACTTGTGAACAGGCGCATCGTGCTATAACTTTCGCTGTCGGTATCTGCGTTATCGGCAATTCCGATGAACCGTACCCCCCATTCAAGGAACTTGTCATTGATAAACTGCTCTATCACCACAGTATCACGGGAGAAACGTGACTGATCCTTGCATAGCACTATGTCAACATTGCCATTTTCACAGTCAAGAAGAAGCCTGTTGAAATCAGGACGGCTACGGTCAATGCCGCTGTAGCCGTCATCCACATATATGTCATATATCTCCCAGTTGCGTTCCCTGCAATAGTCTCGCAGCATAGACTTCTGATTCTGGATGCTCACACTGTCATCACCGCCTGACTTGTCTCTGTCCTCGATTGACAGTCGGCAGTAAATTCCCACCTTCGGCACTGACCTCACCTCCTCTTATACCATATTTGTGTCAGCTCGTTTTCTTGACCTGCTCATTCACGAGCTTCTCTACCTTGGCAGTAACTGCCTGCTTCAGCAGTTCAACATCCTTCGATTTGAATATGCTGATGGTATGTATATCATGCTTCATGACATCCCCCTCCTTTCCTCTGGATTTTATGCGTGACAGACGTATTACATGTCACTTTTAAGCTTGACTTGTTCATTGGGAAACGGTATAATGAATGTACGATAGTCTATTCGGCAATCACGGTTCCATGTTACAATACATGTTCTTGAACTTCTGATACAGAGGCGTGTCAACAAATCGAATGGTCTGACATCTGATTACTGCATGTTCGTTGACTGCATCAACCTTGCTGTAGCAATCACAGCTCAAGATGAATTCTCCTCTCCCCATGGAACCGAAACCGGCGTCTATGCCGGACTTATAGCCCAATTCAGTTGCTATCCTATCCTGCGATCTTGCAGGCTCAAAGAAGATCTTTATTCCAGCCTCTTTCATAACATCCACCGCATGATTTCCCTGTGAGATATATTGCTGTGTGATACCTATTAACTTGGTATTGAACTTACGTCCTTGGGTCATGATCGTATGAAGTGGACTTCCGTCTGCAAAGTTCTGACCCTTAATTTCGTCAACTACAAATGTCAATGGGTCGGTATTATGATCCCTCTGCCACTCGAAAGCTGAGGCTATCAGTATATCAAGCAATGCGTGAACATTGTCACCCACTTCATCCCCCAGAGAGAATACGACGATTTTCTTGCAGCTGTCAAACAGGTTGCTCCAGCCTTGATCCTCGCATCCGATTCTCTCGATATCATTCAGCAGGCCGCTGATCAGATCATGTACCATCGCACCAGTCTTTCCGCCACTTTTAAGTGTACTGTGCAGCATCTCGATACTGATCGAAGGATTTTTTGCGTCTTTCTTCAACATATCAGAGATAATGCCAGTAAGGATTTTGTCGTCACACTGGTTTAATTTTCCGGCGGCTGCTTTGATTAAGCCGACGATTCGTCGTTTTCTTGCAGGAAGTCCAGAGCAATCCCCGATATATAGTGGACTGACAGGAATCTTCCCGTCTTCCATACCGATTTCCACAAACTTAAACAGCGAATCAATTACTTCAGCCGGAAGAGCTCGGAGCAATTCCCCACGCGTAAAGGACTTACTTACATCAAACACAGCTACCCTGCTCCCCAGCATTGCAAGCGGCGGCAGAAGATTCGAAGCACAGAAGGTCTTTCCTTTTCCGGACTGACCCGTTATGAAAATGCTGTCGTTGGACTTGTTCTTGTACGCAACATCTTTTCCGATATAGCTTCCGTCCGGGGCATTGCCCAGCGGCAATATTTCAGTTTTTTCAAGCTCACTATAGCTGAGCAAAAACTTGTCAAGATCGATAAGATCAAGCTTTTTACGGTTCTCGGCATTAATGAGCTTCTTGTTGATCCCATAAGTATACAGCATATATGGTTCACCCTGAGAGCTTTGAACATGAAACCGATAGCACTTGCTGTTTTTGTCGTTGACAACAAGACAGTCATTGGCACCCAATGCATCGGTCAACGAGTTTACACTGCGTAGGTTCAGCTTTTGTTGGGCAAGATCCTTGATCAGCTTCGTTTCAAAATAAATGTAGTCATCATCGACAATAGCTGAATCCGTCTCCGTATCAAACGCAATGTACTTGGTGCGGCTTATATAATGGAAACGTCCGCAGCTAATCTCCTGATTCAGGTGACATCCAAAACTTGTTAGAATATATGCATTGGGGCTAGAACCCACGTCATCATATCTGCTAAGTATTTCAATCACTTGACTCTCAGTTTGATCTCCGAAGAATGCTCCAAAATACTCGTCATACGTTCTACGTACTGCAAGTAGGATCTGGAATACTTGCATTCGCTGATCGGGTATGAAAGATGGCGTTTCTAGCCCTAACTCTTTTATATGGCGATTGAACACAGCAATATATTCGGTATGATGCTGACTTATTTTTTCAATCATGGTCGCATCATGCCATTCAAGCAATTCCGTAAGAACCGCAGGAGTAATACAATAGTACCCATCGAGTCCGGAAATCGTGCATAGGAGATCCGTTCTCAATTGGGCAGTGGCACAACTGGACACTACAACTGGAATTTGGAGATAGTCAGTCTTAGCGTTAAGCACTCTTCTGTGCAGTGCTTGGATTCCGCTCTCACGCTTTTGGCTTTCATCCGCTTTGGTGTCATCGTTCACAAGCAATACTGCGTCATTTAAGCAGCGAGTTGCTTGATCTATGTCTTTGTCTCTGCTCAAAACCAAAAGATCACCATGGCCATAGTTCACGTTATCATACATAGCGGTCAGCAATGCATGATAAGCCATATTTGTTGCTTTTATTCCGATCACTTGATCAAAGTATATGCCGCATTCACCAGCAAACGTCAGCATATAGCTGCTCACTCTCAAAAGAAAGTGTATTTTCAGCTCGGGCGATTCATCGAACATCCTACGAAATTCCTGTTCTTTCCTTTGGACGGACGGAATAAATCTATTTCTGCATTTGGCAGTTTCACGATGCGCAATGCTCTTTGGAATTACGTTTTGAAGTATTTCAGGGTAAAAATCTTTAGTCATCCATTTCACATACGTACCCAAATAGATATTCCATCCCTGTTTCGTGCCTACCTCAATGAAATCAGCGTTGTCCTCCTTGGATAAGATCAACGTCTGCACCAGATTTTCACATAGTTCTTTCCCAGCTTTCGTGCACTGAGGAGGCAGCTGAAAATGCTGATGCACCTTATTCTTCTCAAAATCAGTACATGAAATATATGCTTCTGTAGCATGGTTCATCACATCCTTGCAGTATTTAACAATGTATCCGATAGTCTTCGTATCCATTGTTTTCACTGGCCGAACAAAAATGACATGAAGTTCAAGAAGCAGAATGAATTTCACTACTTTCCCTCCCTTGAGCTTCAAATATCCATACTGGGTTGCCGATGCGTTTGAAATGAACAGCTCATATTCCACGCTACTGCTTCCGTTTAATTTTTGAACTGCCTCATTGAGATTTGGTAAATTTAATTGGTTGATTCCAAGCAATTTGACATCCGAAGGATAGGTCGTATTCCCGCCTTCAATTGATGTCATGTTGTTTGGTAATGTTGTCTGACGATTCAGCATACAATGACTCCTTTCAAATTTTATCAGATTTCGTAAAAGTAGGTGACCTTTCATAACCGTCAAAAAAACCGAGCAATTCTTCTTCAATTGAAGATCCTTTTGGCGCTCTCTGTTCACTTCACCTGCTTGAAATCTCAAACAAATGTTTTTTGAGCTATTGCTCATGCTATTACTATATCAAAAAACAAAGATGTTTCAATACCTTTCGATTATCTTATCTTTTTTAGGAGGAATTAACGTGAATTTCAAAACCATCATAAGACTGCTCTACATAGATAGAGGATATTCAAAAAATCAGACACTTTTCTTGCGAACACTACTCCAAAAAAGTGTTAACAAACCAGACCAGATCGATATTGCCGCCTCAACACTGAAACAATATTTTAATGGGAACAATATAACCCGTCTCGCACCTATGCTAATGAATGCCGGATTAAGCGTTGACAAATTGTCTGCGCATATTGAAAGCTTATATGAAACAAAGCATAAGAATACTAAAACCTATCAAGATCACTTTTTTGGTAAATCTTATAAAGAGGAGTTATTTGAAAGAGCCAAGAAGGTATTTCCGGATATTACATTAGACAATATGTCAAAGCGTTTAGCCGACACATTCTATACGATTATAGAAAATAGATGTGCAGAGATAGCAGCCAAAAATGCGAATAAGCATTCTAATCCGAAAGCGCATGTTGATGATGTACATGACAGGTCAATTATTCCCTATACATTAACTGATCCTGAAAAAAGTGCCATAAAGAATCTCTGCAGCTTGATAAACGATGAATTAGAAACCATTAAACGCCAGACCTCCGAAATATGCACTAAGCAGACGGAGTTAGAGAAACTTACTGATCCTAAGTCTAATCAACGATGGATAGCATATCTTGAAATCGAATTGGAAAAACAGAAGAACAGCTTGTTGGACAGCTATTCTGAACTGGAACGTTACTGCACAGATGCAATTGATCTGCTCAAGCCTAAACAGCATCTTCACACAAGCATGAAAAAGATTTATGATATTGCCAGTGGTATCAGCAGTAATGCATACAAGATAACATGCCCGACTGCATTTAACTACTCTGCGTTTTCTGCGATGATCTCAAATTTCAAGAAGAACTGCATGCTGTTGCTGAGTTGCATTGATGGGCTTTAATGATCGTATTTCTGCAGATAAGTTTACAGCCCGCCCCAATGAAGGGGCAGGCAGTCTGTCTTTGTTTACATCCTCTCGTAAAGCCTGTAGTATCCACATACACAATTATCCATATATCCTCCAATCTGTTTCAAAAAGTGATGCGGACTTTCGGGACGCCCCAGAATTCAGAACACCCCGTCATAGCACTCCTCATACAAACGTGCTCCGTCCCCAGGCCTTACAAACTGAATAGCCTCACGGAGCAAATCAGTATCCATGAGCATTTCCTCAATTTCATCGCATGAATAGCCATAGTCGAGCAGGAGCGCCACATTCTCAGGATCCACTCCATATAATCCACAGTAAGCCAGAAGCAAGCCTTCGTACATTGAATCGTATTCCGAATTATCATACCAGCCTGAGAGATGTGATGATTGATGCATCTCAAATCCAGAACGGGCAACTGCTTCGTTGCAGTCGATTCTGAGAATTTCACCGTCAACCGTATCGATTCGCTGATAGGAGCACTTGTCCAGAAACACTTTTTTCAGAGCCTGCTTCATAATGCTTTCAGTCGAAGCGTATATGTATAAGCCAAGCGCCTCGAAGTGAATCAAGTACATTGGATTGTTTCCTTTTACAATGTATAAAGCATTGTCTTCGTCCAGAACGGTAAATGTAAAATTGCCTTCCACTGTCTCAGCCATATACTTTAAGCTGTCAAAATCAATCTTACCCTGAGATTCTATCAGTTGAACCGCCACATAACTGTCCGTCTCAATATGCGTAGGGGGAAGCTTCTTTTCTTTACGAAGTTCACTATCATTCCATAGAACTCCATTATGAGCAAAGGCAAAGCTTTTATCAGCTTTGCCCAGAAACGGATGATTGTTGTAATTAAACTTTTCATTTCCCTGTGTGGTCATACGGGTATGTCCCATGACCACTTTGGTACCATCGGGAATGCTAAACCTCAGCTTATGAGCAGGCTTAGGGCGCTTGTAAATTGTAACTTTACCGTTCTTAATGTATGAGATGCCTGCAGCATCTGTTCCTCGTTCTTCTGCAGCGTTCGCCAGTGCCTGTGTAAGTTTCTTCAAGGTCTTGTGTGGAACGATTCCCTTGTTGTCAATCCAACCGAATAATGCACACATAATGATCTAACCTCCCTTTTACTTTTTCACCTTTTCGAGTATGTCCGGAGCATTTGAATCTTTCAGCGCCTGCAAAATCTCCTCTACTTTGCAGGCAAGACAGGTAGCCAGTATTAAAGCGGCAATCTTTATGGCTTCCTGTGCAGGAGTGCCTGCAGGTACTGGACATTTTGAAACGAATTTTATCAATTCAAATTTGTTCATTTACATTTCCTCCGTTCCCTCAACCTTGTCGTTGATGTATAGATTGCGCTCCTTGAGATACTGAATAAGTTCAGGTTCAGTGATCCCTTCTACAAACTCAGACCAGGAAAGCTTTGCGATATTCTCGTCCGTGTTGTATATAGCAGCGTCACAGATACGGTTTACAAGTTCAATTGCGGCAATAAGCGTATTGTATTTCAGCGTGCCCCTGAAAAGCCGAAATTCCACAGTGTTATAGTTGCAAAGATTGACCGCAGCATAACGACCGTAGTTACCCTTTTTGGCTTTTTCCATAATAGCCTTAGGCGTATTTTCATAACCATAACGTGCTGCCCAGCGATTGATTGCGTATTCAGAACGACGTGAAAATTTCAGCAATTCATTCCAGTGATGCTCCACGAAGTAGAGGATACGACTAATAACTTCTTCCTGTTCATCACGAGTGTCGCCAAGGCTGTCGCGGTTTACGTGGATATGCAGACCACAGGTGTTAGTCTGATGTGATCGATAGCCAAGATACACAGCCTTGCGCACGATATCCTCCCAGCAGAAAGATTTGTGATAATCAAGAGACATCGGATGCGTTACAAGTTCCATTCCCTCATCGAGTGAACCGTCTGATTTTATGTAGATATGCTCATCACTTTCGTTGGCAATATTCAGCAGGGAATCAGCGTTTTCACAATCCTTGCCTGCTCCATCAATTTCAAGCTCTAATCCAAAATATCTGGAACTATCCCCATAGAATACCGGCTCAGGCTTGTAGCCGTAGTCGTGGATTGAATCATGATCTCTGATATCATGATAGCACTCGGAGCAGTAGTACTCTCCATCGTATTCATATGCATCATCATTTTGAAGCAAAGCATCGCATTCAGCACAGCGACAATAATGATTTTCATAGCAGTAACAGCAAAGCACAGTATAGTTGTCTCCGCAGGCGTCAGATTCCCATATTAATGCACCACATCTCTCACAGGTCGTTGTATAGCGTGAAACACAGTCTGAGCATACGATTTGATCGTTGACATTCTCATAATCGTCATCATCAATTACAGCTCCACAGTGTGAGCAGATTAATTTGTTTTCTTCCATTGTAAATCCTCCGTAAATAACGAAAAATAGCCAGCCCCGAAGGGCTGGCTATTCGTTTAGTATTCGCTTGCAAGCAGCATGGTTGCGTAGTCCCCGTCATCCATGATGTACACCTTTTCGGCAATTGGATTTTCCGACAGGAACAGGTATTCCTTGTGGTATTCGGGTTCTTCTGTGCGATGAATAATGTTCTGCATCTGTCCTACAGGTTGTAAGTCAAAGATCTGTAAATGATCCTTGGGTGCAGGCAAACTGTCCACACACTTCCAAAGGAAAAGTTGTAATGCAAGCGGAATCGCTGCATCCACACCACAGGTCAGATATCGGCTGTTGTTAAACATTTTTAATCCTCCTCACATGTAATTAGACTGATGATAATAGCTATCATCACAGTAATAATATATATATGGAGAATCAAAATAATAGGAATTTCCTCTTCACCTCATTTTTGTCTGCTGATTATCAGGATAAAGCAATGAACAAACTGCATCATTGCATCCTTACCGCCCCATTACGAGGCGGCGTGAACATAAAACAGCTGTGTCGATAAGGACACAGCTGGGAAAAAAGATGAATATAGCACAATATCCAATTGATCTCGAAGAAGTCTGTTTGATGGATATTGTGTTATGTGAAAGAACTCAAACGCTTTCATCAGTATAGGTTCGTAATGCTAGTTTTTATGATTATACTGATGTTAGTTTTACAAGCCATATGGATCATTCTGAGATAGTTACACCTAAGTTCTGAAGTGTTTGGGCATGTATCACTACGGGAAAAGCTTTTGCTGAAACAGGGAGGCTTTTCAGTCCGACCATAAAAGACGTTAGAAGACGGAGCAGGTCAGTTGGAGAGATGATAAACTTTCATTTTACGAAAACAGTTCAATCCTATCGATATGGGAAGATGTTTTTGTGTGAGAAATGTACTGTATAGTAAGAGTGTATGACAAATGTACTTTATACCTGCAATATTATATTATATTATA
>ERZ779877.819-NODE-819-length-30994-cov-51.433757_pt1 | contig 30994 bp, 49 predicted proteins | sample MGYA00511556_ERZ779877 | MGnify/ENA primary metagenome ERZ779877 (study PRJEB29588, sample SAMEA2159338) | human gut metagenome | biome: human gut; feature: human-associated habitat; material: faeces | place: Denmark | collected 2008/2010 ...
AGAAAGATAATTATCTAAATCTTATCTTTTTTATATAAATATAATTCAATCAAATACTTAATATGCTAATTATAACTTAAATTCTTCCAACGACTTAATAATATAACTTTTTAAACATACTAAAATCTAATTTTATTATTTTATTTAAATTACTAAATTTATAATATATAAATTATAAACATTACATCTTAATAATTATATTAGAAAAATTAAAAAATGTTTATTACATGCTAAATAAATCTTGTGCCTGTATTTGCGTTTCTGTTAATCCTAATTGAGGTGATTCTATTACATTTGGACGAACTCCTACATTTGTAGGATATTGCTGATAATTATTTCCTGTATTATCATTCTTATGTTTATCTTTTACTAAACCATCAAGTGATACATTTTCTGGAATAATATTTTCTTCAAGATTTTCTTCAATTCTTAAATATGTAGGATTAAAATCAAATTTCTTTTTATCACCCATATGTCCAGAATTTCGAATAGCAACAGCTTTTAAATAATATGTATTATCAACACGCATCATTGAAGATTGAATAATACCGAATAAGCTATCAACTGTTGCTATCAAACCACCTGATTCAGAAACATTACTCATACCAATATCAGTTGAATCATATGCAGTTCTATTTGTCTAAGTTAAAGAAATAACACACCAGTTATTTCTTTGTGCCATCGCACGAACATCTTCACAAATAGATTTAATTTTCAAATATGTACTTTCTGAATTAGGATTCTTCGCATCTTTCATGATATTAACATAATCAATGAAAATGTTCTTAAATTTAAAAGGTTTTGTTTCAGTAGAAAGTTCTTCCTCTAATTTAAGTAAGAATGATTCTATATCATATACAGTTGCAGATGATGTTGGAAATTCTTCTATGATAAACTTACCAGGAGTGATAAGTGAATTCATATAAAATTCTTTCATCTTCTGTTGCATAAAATTTGCATCTGCAGCACTTTTTTCATATTCTTCGATAGGAATATTAAAAAGATTTGAACCAATACGTTGTGCAACAAGCTGATATGCCATCTCCAATGTAATATATGCGGAATTCTCTCCATTTCTTACAGAATTAGCACATAAATTACAAAGCCACATAGACTTACCTACTTTTGGTGAACCCATAAATACATTTAATGTTTTATTTGCCCAACCACCTTTCAAACACTGATCAACAAAATTATAACCAGTCTTTCTAGTTTCAAGTTCAGTTTGCTTATGATTAACAGGATCGAAGAAATCATGACCTTTTGAATTATTCAATGTAAAATTAGTATCTGATTGAAACATTGATTTTGCGTGCTGAACAATTTCTGCACAATTTTCAAATGTAACATCAGCTTGAATAGTTTTTACATATTCAATAACACGTCTAAGACCACTCATAAGGTTTTGCCATTCGCCAAATGCCTATGTATTCTGATTTAACCATTCATCTGTATATTGGCTAACCATATCTCTTGTTTGCCATAAAGCATGTATTTGATCTTCTGTTACCTTATCTTCTTTATTTGCAAGTTTTACTAAATCTATAGATTGCTGTTCAGTTGGTTCAGCTCTATATTCCAATATATGTGGTTTAATAATATCAAATAAAGTTTTTAAATAAGGATTAGTAAAATAACTTCCTTTAAATGACTATACAAGATTTAAATTTTTAATTATATAAAAGAAAATAACGTTTTCAAGATACGTATTATTCATAGACGAATTCTTATATTTGTTTTAATTTATAGTAGATAAAAGTATTAAAGTTTATTAACAATTAAAAAATTGAGAAATTTTATAAGTCTTTTATTAAAAGTTAAAAATTTCTCAATTTTTATATCATTTTTGTGGAATTTTTGATAGTTTTTCGAAGTTTTTCTTACCATTTTCATCACGCAGTAACCATGCATTGTGAACTACAAATTTATCTCTTATAAACTCTCCAAACTGCTCTGATCTCATATGAACTTCCTCTTTATAAATGAAGCGTCCATATTTTTTTCCATCATCAAAATCATTCCAATCAATATTATACTTATCTTTTAATACTGAAATTTGTTCATCTGCTTGTTTACCTGTACATTCTTTATGGGATAGATATGCTCTTGCTGTTTGTTGTTTACTATTTCGTTCACAATCATTTTGACGATATTGTAACCATGCAAATATATCATTATATGATGAAACATTCCATGCTTTACAATCAAACTGATGCAATTTCATATCCATAATTAAATTAGAAATTTTATCTTTATTATATGTGTCTTTATTACAACGATTAATCGCTTCAATTGTCATTAATTGATTAAATTTAGATGTTGCTATAGATGCACATAATGATAAAATTTTTTCTAATCTATATCCAAAAAATGAGTCTGTTTCTGGTGTTTCAAAATCTGTTAATATTAATGAAATTTCATCAGATTGTACATATGCAAATTTACAACCTTGTACATTATTACACAAATATAATGCGGTTTCATTCATAATATTAATAAATGTATCATCAAATGGTTTTTTGAAATACCGTTTAATTGTAGATGAAAAAGATCTACCATCAAGCATAATTAAAACATAATCATTTGGAATAAGTTTATAGTCTGTTAAACTTCTTAGGTATAACATCCTATCTTCTAAATTTTTAAATTTCATAGTAGATAAAAATAAAAAGGATATTATCAAAGAATTAAATTTGATAATATCCTTATGTTAATAAAATTTATATTAATATACAAATTGAATCTTTGACTCACTTATATTCTTTATATGCCATGAAAACATAGTTCCCGTCATTTGCTCTGTTACCTTTTTCTCAACAAAACCTACTGTTGGACCTTCAATCAAATGAACTTCTGTTTGCTTCTTAGGTTTTCCATTATCAGGATTTTCTGCATCAATTACAACGGTACACATATAGAACTTATTACCATCAGATGGTTGCATTACCTTTATATCTTCCATATTAATTTAAACAATTAAATTTGATTTTTTTGATTCTTCTACTTTCTTCTTTCCTTTTTCAAGAATTTTTTTATCATACGGACTTAATTCTCTACAATTAGCACAATAAAAAATCTTCAAAGGAACTTGTGTATCATCTGAACCTTGTCCAATCAATACGCCAGGAATTTTCTTAAATATAATACCTGGTACGAATATTTCGCATCCACAATTTGGGCATACTTCAGATGGATAATCTAAAGGATTCACTGCAGGCATATTAACATTACCCGCAGTGTTTCCAAAAAGTTTATTATTTTCCATTAATTAACTTTATTCTCTTCTTTTTCTGCATCTGCTGCTGCCTCTTCAGCCTCACGGCGAGCAATAACCGCATCACGTTCATCAGATGGAACATCTGACAAAATTACGCGATTCTTCTCAATCTTATGTACATATACCTGTACATTTGAACCGGCAACAATCTCATTATTACGCATAGCCTCACGTGTCTCATCCTTTACAAGTGTCTTATGCAACATACCTGTAATAAATTCATCAAGCTCTACGAATACACCAAATGATGTAGTACCTGTTACCTTACCCTCAAATACATGGTCCTTATCAGTTTCCAACATATCCTCAAGTTCGCAAAGCTTAACAGGAAGCATTGTCTTCAAGAACTTCTTACGACTTACTACAAATCCATAATTAGGATCATATGATTCAATCATAACCTCAAACTTCTTACCAACCATGCTCTCAAAATCAGTAACACGGTTTGCAGCAGCCATAGAACCTGGCATAAATGCCTTAACGGTATTCATAATATCAACAACAAATCCACCCTTATTAGTAGACATAATTGTCGCATAATATGCCTTAGACTTCTTAGTGATCTGCTCCTTCATCTCACGTTCAAGTGTTTCAACATAACCATTCCAGATAGATGCCTTCTCAACATCACCTTCTGTAATTTTAGCATTCAAATCCATACCAAGAAGTTGCTCCTTAAACTTAGGATCCTTCAATGCTTCTACAAACATTTCCTTATCCATTGTCTTATCATCACCAACATTAAACTGGTTGAAGAACTGATGTTCCTTGTTAAGATCAACAACTACATTATTAGAACCACCATTAATAGTAAGCATCAATGTATTATCATCAATTGTATCAATATCAGAAATATGAACAAGTGAATTCTTAACAAGTTCCTTACTACCAATTACATGAACATTTGCATATGCATCATACAATTCCTGTGCATAAGATTCATGGCTGAATACCTTCTCATTATTCTTTGTCTTAATATTCTTATTCACCTTAAGTGAAGTACCATTCCATCCATCCTCATATGGAGTCCAATTAAATGAACCTTCTTTAGGTTCGTCCCACTCATAACGCTGAGTCAATTCATTAAATTTTGCCATTAAAAAGTATTTTTAAAAAATTAAACTTATAAAATTATAAAATTAAATATTAAAATTGTTATTTATTAATTACCGTGTTACAGTTGATAAAACTGTATATGAAGTACCATCAACTGATTCTACACGTACTTTCTGTTTTGAATCTGCAGGTAATGTAATAATAACACTATCATCACCACCTTTTAAATTAATTGCTGTAAAGAAATTACTTCTATAAATAGGAACACTATTCTCTACACCTTCACCATTTGTCAAAAAGCCTAAGAGATAATCATAAGACTCATTTGTATCATCATACGCATAAAGTCCCCATTTGTTTGTACCTTCGTCAATTTTTGTATAAAATTTGATAATATCTTTCTTTGCATCTGTTACGAAAATACCAGAAATACTTGTCAAATTCTTCAATACACTCATAGGAATCTCAAATGACATCGGCTTATCAATTACATTAATTCGTGTAAAGAACAAATCATCTGAAACCTGTTCGAACTCAGAGATATTACAATCCTTTACCTTCATACTATTTGTACGTGACTTAATCTTAATTGCCTGTGCATGAAATTCATCACCAGTATGTGATTTATATACATCAAAATCTACAGTAAAATTAAAATCTGTATCTTTAAAAATATCAATTACAGAAATAAATTTAGGTAGAATCATGAAGATACCAATCTTAATACGTACATTATACTTTTCATTCCATTCCTCTACTGAATATGCAACATTATCATTATCTCTAATATTGAGAATTTCCAAACCTGCATTATCAAATGAAATTTTAGAATACTTTACAACTGTATGATCTGCAGTAAATCCTTTCGAAACAAAGCATTGCTCTTTCAAATCACATTCAATAAGAAGTGAACTTTGAATTTCCTTAAAAGCAGAAAGCCATGCAGCAAATCCAGCAGTAGTACCTTTATTTTTAAAAACTAAATTCATTATTATTAATCTTTATTAAATGTTTTTATTATGTTAATTATAGTTGAATTTAATTAAAAAGTTTATATTAAATTCTAGAAAAATTCTTAATAATTGAATTAATTCGTTTTGTATGATTTAACTGTTCTTCTGTTTGAGGCCATTTTGTATATGCTCTGCTAAACCATGTATGAACAGCAATCATTTTTCTATCATAAAACTCATTATCTGGTTTATAAGAAAAAATTGCAGATGTTAATCCTGATGTATCAAATGTTACATTTCTCTTTATATAATCTGAATCATATAAATCTGTTCCAAACAAATAATATATCGGTGAATCAGATAATATTACTAATGCTTGTTCAATTATATAATAAGGTTCAAAATTAATTTCTGCAACATCGTCATCCCAACTATATGGAATTTGATGAGGCTCTATCTTATTATTAGGATCATCTCTTACTATTTTACAATAAGGCGTTTCATGATTTGGTAAATCAACTCTACTTTCACGAAATGTTTTTACATCGTTTATCATATTCATTGATTTTTCATTCATATACGTAAATAATAATTTATCATTATTAATTATTAATTTCTGCATAAAATCTTTATATAAAGTATTGGAATTATTTTTAAATTCATTAGAAATATAACCAATAATATTATCAAATGTTATTTTTTTATCTCTAAGTAATTTTATATTCCAAAAACTTAAGAAAGTATTAATCATCAATCGACTATGATTTCTATGGCAAAAAACCCCTCCATCTTGTGGTCCTGCTAATACACAACCACTTTCTGTAAAATTCATAAATTCATTTACTAATGAATAAAAATCAGTTATAAAACAATCTTCATCTATATAGATAACATAATCAAAATTCTTATTTGATAAGAAATAATTCAACATTAAAAGAAATGCATCTATTCCATAAAATGGTTTATTGTCTCTTATACCAGGAATTAACCAGAAATTCTATATAGGAATATATTCTATATATGTTTTTAGAGATGAAACTAATAACGTACTCGGCATTGCTAATGAGTTTGTAACAAAACAAACTTTATTACTTGCTAAATATGTTTTTATTTTAGTAACGTCCATTTAAAAATTGAATTAATTTATTATGTATATTTTACTATAAAATTACAATAAAGTTTATATTTTAATGCAACATTGTTATATTAAAACCACAATATCCTAATAGAATTACTATACGTATAAAATCCTGCATCTTTACTTCTTCAAAATCATGAATTTGTTCAAGATGAATTTGCAGTAATTTTACATCTAATGGTTTATTTTCTTTATGTAATTTATATACATAATCAAAACAAATTTCAAAAAGTTTCTTTTCATTATCAGGGAGATTACCTTTTAAAATAGTGTTTTTCATTTCTAAAGAATAATGGTCAAAGTCCATTGTTTCCAACGACTTTGACCATTCATCAAATGTTTTTGTGTTCATATTTTGTATACTCGTTGTACAATTTTTCTATAATCAATTGGTTATCAAAATTATCTATATGTACGCATAATTAAAATATTATTATTAATTATACAAGCTATATTTTTAAAAATATAGCAGGCATCCAGTTTCATTTATAGTTTGAAACAAACTTTATTTTTATCGTATATCACCTGTCAAAATTGCCCAAATGAATTGTAATACCATACCAATAATACTAAATAGTACTGGAATTACTGCACATGCAAATGCAAACAACAAGATAATACCGAAAAATCCTAAAATAAATGTTATCATAATTTTTATATATTTAATTGTTAATACTTTATTTGTTATTTTTACAATACAAAGATACACTATATTTCCTAAATAAAAAATAACGTATTAACAATTTTAAAAATATTTTTTAATCATTAAGATATGCATGGAATGAACCATCATCTGAATTACCACTAAGTTTTGCAAGTACATGCCAATACTCAAGGTACCTCTTTGCTTTCTCCATATCCTAAACTTCCTTGTCTTTATGATCAGATCTCCAAATGTATTTAAATGCATTCAATTTACAAAAATCCATTGTTGCATTTTTGCCAAAAGTCTAAAGCATTGCTTCAATACATTGCAAACCTCCATTTCCGGCACCATAATGATTTGGATGTTCAACTACATTTAAATTATCTGTATTAAAAATAGGATTTGCTTCTTTCTTATGAGAAATCTATGCTTGTTCCTTAAATACAATTTTATTAGGCTTTAGTGGCTAAAGCTTATTTTCTTTAATAGGTACATTAAAAGATTTATCTACAGGCTCGCCACAAGGCTCATCTTCTTCAATATCTGCTTTTACTTTATCAGACTAAGTTGTTACAAAGATAATATCCTTATCTTCTTGTGTACGAGTACCTTCATCATATACAGGCATATCTGTACGTGTTTCATTATAAGTATAACTCATATTTAATTTCAATTAGATTTTCATTTAAATATTATACAAAAAATTACTATTATTGTTTAATAGATCTTAATGAAATTAAAGTAGTACCAGATAAATCTATTTCTTTTTCATGTTTTGCACTAAAATTTAATATACGAAAAGTTTCTGAGAATATATTACTATTATTCTCAGAAACTTGTTTAATATTATCTTCTATAGGTTCTATTAAATGCATTAACTATTGTATATCATCATCAGATTTCTCATCATTATTATTAAATGTTAAATCATGATTAATAATATCAGTATCAATATTTATATCAATACAATTAATAGATACATCATCTATGTCATCAAAATCCTATAAACTCTTATATTTAACATCCTATTTCAATGTATTCTAAATATCATCATATGTATCATCTACAATATCAGGCATATCAGAAATATTATTAATTCCTGTAAACTTTACCATAATACACATAATAATAAAAAAGCCTACACCGATTGCAATAACAGGTTCTACCATAATTTCTAACTTATTTTATTGTTAATAATTCTAGTTTTACTTAATCTTAAAATTTACAATACTCGCATCATCTACTTCATTAGATAATTCTTCTGAAGAAATATTAATTGTATGTGAGTTCTCTTGTTCCTTTATAACATCATCACTAAATGCTTCTTTTCTTTGCTGTTCTTCCATCCGTAACTTATCTTCATAATCACGTCTCATACGACTGGAAATTACAATAAGCATGATAAACGACAATACAAATAGTACCAATAACGTTGATGTAATAATTGTACTCATATTATATGTTTTTATTTTATTTACCAGATTTTTGCACGTTTGTCTATATCCAAATACAATTTATTTGTCTTTTTTACATTATAATAATCTATCCAAGGTGTAAACATAGGTAACGTTCCATTTACACGTAATCGATTAATAGTATGTTCATTATTTGCGACTAGATTCTTAATAGCTTCATCTGTTGTAATTTCAGACCAATTATTTGCATATGCTAAAAAGAATTTATGTTCCCAATTTTTTGTTGTACCTATTCCATGTTTCATAATATTTTTACATGCATAATATGCAATTTTCAATCCACCATAATCTGCTATATTTTCACCTAATGTTAATGAACCATCACATTTTAATCCTGGTAAAGCTTCAAGATTATTAAATCGTTCTTTTGTTATATCTGTTAATTCATTGAATTTATTAGAATCACTTTCAGTCCACCAGTCATTCAGTATACCATGTTTATCATAATGTCTTCCATGATTATCAAAAGCATGTGTCATTTCATGTGCAATAATTGTACCTATCGCTCCATAATTATATTCAGGATCTCTATTAGTATCATAAAATGGATATTGAAGAATACCAGCTGGGAAACAAATCTCATTTTGAATACAATCATAATAAGCATTAATTGTCTGCGGATCCATATACCATTCATTATAATCAATTTCCTTATTATAATGTTTTTCCATATTTTTCTTCCTAAAATATTCCCGAATATTTAATGAATTTTCAAAATATGTTAAATTAATATCAATAGGAATATCAGAAAAATCTTCAAATTTATCTGGATACCCTATTTTAAGTTTCATTGCATGTAATTTATCTAATGCTTTTTCTTTTGTTTCATTACTCATCCATGTTTGACTATTTATAATAGTTTCAAATGATGTCTTTAAATTTTCAATGATATTAATAACATCATTCTTTGAATCTTCATTAAAATACTTTTTAACATAAATTTGTCCGATAACTTCTGAAAAAGCATTATTAATCTTATTAATTGCTCTTTTTTCTTTAGGATACTGCACTTTTGCACCTGTAAATACTTGACTATACTTAAACACTAAATCATATATTTTATCATCAAGTTTTGTTGCAGCAATATTAATTACCTGCCATTCATAAAAAGTCTTTAAATAAGAAGTATCTAATGTTAAGAGAAGTTTACATGCACGCTTTAAAAATTCAATATTACTTACAATAACTTCATTTGTCTCTGTATAACCTAATGTATCTAAATATAATCGCCAATCAAAACATGTTTTTTCTGATAATTCATTAACAGATATTCTATTATAATTAAGTATAGGATCTTGAAGTTCTTCTACTGAATACGAAGATGGTGCCAATAAATTTTCTATTGATAATATCTTATTATTTTCCATTAACGCAATATTATCATCATTATACAGATATTCATATAAATCAATAATATATTGTGAATATGCATTCATATATTTTTGATTTTCTGCAGTATCTTTCAAATAGTAATCTTTATTTCCTAAACCTAATCCATCCTGATATATAGCAACTTCATATTTACCTGATCCCTTACTATCTGGTTGTAACCCTGTATCAAAAAACATTTCAATATTATTTCGTGCAGATTCAAGAATTACATCCATATTTGTTTTAAGATTATTTACATGTTCATTGATATAAGAAATCAATGGTTTTTTTCCATCTTTATTTCTTTTATCATAATTCATAATAATATTATAACAATCATTAATCTTATGATTAATTACAGATGAATCAGTTTTTGATGATGTAATAATATCTCTAATCCTATCGATATTATCTTCTTCTATCTTTGTAAATACATTCCATGTTGGATATTCATCAGGTTGTGGATTATTCTTTATCCAATTTCCTGTAGCATAATTATAAAAGTCATCACATGGATTTATATTCTCATTAATATTGTCTAAGATATTCATTATTTAAATTTTAATTAAAATTCAATTACAAATATTATATACGATAATAAATTAAAAGTTTTATTAAATAAGAAAAGGATATTAACACACAGTTAATATCCTTCATTATCTTTAATAGGTACAGTAAATATAAAATAACCATCATTTCTATACTTACCGCAAAATGGGCATTTCATAGAAAGGAAAAAATATGGTTTATTACAATACTGACATATAACACTATTTTCATTAGTGAGTTCTTCTCCCATCTTTATTACTTATTTTTTTCGACTTCTGCATTAATATCATTTAGTGATACAAGACCAACCCATTTCTTAAGTTCATCACCATTATCACCTTCCAAAATAATAACCGGAACATTTCTTACATTATACTTATCTATTACTGCAAGTGTTTCCTCGTCTTCATTATCAACATCATATTTAACGTAGTCACATGCATTGAAATTTTCCAATCTCTTATCCATTACACCGCATGGACCACACCATTCAGCACCAATCTTAATTAATCTCATATATCTTTATATTAAATAATTTATTTTTTATTACCATGAATCAATATCTGTAATATCTTTAGAATCATTATTTTCTGTACATACTATAGTTATACATGGTCCGATTCCTGTACCAACTTCAATAAATGAAAATGGTAATTTCACTCCCCTTCCATCGGCCCAACATTCTTTATCATAATTAGTATAATCATATGATTCATTACATACATTACATACATAAGTATTGGTAAATCCACAAGTATATAATTCAATTAATCTATATGAATCTCCACCTTTACATACTTCTTTATGTTTTTCATAAAAATCATATAATCTCTTATGTTCAATATCATCCAAATCTGGATAACCATCATATTTATAAATCAACTCAGTTGCTTTTCTTGCTATATTATATCCAACTATATCTTTATGCGCATTAATAAATGATATAGCATCTATTATTTCGTTTTCCGTCATTTTATTAAAATATTTTAATTATAAAAATTACCAAAGTGCAGCAGTATAACATAAATTAGATGTTAATGTCGTATAACCGATAATTTTAATAATACGATTACAAGGTTCAAGAATCATTTTCTCAAACTGCTTATCATAATCAATCTCCGGTGCATACTCAATCGGATAAGCTCCTGGCAAAAATGCAAAACAATCATATGTTCTATCTTTTGCATAATACCACTTTACTTTATCTGCTGTTTTAATAGGATTATATTTAACCTTATATTTCTTATTCTTTGGCTGATTTAAAATAAAATTAGCAATTCCTGAAGCTTTAACCTGAATAGGACAATGTTCAGCAAACACTAACTTATTCTTATCATCCAATACGAATTTCTGATAATTTCCTATCGAGCTTCCCTTTGAAATATCAGCAGGGTCTTTAAATAAGAATTGCTGTTTATAACCCTTAATACGAGATATAATTTCTTCATAAGGTGGACGTTCTTTATGTTTCTGATACCACTGCAATATATAACATGTAAAATCTTTCTGACATTCACGTGCAAATGGTGGTGTAGATCCTTGAACAATTTCCAAACCCTTATAAACAACTTCCTCCATCGGCTCCAAGAAAATATTAGGTTCCTTAAAACATTCTGCCATTGCATAATGCTTCTTTGATGTTAAAATTGTTGTATCCGCAATTTTCTCCAACTCCAAATTCTGAATATTTACATCACAATTATATTTCTTCGCGTACTCTTCATATTTCTGCTGCATATATGGTCCACAACCATAATTCCAAAGATCAACAACAAACTGTGCACATTTATCTTCTGGTATATTTAAAAAGGTTGTAAGACGACCGAATTCTACATAAATTGAGTTATGAGCCAGTATCTCATTTGCAAAGAATGTATGAGTATCATCTACTTCAATATCATATACATATTCATCATTAAAATCTTCAAGTTGCTCTATTACATCAATATTTTCTACTTGTATATTATAATTCATCTTTTTTCACCTATTATTAATTGTGTATTAGTAACATTACTAAAATGTTCTGATATATAATTATATAAATAATTTTTTATATTGTCTTTAATATCTTCTCTATCTTTATGTGTTTTATAGAATATCCAATTATCATTAAAATATGGATAGATGAATAACATATTTAATTTATTATTTTTTGCATCATTCCATTTTTGAATATCTGTTTCAGTCCATGTATGAATCAAACCATCATAATTATTTTTCTTATCTGTTTTCGAACATTTACTTAAAAAATAATCATATTTAATTTTATCCAGTTCTTTATTATACAAACATTTATTATGATAAAATGAACCCTGATATTCTATATATAAATTATATTGTTTTAAGTAAAAATCACAATTATGATTATATTCTGTTGTTTTATAACATCTTAAAATATTATCACCATATAATTCATATAAAATTTCATATAATGCCTCTTCTTCTAATGATGTCTTATATGTTTTATGTTTATTATAAGATTCTGTTACTTTATCCTAAATTTCTGATAACTATGAAACATGCTCAACTCCATATTTCTTTAAACATGTTTTAATCATTTTATTTTTAGCATCATCAGATAACATAGATTTTGATATTTTACTTCTTATAATGTCTGATGACTATGGATGTTCAAATCCATATTTTTGCATCATCTTTTGTTTAAATGAAGATGAACCAAATTTTCCATAATTCTTATCTCCATATTTTAATTCTCTTGTTTTATCTGCTTTCCTTTTATTATTATCAGATTGAAATGAATATTCAACGCCAAAATGTTTTAAACATGTCTACTTTATCTTATCCTGTATTTTCTACTTATCTTCTTCAGACATATTTTTCCATCGTTCTTTATTAAATGCTGACACATATTTATGTTGACAATTTAATGAACAATAATCAGTAAATCCTTTCTTTTCACCTAAAAATTTTACAGGGTTACCACAAATCTTACATACAGGTCTATTTTCTATATTAAATTTTAATCGATATATAACTTCCCCTATTTTAAACAAATCATTTGGAATATCATCATATCTGTTTCTTAAATATTTCAATATTTCTTTATCTCTATAAATTATATGAGAATTTGGATGTCCATCTTTTCTTAAGCAATTCTATAAAATATAATTATCATCTATTAACATATTAATATATTATTATTTTCTTCATTAAAATGTTTTTCAGAATACTACTATTCAACCGTTTTAATTCTTTCAAACTATTCATCAATAATATCAATACCTAAATATTTCGCATATATAATTTGATTATCACTTATCTCTGATTTATCATTCATTGTAATACAATTCAAATTATTATTTAATGCATAATATAAATCTTTATACGTTGAATTAATTATTTTCAAAAAATTCTTTAATAATGTATTATGTTTCTTAAAATTATTATTTCTTATAATAGTTATTTTAGATTGATATGGTATCATATTTCAGTTATATTGTTTAATTGTTCTTTATTATTAATCATCTATATTAATGAATTAATAGTTCTTTTTTTGTCATTTTTATACGTAGATTCCCAAACTATTATTACCTTACAATTTAATGTTTGTTGAATATCATCTATACGTTCTTTATCATGCTACCACTTATCTTTAACTGTTCGTTCTTTCCCTAATATGAAATAATCTGTTTCATTACCATTATATTTCTTTGGATTAAAATGATAAAAATCTCCATAAAATTCGATAACAATATTTAATGATTTATCATAATAATCTACATGATAAAAATTATTATTTAATGATTTAACTGTATATTCTATATATGTATCATTAGCTTTATAATATTCTTTTAAATTAGAAAATAACTCTAATGATATATTTGATTTATTTCCTATTAAATAATATTGTTCAGAACGTTTTTCTACAAATTCATTATATTTTTGTGTTCCCTCTTCTTTACCATATTCTTCAATAAAATAATCTAATGTACATGTATATCGTTGACGTTCAATGTATCCATTCCAGATTTTTAACCCTTCTATTTTACCATGTTTTTTAATAAGATTTTCCTTTGTTACTGCTCGAGATTTATTATATTCATCAAATTCATCATGAGACATACCATATTTTTCATGTTTATACTCATATGTATTTGTAACTGATTGTTTCTCACAATATGAATTCCATTTTTTTAAACCCAACTCTTTACCATAACGTTTAATCATTTTTTCTTTGGTAACACATTGTCTTGCTTTTGATACAGGTTTAAAATCTTCATCAGGAACATCAAAACCATACTATGTATATTTTGCAGCTTTATGTGCAAACTTAAATCTTACATCTTTAAAATTTGGGAATTTCTTACATACACAATCATAACACCTACATAAATGATATTCATTACCATTATAATTTCTCGTACTTAAAAATGATAACTTATTATCATCACATATTAATTTTCCTGTATATGTATGTAAATGAAATACAGCATTATCATATGCAAGAAATTTACCGCATTCTTTACAATAACATATTGATGGATCTATATTATTATCTTTACAATATTGTACTATTTCCTATTCATTTAAATATTTCATTATTTATCCAACGTTATAATTTTATCAGATTTTTTTATTTCTCTTGCAGGTAATGAAACCAATTCATTATTTCGTATAACCATAATACTATGATCACCAGTAACTATGAGTTCTTTACCTGATTTGGTTTTTAATCTAAATTTATCTTTAGTTACTTTATGTCTCATTATATAATTAATAGGTCTTTCTATTGTTTTATAATCATGGTCTTTATATGATAATGTATTGTGATTATGTACAGGAACAACTTCAGAACCATTTTGTAACTTTATAACTACATCATTATTTTCATATTTTGCTTTTGTAAAGAAATCTTCCATTGTAGTTATGTTATTATCAACACAGAATTGCGTCGAACCAATTTGGCTATCAGTATCCCCAGCCACAGTAAGGCTCTGATTTCCATTAAGATATGAAAACTCAGGTCCGTCCAACGTACCTGTTTCTGTTGTCTTTCCAAGTGCAATATTAAATCTTTTCGCATCTTCTGTCTTAATTCCTAATTTCTTATGCAATTCTGTATCATTCTGAAATATCCCACTAAAATATGCATTAACAGAATTCTCTGAATAATGATTCAAATCCTGTCCCTGAAGTGTAATAGATTCCGCAACAGCTGTGTTATGTGCAATGAAGAAGCGACTAGCGGTAGCTCCATATACCGAGTTGATAAATTTTTTTAATGCTAACTGTTTAGTCTCATAAAAATCGCCTAAATTTTTTAATCTTTCAACTTCTTCTTCAAGCTCTTCAACAGTGCAATTATTTGGATCTATCTGACAAAATTTATATTTCTTTTCTTCCATGTCTTTCAATTAAATTCTAATTCAAATTTTAAATTATATAAGAAAATATGTTATTTGTTTATTAAAACATTATTAGCATTTATTAATATAAAAAATATGGAAGTAACAGATCAGATTATAATAGATAAATTAACAGTATTTAGACATGACTCCATATAGCTAAATACATGTAGAATAAAAGAATCATGGTTAAAAGATCATAGTTTATATGATTACATGATGAATAGATATAATAATTTACAGAAAAATAGATTAATTATTCAAAAAATTGTATATCGAATAAAGAATCATATTGATAAAAGTTATAATTTAATATATAAAAAGAGAGATTAAATATCCGTAATTTAATCTCTCTTTTATTTTTAACCAATTCTGCATTCAACTGTTTGATCTACTTCTTTTTCCATACAGTATGAAGCGAAAAAGTCTGCTTGCATAATTAATACAGAAAGTGGGACTTTTGTATATGATGTTTGCATAGAAGGTTTTTGGTAATTACTCATCCATGCACCAATATCAGACATTCCCATATGCCACATAATAGCACATAATTCTTCTCCTGAAAGTCTGATAAATGTTTGTGCAATAAAAATAGATTTTGGCGCATGACCGAGTGGAAGTTTTTCATCTATCTGATATGAATAGTATTTGAACCATTGATTTGATTCATCTTTCTTAAACTTCTCAACAATCTTATAGTTATTTGCTTTACATAAATCATGAAGAAGTGCTGTTATGATAATAGATTCCATTGGGATGGACTCTACATTTTTTTCTGGAAGAGATAGTTTCTTATAAGTCTCATAGAAGTCTCGTGCTGCATAATAAACATTAAGTGAATGTTGACAGAGACCTCCAGGATAATTACAATGGTAAATTGTAGATGATGGAGCTTCAAAGAAATCAGACTTCTCTGATAACCAGTTAATTAAATCTTCAATACCTTCTCTTTTTGTACTTCTCAATAACTCTATAAACTCTTGTTTATTTCTTTCTTTTGTAATTTGATCCATAATTGTTAAAATTAAACACGGTTTGTTTAGAGTTTATATAAAAAAATGAGACTTAAGTCTGACTTTAAGTCTCATTTTAAATTTATGTTAAATTAAATCTTTGTTTTTAATTACTCAGTAGGGTTAATCCAAGTTAATCTTTTATCAAGTTCAGCTTCTGCTGCTTCTGCACGAGCTTTTTCCTTTGCATAAAGTTCAACAAGAGCTTTAACAGTATCTTCTGTATATGCAGTAATTGTTTCTGCAACAGCTTTATCGCCATTATGAATAGTAAATGTAACTTTACCATTAGTAACATTGAAATTAGTTGCGGCAGTAGTAACAACATTGCTACCGTCTTTTACTTCTGCAACAGAAATAGCAACATCAGACTTAGCAGAGGAAACAGTAATTTCTTTACCTTCTACTGTCTTTAAACGATTTTCATGATCATTAAGAGCTGTTGCAATAACCTCTTCATCTGATACGATTTCAGCGGCAACATCAGCTGCAGTTGCAAGACCAGTTGATGTTGCATCAACAGCACCTGGTTTCCACTTACCAGAATCTGCATCCTTAATAAGACCAACAGTATTTAATGCAGTAGTCTTGATTTCAACTTCATGGTTATTAACAGCTGCAAATTGTCCTGAACCTGCCTTAACAGAAAGTGTAGGAAGATCTGCACGTGTAACTGTAATCTTACCATCAGTTTCAGAAACGGCAGAAACATATTTTCCGTCTTCTGCTGTATCTGTAACATCAAGTGCCTTAATTGCATCATCAGCAGTCTTAGCAGCAGCTTTAATAGACTTAGCTAAACTTGCAATCTATGTAGAAACTTTATCACCTTCAACAGCAACAGTTTCATCACCAGCATCAATAGCAGTTGCATTAATATTAGCAGCAGCTAATTCAGCTTGATCAATTGTTAATGCACCATCTTCATTAACATGAACACCTGATACACATTTACCAGCATCAGCAACTACGTTACTTACTGTATGTTTCTTTGCTTCAAGATCTTCAATTCTCTTATAAATACTATTAGTATTTTCTACAGTTTTTGTACCAATTGCAGCTTTATTTGCCGCAACATCAGAAATAAGTGTGGCACCTTTTTCAGTTTCAGAAACGTCTTTAAACCAATCAATTACTTCAGTTACTTTATTGATTACTGAATCTGCGTCTGAATTTTCTGCATCACCGATAAGTGTTTCAATACTAGTTACACGAGTATTTAAACTACCTTCTGCTTTTGTAGCACGATCTGCTTCAGCTGCAATCTTTCCAAATGCAGTATTAGCAGTAGATACATCAGTTGCTGTACCAAGAAGAGCTGCAGATGCAATATCATCTTCTGTTACAGTTACAACATTATCAGTGGAAACCTCTACTTTTACATGACCATCTGTTTTTGGAGTAACTGTTGTATACTTTTTATCTTCAAGTGTTTTGATTCTATTTGATAATCCTGTTTCTGCAGTTACAGCACGATCTGCTTCAAATGCAACCTTGCCAAATGCAGTTTCTTTTGTTTTATCATCATTCTTTGTTCCAAGAAGATCGGAAATTGTTTTTTCTGCACCAGCTGCACGATCTGCTTCTTTTGCAATTGCACCGAATACAGTATCAGTTTCTTTAGTATCTTCCTTTGTACCTACTAAAGTTTCAACAGCTGTAAGTCTATCTGCAAGACTCTTAAGTTGAGCAGAAGCAGAAACAGGAATTTCTAATGTCTTTACTGTTTTATCAGCATCAATATAAGAAATTACAATCTGCGCTTCTTGTGTTACTGAACCTCCTTCTCCTGTTACAGCAGCAGTTGTTGTAATATCAAGAATTTTAGAAGAAACAAGTTTACCGCGTGAAACAATTGCACCTGTTGATTTAGCATCATCATAGCCGAAATAGATTACGCCGTCATCTGCAGTACCAATTTTTGCAAGTACATTTGTAAGTGTACCATAACAAAATTTTACTGCTACACGTCCAGATGCACCATAAACCACAGGGGTTTCCTCTATTGTTTTTGTAATAGTAATTGCCATATTATTAAGAAATATTTTATTTATTCATAATAATGGAATAATTATTATTAAATAATTATTCCATTATAGTATTTTATTAATTATCAATTAAAGTGATTCCCAAGTAAGAAGTCCTTTAAGATAAGTATCATTTCCTTGAAGTGTATTTAATGCTGTATTTAATCCATCATAATATGTTTGATTAGCAATATCTACAGTAACAACACTTTCAACACCATCCTTACTGTTAGTAATCTTTAAAGTATTAAACTGTGAACTATCTGCTTTTGGAGCCTCAAGAGATGCATCCTTTACATATGAGTGTTTAATAGTACTAACTGATGTGTCGAGATTAACAAGATGTTCATCAATTGCATTATCTTTTGCCTTAAGTGCTGTGAATGTCTCATTAACCTTAAGTTTAGTATCAATTGCTGTAGATACAGTATCAATATTTAAAGAAACAACACCATTCTGAACTTTGATGAATTCATCACCACTCTTAAATGTAGTAAAGATTTCTGTAAAATCAAGATAAACATCCTAATCAGCAACAACTTTCTTATCTGCTTTTGTATTAATAATTAAATGCAAATATGAATGACCATATTTAATACCATGATTAATACGAGCTTGCTCCCATGTACCATCAGCATTTTTAGAATAAGGAAGATTTTCTGCTGTTACATCTTTACCAATTAAATCGTCTGCAATTTTAGTTCCTTCTCCATTCGTAGATGCATAATTAAATGTACATACATGTGCAGATTTTACAAAGAAGTCTTTTGCAATATTAATCTTATCACCAACAGGAGTTGTGTTACCATCAGGTGAAGTCATCATTAACTGATATTCAGATGCATACTTTGTTTCTGTACCATCTTTCTCCATTGATGCATCAGCAACTTTAGTGATTTTATATGTAGCAACTTTAAGTTTATTATCAGCAACCTTAACAGTATCATTATCTATATTAACAGCAACCTTATAAGTCTTATAACCGTTTGTATCTGTAGGTGTTACTGTAAGTGCACTACCAGTATCAGTTGAAACCACATCGCTCTTAAGAAGTGTTTCAATACCGCTAACAGATGTATCTAAACGTGAAACATCGCCTGTATGCTTCTATTCTAATTTATTAACTTTTTCTGTTAAATCAGAAGATGATTTTTTAACTGCAGCAGCAATCATATTTGAAACAGTCTTTTCATCAATTACATTAAACTCAGTTGTTTTTTGTTCACCTACTGTTGCATCAAACCAAGTAACTGTTATTGTATCTGATGTTTGATATGTTGTTTCTGTATATTTACCAGTACCTGCATCAAATTCATGTTTTTCAACAGCGTTTGCATCAATATCAAGAATTTTTGAAGATACTAATTGATTACCAACAAAAATCATACCAGAATCACCAGCAGCATCATATACAAAACGTATCTTACCATCTGGTGTTGATGCAGCAGTTGCAAAGGTTTTAATAATTTCTGCATTAAATGCACCGTTTCCAAATTTTATTGCCTGTGCTTCTGCAATAGTAATACCAGCAACGTTGTTAGTTAAATTTGTTGCTTCACTAGCGCCATAAATCATATTTTTACTCATATAATTTTTTAATATTTATTTTTAATTACCTATTTTTTCCCATTTTAATTGTGTTTGTACTTCTTCTAATCTATCATTAATAGATGAATCTGTATTTATAAAGTCGTTTACATGTTTATCATAATCTGATAAATCTAACGAAACTGTTTTAATTAAATTTTCATGTGTTGATGTATTGTCTTTAATAATAGTACCATCATTTAATGTAAACGTATTTTCATTTAAATCAATTGTTTGTATATGTTCTGGCCAAATTTTAGCTTCAATTATATTAGAACCTTTAATATAATTTAACTATTTTAAAACCATATCAGTTGCATCGATTTTAGATGAATTTTCTTGTTCTTTATTACCTTTAAATAATGTAAATGTTTTTTTTAATCCATTTTCAACTGTACAAGGGTCTTCATGAATTGTATAATTACCATTATCTAATTCATTAATTAAAAATGATAATGATGTATCAATAACTGTAAGATGATCATTAATATTAACTATTGATGAATCAATAATGTTTAATTTATCATATATATTATTCAATGATGTATTAAACTGTGTAATATTATTATTAAATTTTTCAATTATTTCTTTTAAATCATCAATACTATTCTATGAAGGTAAATTTGTTTTTACTGTTGCAAGTTTACCAGATGAATTAACATATTTAATAGATAATGTTACAACACCATCAACAGAAACAAGAGATACATCTTTTACTTTTGAAGTAAGTTCAAGATCACCTAAAAAAATACCTGTTAAAAAATCAGATTTTTTTGATATACCGAAATATAAAGTATTTGGATCCTTATTCTTTGTATTTACAATATCAACATAACGACCTTTTATAAACTCAACTTCATCATGTGGTCTACATATTCTATTAGGTTCGAAAATATGTAATACATGCTGAGACGGACGTATATCTTTATTCATTTAAATATAACATGTTATTTTTTATATTTATCAAAAAACAATTAAATATTTTATATAGTACGAAAATATATAAAATATTTAATTGCTCTTTTTATTCTCCTTATTCATTTCTGCTTATATTAAATTTATCTAAAAGATAATTTGCATAATCTAATTTTTCCTATGAAAATGTATTATATCTGAAAAATAAATTTAAATTTAATCCGATTTTTCCACCATTCATATATGTTGTTGGCCATAATCTTACCATTTTATTTAATACATATTCCTCTATTGTTCTAAAACGATAATGATTTAAACATGCATTTTCCCATGTAGGATTATTTATAATTATATCATTTGTACATAAATCGCCATTTGTATTTACACATGTAATATGACAATCATTATTATATATAACACCATGTGGTGAATCAAATATAATATTATCTAACTATGTTTTAATTATAATTTTTGTCTATGAACAATATTTATCTTTATCTAATGGTATATATTGATTAAATTTAGTTACTGAATAATTTCCTTCTGCTTTAATAATATTAGAATCAGTAAATTGTTTCCAACAAACTCTTATACAATTTATACCTCTATCATTATACATATCATCTGATAAGAATTCTTTTATATTATTACAATCTAAATATAAAAATTCATCTATATCAAAATATGCAATCCAGTCATATTCATCTTTATATGTATTATAACAATCTGTATATGATGGAATCTATGCTAATTCTTTTCCTCTCCAATCTTTTAATATTACAAATTCAGAATCTATATAATCTTTTATTACATCCTCAAAATGTTCACCATCTATATCATTATTATCATATAAACATATATTATCAAATCCTATTGTTTTATAATATTCTACAAACTCTCGTATATAATTATTTTCCATTTTTCCTATACAGCATAATAATACTTTTCCTGTATATGGTTTAATCTGATTATATAAACTTAAATTCTTTAATTTTATAGGACAAACATCAACTAATTTTTGTAAATCTATTTCAAATGTTGAATTATAATTATCTTTTAATTTTAATAAGTATTCATATGTTGTATCTTCATTTACTAAATATGACTCATATAATGGTTTATTAATAGATAAAAAGAAATCTTCATATTTTAAATTCTATCCTATATTATTTCCTAATGAGATCCATATATTAGGAATTCTAAATGCTTCTGATATAATTAAACCATGTAAACTTTCAGATACAATAAATTCACATTCTACAATTTCTTTAATTATATCTTTCCAATCATTATATTCTGTAAAATTAATAATCTTAATATTTTCATTATCATTAAATTTTGTTAATATATCTGACTTAATATGAGAATGATGTGGAATAATTCCTAATTTATATTTTTTCATTACATAAGGATAATAGTAATATGGTATTAATAATGCAGGATCTCCATATATTTCTGGACAATCTATATTTGATGCTAAACAGATCTCTCTTGTTTTTGGACCTCTAACTGCATATACTTTATTTGGTTTTTTATATAATACCTAATGCCTTAACATTCCACTACCCCATACTTCAGTAAAATCATTTATATACTTATCAATAAAAATACTTCCAATCATTAAATAATTTGTTACAAATTCATTATCGTATTTCTTATGTTTCTTACCTGTTATTTCTGTCAAAAATGAAAAATTTATATCATCACCAAAATTATGTGCATATGGTTTATTAAATCTATTTAACCATACCCAACCATTTAAATATATTACGTTATCATTTTCATCATTAATATTATTCTATTTCTTATTTTCAAATACTTTAGAAAATAAATTTACAGATGATTTACCTTTTACTTGTTTAATATCATTATTATTAATAACTTTTTCTTCTTTATGTAATTCTTTAAATTTGTTACTATTAATAACTATATTTTTTGAATTTGTAATATTATTTTCAGTTTCTTTTAATATTTCTGTAATAGGTTTTACTTTTGCTTCAATAGTAGGTACAATAATACCAGAATCATACGCATATGTTTCCTTATTATGCTTTATATTATTAATATTAATTTTTGTATTATTTTCTTTATTAATTATTTCTTGCTTATCATAATTAATAAATGTTTTCTTATTTGGTTTTGTTATATTTCCTAATATATACTTATCAGGATTATATGTTCCAATATCCTAAATTTTATTTGTTACATTAGAAAAACCTTCCTAATTATAATAAACACCTGCTGACTATGCATAACTACAATTACTAAATACAGAATTCTTATCTAACTTTTGATAATTCTTTATTTTTGACATATTAGGTAATTTCTATTTTACTATATTTATTAAAAAAGGATGAAATACTCATAATTAAGTATTCCATCCTAATATTAAAATGATGAATAAAATTATTTATTTACTGCAAGAATTGCAGATGAACTATTAATAATCAGATCTACTTTTCCTCTGAAATCATTAATATATTTCTTATTTGTATAACTCATTGCTGATCTGAAATAATCTATCATATTATCTGACCACTGTTTAACAGTTTCCTTTACATGAATATACTTCGTACATCCTTCAGAAGTCTTTGACTTTGCATTTGGATTAATCAATTTCTGAGCCTTCTTTGTAGACATACCATAAGATTCCTTTACAATATCTTTCATATCCTTAATGAAATCTTTTTTCTTCTGTTCCAGCTCTTTATTATCATCTTCAAGCCCATCCCAAAGATTAAGAATATTATTAATACCATCATTAATAATACCTTCTGCATATCCATACTTATAATGTGAATTATAACACTCAATATCAAGAGGTGCAGCAGATTCAAGTAATCCTGTAAACAAACTACCAATCATTACATAATCTGCACCAAGAGCAATAGCCTTAATAACATCTGCATATCCCCTAACACCGCCATCAGCAATAATATAAGGTGTTGATTTAGCATAAGATTTACCTTCGTATACATTCTTTATATACTTACATTCATCAATTAATGATGCAATAGGATAGTAAATGGAGGTCTGCGTAGCTGTAATACAATTTGATCCACTTCCTACAGACAATCTAATATAATCAACTTCAGCATGTTTGCAAATCCATCTATATGTTTCAGAATTTGCAATATTTCCTGTCATTACAATAAGTGTATAATTGTTATTTCTTGCAATTTCCTTTGCTTTATTAATTGTATCATACAGACATTCCATATGGCCATTAGCCAAATCTACACATACTCTATAGGTTCGATTATAACCAGGAAAAATTTGTCCAGGACTCATCATCTTATGTTCTACAAAAACATATTCAAATTCCTTAAGTGACAATGCAACCCAATCACCATTATCAAGAAAATCTTTGATATAACTAATTCGTTTATCAATACTTCCATTTGGATCTGCACCAATATTTCGTGGCAACATAGGCATAATCTTATTCTTCTTCCATATATTAAAATTATGCTCATTTGCAATAGTAGACATTGGTGCTGTAAACAATGGAAGATAATCTCTCATATTTACGTCCATATGCTCATATGGATCACATTCCTTTCTACTCTTAATTGAACTAATTACTGCAGGTTCAATAGTCAAATCATTATATGAATACTTTGTTTTATCAATAATAGGCATAATATATTTTTTATTTTAATTCTATAATTTATAGAAACTTAAATTTGTTTTGTCTTCTTGATAACAAGTGAAATAAAGTCATGTCTTTCCATGAAATCTTTATTTTGACATTCATGTTTTACTACAAGATATGCATCTATAATCTTTTCAATATTATCATAATTTTCAAGACTTTCTTTTTGTCCCTGTTCATATCCTTGTGTAAAAATATATTTCTCTTTATCTGTTAAATCATTAATGTTAATCATATATATATTTAAATTTAATTTTACCAAAAAACAATAGGTCCATCCCATGAACATGCAAACAATTCATTCTTATTAGAAGTTAGTGCATGCAAACGATATACAGCACCTACCATTCTACGTCGACTGCATGAACATGCAAAATGATTCTGACAAAAATCATAATGAATTCGGATGAACTTAAAATCATCATTAACATCAATATCAGTAATACTCAAAGACTCAAGATTAATATAATGTGAATTCGTTGGATCATTGATACTTTTATTATTCATTTCCATCCACTCAAGATCATGCTTAATAGCTTCAGTAATATTAATTCGCAAAAATGTCTTATATTGATTCTTTGCAGTCTCATCATCTATACGATCAATTTCTTCAAAGAAATTAATATAAACATCTTTACCATTATTTTCATTACTCATTGTCGCAATATGGTCAATAAGCAGTTCACTCTTATTTGTAGAATTCTTCTTACTTCCAAGATAGTCAACCCAATTAATTGACATACCTCCAAGATTTGTAGGATAAAATACTTTACTCATATAATATAATTTTAATTAAATATTAAATTTTTCTCTATATATATTATAATTATGGATAATATCAATATACTCTTCTTTACTAAGACCAGTAAGTTTACATCCATTAATATAATCAAGCATATTAATTTCTCCAGAATTTTGTAATTCTCTATATGCTTTAAACTTTTCTTTTGTAATATTAACTTCCATAATTATTTTTATTTTGTAATTTCTGTTACTTTATCAATAAGTTTCCAAATTTTATTATATAATGTACCCATTTCATAAAATGCAATATAATTGTTTTTACATTTATGATATGTAGGATTTACTACATTAATGTCAATAAGAAGATTTTCATATTCATTCTTTATATTATTAACTTTTTTTGTATGAATATTAACCAATTTATTCATCAATGGTGTAAGACGTGATGATGCAAAATCATTTAAACCATCATAATATACAAATGTACCTTGTTCATATTCATAATATGTAACGTATACAGTATCTTTCTTTACAGAAAGAACATAATAATCATTACACATATCTTTATCATATCCGATATGTAATTTATTATGTGATGTTGCATTAGCAAACATACATACAAAACTAAAAATTAATGTTATAAAAATCTTATTCATAATTTTTTATTGTTTTATTTGTTACATCTCAAAGATACATATTTATTTTTGAATAAAAAAATTAATACGAAATTATTTTATCTATTTGTGTACAATTTGCTGTCCATACTATACCTTCATATACAATTGCAAAATCAGCATTACTATTATATATATGTTGTCCCATTGAATTAAACAATGCAACAATTTCTGTTGTAACATATCCTTTATCACCACGGGAATCATTACATAAATGAATACGTATAATACTTCCAATACGTAAATCACGAATAGTAAAATTCTTCGTTTTAAATATTGGTGATTTTGTAGTTGGTAATGTATCTATTAAATCTTTAATTACATCTGATGATATAGTATTATTTGATGTTTGATTTTTAAATTTTATCATATTAAATAACTTCTGTTTAAACAATATATTATATTACAAAGATACACAATTATTATAAAATAAAAAAGTGTGACTAGAAATAAATTCTAATCACACTAAAATTAAATTATTATTAAACTTTAAACTACTTTTATTACTTTACAGTAACAATAGCAACACGACCAAAATCATCATCCATACCATGTCCAGCGGTATCTGTTACTTTAACACCACGTGACTCAAGATACTTCTTAACTGCATTTGCACGCTTTACAGAAAGCTTTGTATTATACTTTGTAGAACTCTTTGGCTCTGAAGATGCATATGCATCAATTACAACTGTTGTGCCCTCTGCAATATTATCAAGTACTGACTTACACTTATCAGAAAGTACTGAACTATTAAACTTAAATGGAGCAATAAACACATTTGAACCAACACCTGCAACAGTATTAGTTGCAACAGGCTTCTCTACAATCTTCTCAATTACAACAGGCTCACGTGACTCAAGCTCATTAATCTTCTTGTTAAGAGCTGCAACCTCTGCTGCATCATAAAGATGTGCCTTAGCAAATGAACACTTTCCATTTGAATTCTTGAAACGATAAACAACACCTGCTGTAATCTCAAAACTACCGTTCTTCTTTACAAGCTTACCATTGTCAATATCATTCCAAACAACTGATGGATTTACAACAATACCCCATGCACGATCCTCACCAAGATTAAAATTAAACTCTGCCCCTGCACGATAAGTCATCCAGTTATTGTGATTATCTCCATAACATGCTGTCTGATGTCCCCATCCAAGACCTGTATAAACAACAGGTTCAAAGAACTTACGTGTTCCATCAAACTTAAATGCATTAGCAAGATTAACCTTTGCAAGACCACTTACATTAACATAATCAAAAGCAGTATATGTATTATAACTACCATGACCTGTACCAACAAGTGTACGACCTTCTACACCAAATCCCAACCAAGGAGTTACATACTTATCTGCACCAATCAAAACAATAGGTGCCATTGCTGTATGACCACTGTAAAAATTATTAAATGATGTAAGAACACCACCCTGAAGTGTTACTGAAACATTATCAGTAAACTTACTAGAACCTGCATAGTCATTCTGTGTCTGTGCATTAATTGAACCAATTGCAAATGTAAACATTGCAATAAGCATAAAAATAAACTTCTTCATACTTTAAAAAATTTAAAATTTGTTATTAACTAAAATATTAAAATTAAAATTAAAATTAAAAAATAATTACTTGATGTTCATACAAGTAACATATATAATATTGAATATCATTTAAAAAGTTTAGTTTTTAAATAATTTTTTCAAATATTTTTTTATTTTTATGGTTTAGGACAATATAAAACCATTTCACTTCTTAATTTATTAAGTAATGGTTTATATTCTTTTTTATATTGTTCCCATGAATATTTCTTATCTAATATTTCTTTTAAATAATGATTTGCTTCACTATAATCATTTATCTTTCCAGTTTTTCCTAATTGAATTCCAAACATATATAATCGTATACAATGATATAATGATTTTTGTGATCTATATAAATCATAATCTTTTTCTACTGTTAACTTCTTATGACATTTTGCATAAGAATTTCCAACTATTTTTGAAATAACCTGACGCAATTTCCATTTATCAAGAATGAAATATTTCGCGTATAATGAGTTAAAAAGTTCAATACTTGAATACATATCAGATGACATAAATAAACTCTCTACGGCGATTATATGATGTTCATAGAGCATCTTTTTAAATGTATTGTTATTGATAATCTGAAAATCATATTCAGTTATTCCATCAGTTACAAAAATCTCCTTAATTCCATTAACAGAATTTTCCAATTCAATATTATCATCAACAATAACAATTATATCTTTATCTGATTTATCTGTATTTGTACCATAAACATATGAACCATACATAAATGATAAGATATAATGCTGTCTGATATATTCTGGTAAATAAATTTCTATATTTTTCATATATTATTCAATTGATTCCAAAACAATACTATGAAATTTTATTCTGTTTTCTTTCAAAAGTCTATCTAACAATTCTTTAAAATCATATTGAATATAAGTTAATGGCTCATATTTATAATCATCTATCTTATAATATTTAAATAACTGTTCGAAATTTGCAATGATTCCATTATAAAGTTTCTTTTCACTTGTATATGTATGTTTACCTTTATAATTTACAATAAGTCTATCATCAAATGTTGCACACCATAAACATTTCTTAACTTTCTTTTTTGTTTTTAAAGGTCTTGTTATTTCATCAAACATTTTATCATCAAATTCAATTTCCTTTGTGATAACTTCCTTATCAGCATCTGATGAATAATTTGAATATTTTTCTATATTAATTTTTAGTTTCATATTTTTGATTTTAAAAGTACACAAGGTTTACCAATGTGGAAAATACCTGGAATTTCTATCATTGATTTACTTAGTTTCCTTTTTAATTTTGAAATTTTATTTAAATATACATTATAAGTTTTTTCCCTGTTATGATCTACCCATGCATCCCAGTAATCTTTTCTTGTAAAATCTTCTCTTGTTTTATCTTTCCATGTAATATCAGAATAATTCTCAATCCAAATATCAACTGCTTCATCTAATGTTGTAGCAGCAATATGATATACAATAATAATATCATCATCTGCATATGGATCATTTGGATCATCGTTTATAGTCTGTGTACAGAAATATACTTTTAATGTATTATTATCAGAAATTGGATTTTGATTTTTAAATTTAAGTCCCATAATAATTATTTTTATCAATTATAAATTATTATAATAGTAAAAAACTATTTTGTTTACTTTTACAAAGATACATTAAATAATTTATAATAAAAAATCCTTGAACTATTATAAAATAATTCAAGGATAAAAAATTACTTACTTTTATTATGATTAATGATAATCTTATTATATACGTCCAATAAAATGTTATCATTATTAAATGCAATTTGTATATCGGATGTAAATATCATAGATATTGGTATAAACATTATATCATCTACTTCATCTGGTTCTGAATGTTCAGTTGTTAACTGATAATCATCAATAACACCTGGAAGAACAACATAATATATTACATTTACATTTTGTCGTTTTGTATCTGGAACTGAATTAATTGCATAAAAATTCATTAATGCCCTTGGGATAATAAGACCTGTTTCCTCATATGTTTCTCTCATACCGCATGAACATATATCTTCATCATGATCCAAATATCCTGCAGGCACATTCCACTTTCCAACAGCAGTCGGACAACCTTTACCTCTTTTATTAATTAATGCACACCAATTTCCGTCTGAATCCTTACAGAAAATACAAGTTGCAACTGTTATAGAACGTGAATACCAATATTTTTCTCCATTATATTCAAACTCGAAATTACGTAGCTTATTCATATTCTTAAATATATTTTATTTTTTAGAATGTTCCTGTAGAACCTGCCATTCCATCACCTCTGTCTGATGCTTCAATCTCATCATATTCTTTCTCATCCATTTCAACCCAATCAGTATCAAGATAAATCTGATGAATAAACTGTACAAGTTTCTGACCGGTCTGAACTGTAATATCTGTATTACCATTATTACAAAGATTGATATGAACTTCTCCCTGATAATCTGCATCAATAGTATTTGCCATAACATCAAGATGATACTTTGAAGCAACACCAGATTTATTAGTTGCCTGAAGATATGTTCTCTTATCATTAATCCATACCTTAATTCCTGATGGAATCATTACCTGTTCACCAGATGGAATAGTGATAAACAAATCATCATTCTCAATCTTATAGAAAATTTTATTACCTGTATTCTTCTTAATCAAATCAACAAGAAACTCCTAATTATAATAAGGTACAAAAAAATCTGTACCAGCATCATGCTTATTTGCTCTATTAGGCATCTTTACATTACGTGTTCTCGTAAACTATACTTTAGTATTAAAATCCATATCCATTAAATTAAATTAATTTTCTATAGTTATATTAGATATTATTTGTAAAGTTTAAAAAAATATCATTAAAAAATAGTTAAAAAATAATTCTCAAAAATGTAGACTTTTTCTGGAAAGTTCAGTATAATAAATATGTTAGTATTTAAGGTTGAGATAGATATTATATATAATATATGTAAA
>ERZ779877.822-NODE-822-length-30907-cov-5.358842_pt1 | contig 30907 bp, 34 predicted proteins | sample MGYA00511556_ERZ779877 | MGnify/ENA primary metagenome ERZ779877 (study PRJEB29588, sample SAMEA2159338) | human gut metagenome | biome: human gut; feature: human-associated habitat; material: faeces | place: Denmark | collected 2008/2010 ...
AGGACACTTTTCAATTATATCGTTCATTTATTTTACCTCTCCCAGTTCCTTTCTTGCTACATGTTGAACTTCTGTTATTTTATTTAACATATATTCACTTCAAGTTATTTTTATAACTAAATACTTCTTCTATAAAATCATTTATATCTTTTACTTTGTCTTTACCTTTAACCTTATACTCAATATATGATTCTTCAAGATTGCCAGATTTCTTGCTTTTATATTTTTCATCTAGTTTAATCAAATCGTCTTTGGAATTAATTATTCCATTAACCTTTTTATTTTTTGCTCTATAACCCTCTATTGTTATTTTGCCTTCAGTAACTTCATACTTATATGTATTTTCATCATTGTAATATATAGAAACCAAGTATTCCGTACCCGCATCAATTCCTAACATATATGAATAACGCATTGTTCCAATACATATATCATCTTCTTTTATAGTAATATTTTTATAGTTTTTATTACAAAAAAGCCATATGCATATACCTAATATTACTAAGATTATTATTGCTAAGAATATTAAACGTTTCTTATTCACTTTTACTTTCCTCCAAATTTTCTAAATAATTCACCTTTTTTCCATGTTTTTTCGCATATTCTATTTCTGATTTTGTGCTTTCTCCTATATATCCTCCAACATTTATTACATAGATTTCATCTGCCATGTCTATTTTTCTTTTATGCATGTCGTCTAGCATTTCTTTGGTTTTTGTTAAGGTTCCCTCGTCCATGTTTTCCCAGACTTCTGTATCTCCTGAATGTCCGTATAGTCCTACTGATATTACTATATAGCCTTTTAGTGTTAGTTCTTTTTGTACTTTATAAAATTCATCTTTAAACCTTGTTGAACCACATAATGTTACTACTTTATATTTTCCTACCATTGGTTTTCTCCTTTATATTAATAGTTAAGGGCGTATGCTATACGCCCTATTATTAGAATTTGTATTGATTCTGATCTGCTCTATCATCAAAGTTTCTATCATAATCTGTTGTTCCATAGAACCAGTCTGTTTTTTTGTTTTTTGAACTTCCCTTTTTTCCACTACTTAGCCCGATATCCATTATTGCAAGTATTGGTATTATTACTGCAATTATTGATATGAATAGTGTTAAATAATTTGCTGTTTGAGCTTGTCCTGCTGTAATTACTTCTAGTGCTTTATATGCATCAACTCCAAAATACATACATTGTGCAATTAAATAAACTACTGCTCCTATCATTTTTCTTTTTGCAACAAGTATTATACATGCAAAAGTTATAAACAACAATACAACTTCAAATGTTACATCCATAGGAACTATTGGGAATCCTGCGTCTGCTGTAAAAGCTAACATTACAATTAATCTAAATACCCAAAAAACTCCTGCAAATGCTGTAATCATGTAACCAAACATCTTTTGTTCCCCCTTGTAATTTTATTTGTTTATATTTTATACATTATTTTATCAATTGTCAATAATAATTACGTCTCTTTTTAAATTTTTATTATCTATCACACCTAAGCCTAAATATTTGCTATTATTGTAAATTGAATATATTCCATTTTCCAAATCTTCTTTTAGTTTTACCCCATTTAGGAAAAGCATTGTTTTTTTATCATCTAAGTTTATTTTTGGAATATCTTTAAAACATTCTTCAATACTAATTATTTTAGCTTTATCTAAATTTTCTAATGTACATGCATCTTTAATGTCAAATTTATCTACTCTTATTCTTCTTAAGTTTTGCATAAGTCCAACAGTTCCAAGTTTTGTAGCAATATCCTCACATAGTACTCTTATATATGTTCCTTTTGAGCAACTTACTTTAAAGGTTATTATATTATCCTCAAAATTTGATAAAGAAATTTCCATTATCTCTATTTCTCTTGCAGGTATTTCAATGGTTTGTCCACTTCTTGCATATTCGTAAGCTTTCTTTCCGTTAATTTTTATTGAGGAATATATTGGTGGTGTTTGCATTTGTTTACCTAGAAATTTTTGAAGTACCTCCTTTATTTGTTCTTCAGTTACGTTAGGTACTTCTTTTCTTTCTATTATTTCACCTTCAATATCCCCTGTTGAACTTTTTTCTCCTAAAGCTAATTCTGCAATATATGTTTTATCATGTTCGATTAAATACTTAGATATTTTTGTTGCTTTGCCTACAAGAACTGGTAACACTCCTGTTGCATTAGGATCTAAAGTTCCTGTATGACCTACTTTTGAAGTGTTTAATGTTTTTTTTACTACATTTACTACATCATGTGATGTATAACCTTTTGGTTTATCAACAATTATAATTCCATCCATTATTTTTTCCTTATTTTAAATGTTTTTTACATTCTGTTATAATTTTTTCTTTTGCCTTTTCGAAAGGAACACCTGTAATTATTCCACCAGCAGCTCTCATGTGTCCTCCACCACCAAACATTAGGCATATGTCTGATACATTTACATCGTTATTTGAACGAAGTGAAAGTTTAAAAGTATTCTTTTCGGTTTCTCTTAAGAATATTGATATCTCAACACCTTCTATATCTCTTCCAATGTCTACTATTCCATCATGGTCTTCTGATTTAGTATTTTCCTCATCTTCCTTTGTTATGTATGTAAATGCAATCTTTCCATTTTCCAATAGTTCTATTCTATTCATTGCAATTTTTCTTAGTTCGAATTTTTCCTTTGAAAATGTTTGTAATGTTCTTTTATATATGCTTGAAACATTAACCCCTTTGCTTAATAATTCTGCTGCAAATTCAAATGTTTCTGGCTTTACATTTTGATATTGGAAACCACCTGTATCTGTAATTATTCCTGTTAAAAGGCATGTTCCTATATCTTTTGTAATTTCTACACCCAATGTTTTTAATACTGTAATTAATATTTGGCAACATGCTGGTGATGTTGGGTTTACAAAGTTATAGTCTGCAAACATTGTATTTGCTTCATGATGATCTATTTGTATTTTGGTATTTGCATCTTCAAAATAGTTTGCAAAACCATTTAATCTTTTTATATCTCCGCAATCTAGCGCTATTGCTAGGTCGTAATTTTCGTTTTTTCCTTCAGCTTTAATTTCGTTTGCACATGGTAAGAATTCAAATGTTTTTGAGTATTTTGGTATTATTACATCAACTTCTTTTCCAAGTTGTTTTAAACCCATATACATTGCTAAACTGCTTCCTACTGCATCTCCATCTGGTACTTCATGTGTTAATATTACTATATTTTTACTTTCAAATATTTCTTCCTTAATATTATCTAGAGTCATTTAAACCTCTTTTCTTGTAAAGGGGCAGTTACTATATTTAACTGTCCCTTATACATTAATCTTCTTTTTTATTTTGGTCTATTTCTTTCATTACTTGTTCTAATATTCTGTCTATTTTTTCTCCATAAACCAAACTTTCGTCTAGTTCAAAAACAAGTTCTGGTGTTACTCTTAAGTTCATTTTCTCTGCTATTCTGCTTCTTATAAAGCCTGATGCGGCTTTTAAGCCTGCTAGAGTTTGTTTTACATTTTTTGAATTTATAATGCTAACACTTACTCTAGCATATTTTAAATCTGGTGATGTTTTAACTTTTGTAACACTTATCATTCCTGTTACATTTGAATTTTTAACCTCGTAATTAATTATATTACTTAGTTCTCTTTTTAATTCTTCATCTACTCTAGCCATACGGTTAGAATTTGTATGTTTTTGCATTTTGCCTCCTTATTTTATTTGCTCCATAATAAATGCTTCTATGATGTCTCCTTCTTGTATGTCGTTGAAGTTTTCTAATTGAATACCACATTCATATCCTGCTTGAACTTCTTTTGCATCGTCTTTCATTCTCTTTAGAGAAATTAGTTTTCCTTCATGTATTACAACATTATTTCTAAGCACTCTTACTCCTGCATTTCTTGCAACTTTTCCGTTTGTTACATAGCATCCTGCAATTGTTCCAACATTTGATATTTTGAATGTTTGTCTTACTTCTGCATTTCCTATTATTGTTTCTTTAAATACTGGGTCTAGCATTCCTTTCATTGCTGCTTCAACGTCTTCTATTGCATTGTATATTACTGAGTAAATCTTAATTTCAACTCCATCTTTTTCTGCCATATCTTTTGCTATTGGTTCTGGTCTTACATTAAATGCAATTATTATAGCATTTGATACTTTTGCAAGTGTAACGTCTGATTCTGTTACAGCACCAACGTTTGCATGGATTACTTTTACTTTAACTTCTTCATTAGATAATTTTTCTAATGATTGCTTTACTGCTTCCACAGAACCTTGTACGTCTGCCTTTACTATTATGTTTAGTTGTTTTAAGTTTCCTTTTGAAATTTGGCTAAATAAATCATCCAATGTTACTCTATGTGTAGCATTTAATGCTTTATCTCTTGCTTGACGTTTTCTCTTTTCCATTAAGTGTTTAGCTGTTTTTTCGTCTTTTACTTCGTAGAATGTTTCACCAGCTTCTGGTACTTCTGTAAATCCTGTAATTTCAACTGGTGTAGATGGTCCGGCTTTCTTTAATTTTTTGCCGTTTTCATCTGTCATTGTACGAATTCTACCTATTGTAGAACCAACTAATATTGTATCTCCAACGTCTAATGTACCACGTTGTACAAGCATTGTTGCAACTGGTCCTTTTGCTTTGTCTAGTTTTGCTTCTATTACAACACCCTTTGCTTGTTTATTAGGGTTTGCTTTTAATTCCTTCATATCTGCTACTAATAATACCATTTCTAGTAAAGTATCTATGTTTTGTTTTTTCTTTGCTGAAATTGGAACAAAGATTGTATCTCCACCCCATTCTTCTGGTACTAGGTCGTATTCCATTAATTCTTGTTTTACTCTATCAATGTTTGCGCCTTCAACATCTATTTTGTTTATAGCTACTATTATTGGTATTCCTGCTGCTTTTGCATGGTTAATGGCTTCAACTGTTTGTGGCATTACACCATCATTTGCTGCAACAACTAATATTGCGATATCTGTTATTTGTGCACCTCTTGCACGCATTGCTGTAAATGCTTCGTGTCCTGGTGTATCTAAGAAAGTTATTTCTCTATCATTTATTTTAACTTTGTATGCACCTATTGCTTGTGTAATTCCTCCTGCTTCACCTTCTATAACATTTGTAGATCTTACTGCATCTAGTAATGAAGTTTTACCATGGTCTACGTGTCCCATAACTACAACTACTGGTGGTCTTGGAAGTAGGTCTTCTGGTTTATCTTCGCTATCATCAAATAGGATGTCTTCATCTGTTACAACTTCTTTCTTAACTGCTGTAACTCCAAATTCTTGGGCTATAAGATATGCTGTATCGAAATCTATTTCGTTGTTTATTGTTGCCATTATTCCATAACCAAATAGCTTTTTAATTATTTCGCTACTTGTCTTTTTAAGTTCTGCACTTAAATCTTTTACAGAAATTGTTTCTGGTATTGTTATTTCTGTTAATTGGAATATTTTTTGTTTGTTTCTTTCTTCTTGATTATTTGCTTTTTTCTTGTTTTTCTTTCCTCTTGCTGTTGTTAAATCATAGTAATCAAGCATTGTTCCTTCATCTGATAAGCCACGTTCTTGTTTTAAGTCTTTTAATTTATGTGAGCTAAATTCATCATAGTTATTCTTTCTGCTCTTATTTTTCTTGTTTCCTCTGTTGTCGTCATATTTGCTGTTATTTTTTTGCTTATCTATTGCTTTGTTTGCGTATTCTCTAACTGTTTCTTTTTCAACAACATCTGTAGCCATGATGTTTTTGATGTTCTTCTCTATACCTCTTTCATCTAAGCTACGGTTTGGTCTGTTATTATATCCGCCATTATTGTTTCTATTTCCAAATGGTCTGTTATTATTGTTTCCTTGTCTGTCTCTATTAAAGTTGTTATTTCTGTTTCCAAAATCTCTTCCGTTATTGTCTCTTGGTCTGAAACCATTGTTATTATTGTTATTGAAATTATTATTTCTGTTGCCAAAGTTTCTTCCTTCTTGGTTATTGTTAAATGGTCTTCTTTGATTATTATTATTATTGTTGTAATTATTGTTATAGTTTCTATTATCTCTATTATTATAATTTCTGTTTTGATTATCTCTGTTGTTATTGAAGTTCCTGTTTTGGTCATTTCTGTTAAAGAAAGGTTTTTCTTGTTTTACTTCTTGTTGTGCTACAGGAGTTGGTGTTGGTTGTTGTTTTGGTTCTTCTTGTTTTTGTACTGTAATAGTTTCTTCATGCTTTTCTTCTGCTTTTACTTCCTTTTTTACTTCTTCCTTTTTAGGTTCTTCTTTTTTACCAAATAATTCACTTACTGTTAATGGTTTTGTTGGTTTGTTTCTATAAACTATGTTATAGTCTTTGTTTCTCTCACGTTCAACAAATCCAACATCTTTTCTACAATTGTCTTGCTTTTTATCTTTTTTATTTTTATCTTCACTATCTTCTAGAATTACTTGTCTTCTAATTATTACTGGTTCCTCTTTAACTTCTTTTTTTGGTTTAGCTTCCTTATGTTTTTTTGGTTCTTCTGGTTTGCTATTCCCTTTAAAGCTTTTTTCTATTCTTTCAGCTTCTTCTTCACTTACACCACTTAAATGTGATGAAGCCTCTATTCCAAGTGCTTTTGCTTTTTCCAAAGCTTCTTTACTTGTTACTCCTATTTTTTTTGCTATTTCATGAATTTTTATTTTATTACCCATTAATATCACCCCCTATTTGATTTTTAGCTGTTAGTTTGATTTTTTTGTTCGTTACCAATAATTACACCCCTTATATCTTCATAAATTTTTTGGTCTATATTACTTTTTAGAACTTTTCCAATTCTATTTGTTTTAATAACCTTATTTAAGCATTCTATATTATTACAAATATATGCGCCTCGTCCATCTAGCTTACCTGTTTTATCTACAAGAATTTCATTATTTTTGTTTTTAACAATTCTTATTAACTCATATTTGTCTTTTTTTAAGTTACATGCCATACATTTCCTTTGAAATGCTTGTTTCATATTATTCATCATTTCCTTCTTCTACAGTTTTTTCTTCGTTTTTCTTGTTTTCTTCGTATGCCATTAACTCTCTGAATTGTGTTTCACTCTTTATATCTATTTTCCAGTTTGTAAGTTTTACTGCTAATCTTGCATTTTGTCCACCTTTTCCTATTGCTAATGATAATTCTTCATCTGGAACTATTACTTGTGCAAATTTTTCGTCTTCTTTAATATCAACAGCCATTACATGTGCTGGTAATAATGCTGCGCATATAAATGTTGCTGGGTCTTCGCTCCATTCAATAACATCTATTTTTTCGCCATTCATTTCGTTTATTATGTTTTGAATTCTTATTCCTTTTGCTCCTACACAAGATCCAACTGGGTCTATATCTGGGTTCTTTGAATATACAGCAACTTTGCTTCTATAACCTGGGTCTCTTGATACTGCTTTTACTTCTATTAAACCTTCATATATTTCTGGTATTTCTAGTTCAAAAAGTTTCTTTATAACATCTGGGTGGCTTCTTGTTACTAGTACTTGTGGTGCTCCTTTTAGCCCTTTTTCTACACTTAAAACATATGCTTTTATTTTATCATTTACATGATAGTGTTCTGTTGGTATTTGCTCTTTTAAAGGCATAATTCCTTCTAATTTTCCTAAGTCTAATACAACTGTTCCTTTATCTGCTTTTTGTATTATTCCTGTTACTATTTCGCCCTTTCTATCATTGTATTCGTCAAAAATCATGTTTCTTTCTGCTTCTCTTACTTTTTGAATAACGTGTTGTTTTGCAGCTCCTGCAGCTATTCTTCCAAAGTCTTTTGGTTTTGTTTCAATATTTATTATATCTCCAATTTTTGCTTTCTTTTCAATCTTTTTAGCATCTTCTAAAGATATTTGTAATTGACTATTCTCAACTGTTTCTACTACTTCTTTTTGTGCATATACATGAATTTCACCTGTTTGACTATCTATTTCAACTTTAACATTTTCAGCTGAATCGAAGTTTTTCTTGTATGCTGCAACAAGTGCTACTTCTAGTGATTCTAATAAATAATCTTTACTAATTCCTCTTTCTTTTTCTAATTCGTCAAGTGCCATAATTAATTCTTTGTTTTCATTACTCTTCATTTTTCTTATTCCTCCCTTTAATTCCAATCAAACATGGTTTTTATTTGACCTATGTTTTGTCTTTCTATTTCAAAAATTCCATTTTGCGTTTCTAAACTTATAATTGTTTCTGAATAGTCTTTTAAAATACCTTCATATTGCTTTTGCCCATTAAATGGTTTGAAAAGCTTTACTTGTACTTTAGCTCCAATATTGCATTGTAAGTGTTTATCCTTTTTCAAAACACGTTCTACTCCAGGTGAAGATACTTCTAAGAAGTATTGATCTTTGATATAATCCGCCTGGTCTAGAATTTCATTAATATTGTTGCTAACTAATTCACAATCTTCTATTGATATGCCTGTATCCTTATCAATATAAACACGTAAATAGTAATCTTTTCCTTCTTTTACATATTCCACATCATAAAGATTATACCCTAATTCTTTAATCTTAGGCTCAATAAGGCTTTCAACCTTTTCTTCAATCTTTGCCAATTTACATTTCTCCTTATTCTCAAAAGTTAAGAGTGGGCTTTGCCCACTCTTTAAGTATTTTTATTTAATTGCTATATTAATATACCACACTTTTCTTGAAAAATCAAGAGTTTTTAAGGAATTTTTAATTATTTGTGGTGTAAATATTTCTACCGTTATTTTAGTTTTTCTATTTCTTCTAGACTTAAGCCAGTTACTTTACTAATGAGTTCTATATTGATATTCTCTTTTAGCATATTTTTTTGCTATTTCAGTTTTGCCTTTAGCTTCTCCTTCTGCGATACCATCTTCCCTTCCACATTTATATCCTTCATCTTGTGCATATTCTGTTGAGGCTTGTTCATCTCTTATTTGCCATTTCACTCCTATTTACTCTATTCTTCTTAATTGCAATAAAAATCGTTCGTCAAAACTTTACATATTTCGACAAACGATTTTTGTTCATATATACTAATCTGAGGTCCGGCTTGGGATAGGCTGAAAATTATTGCAATAATTGCAATATATTTTCTCCAAATTCACCAGAAAAATCTAAAATTTGGCCTGCAACTGGGATTTCAGATGTTAGAGAAACTAGAGGACGCAAACCGAAAAAGAAGTTGCGCGCAGCGCCAATGGAACCGAACAAGCTGTCGTATGAGTACGCGTAACCATTGCTCACGCGACCTAGGCCAAAGTAAGCATATTCTAAGTAAGCAATGACCCCACGAGAAGCCAGCCAATATCCATAATTCGTTTTGCTATTTCCAAATATCATTGCTTTGGCTGTTGCTGAAATTTCACTTGATACTTGTGGTGCTCCTGTTGGTGCATCTACTGTTGAATCAATTGCATAAAAATATCCATTTAATTCATATTCTCCTAAAACTGCTCCACTATCGCTTATTCCTTCTGGGTGATTTGGGTCATAATATTTTCCTGAATTACTTGTATCATTGTTGTTTTTTATTGCTGTCCACATATCTCCTAGGTCTTTTAGTTTCGTTGTTAAATTACTTGTTGTATTATAGGTATCATTTAAATAATACATTCCTCCTGCTGGTGTATATCCTAATGCTCTATTTACATCTTCTATTGTCATTCCTCTTGCATTTGTTCCATATAATTCTTTGCACATTCTGTTCACTTCATCTACTGCATTGTTATATGCTGCTGCTCCTTTAAAGTATATTTTATTTGTTGTTGGGTGTTCTGTTGTTAATAATAACACTTCATTTAGTCCATCGTTATCTTTATCTTCATATCCAAACACTACCCATTTAGTTTCCTCTGCATTTAAGGCTAATGTTTGATCTGAATCATATCCACTTTTAGCTGATGTTATACTTGTACTTGCTGTTTTACTTTCTGTTTCTCCTATTTGTTGTCCTATACTTAATGTTCTTCCTGTACTATCTCCATCATTAAATGCTTTACATTTTTCACATGTGCATCTTATCTGTGCTCTGGTATTATCTGTATATTGCCAATTATGTTTTGAACTTTTGTTATTTACATCTTCCAGTTTTCCCATTAGTTCATCAACTCTTGTCTGCTCTTCTTCAACTTTTGCATTTGTGCCATTTACTGCTTTTTCAGCACTGCCAAATAAATCTCCCTTAATTAGTAAATTTACACTTACTCCTACTAATATTAACAGAATTATTATGGTTATAATTAGCGCTATTAACGTTATTCCTCTGTTTTTTCTCATTTTTAACCTACTCCTTTTCTTTTGAAATCTCATTTCCTATACTGTATAGCCAAACGCAGGAGTTATATATTTTTTTCGAAAGAAAACAATCGAAGAGCCAACGGCTTCACTCGTGACCCTCGTAGCCATTTCGATTTTTTCTTGAGAACAAAACATATATAACTCAAGGCGAGATTTGGCGGACTTTATAGTACAAAACTAATTAAAATACACAACAAAAGAGCCAGACTTTTATCCATCACAACTTTAATAAAGTATATGGGAATATGCTTGTTTTTTTCAAATGAACAGAATGTGTGTACAGCCTCAAGGCTTACAGCTACTGCTAAGTTCATTTTTTCTCATCCTTGGTTGCTTTTTACTTTTACTTTCTTTTTGTATTTTATAACAAAAAATTACAAATTGCAAGCAATTTTGCAATTCGTAATATTTTTGTAATATAAAAACTTCAGTCTCACACAAATATACTTTTTATTATTCCATTTTCTATACTTACGCTAAATATATTTTTTAATATTATAAGTACTATTGGTCCTACGAATAGTCCGAAGTACGCCTATTATTTTAAAACCAGTATACATGGCAAGTAATGTGAATATTGGGTGTATTCCAATTTTTCCGCTTACAATTCTTGGTTCTAAAAGTTGCCTTGCTATTAATATTATTGCAAAAATTACTATTATTGCTATTCCTAGGTTTATATCTCCATTTAATGCCTCTATTATTGCCCAGGGTACCATTACTGTACCAGAGCCTAGTATTGGAAGTGCATCTACAAAGCCTATTGCTAGTGCTGTTAAAAATGGATATGGAACGTTAAAGTGGAAGATTTTTAGGATATATAACCCAACTAATACTATAATAAAGGAAATTATAATTAATATTGCCTCTGCCTTTAAATAATTTCCAAGCTCTCTTACAATACTTCTAGTATGTGTGCCAATTTTCTTTGCCCATTTGTGTGGTAGTTGATGTTCTATTGTGTCTGCAATATATATTTTATCTATACATATAAAATATGTTGCAAGTAAAGTAATAAATGTATAGATTGCAATTGTAGGAATTTCTGATATTATTTGTGTTGCCTTTGTAAGCACTCCTGAAACATAATTTGTTATAAAGCTAACTACTTTATCACTAGAGTTTTCTAGAATAGTCGCAACTTCCATTGGTAATTTTGTATTTCCTGTCTTTATACTTCCTATATAATTTTTTACTTGGTCATACATTAGCTGAATGTAATTGTTTAGGCCTTTTAAAAGATTTGAACTCTCTGTTATTAATGTAACTATTCCCCAAACAAGAAGTGCAAGTATTATTATAAAGATTATCACTATAACCATAATTGCACATTTTTTTCTTTCAAGCTTAGTCCTCCTAGATAATCTTTTTATAAGAGGCTCCACAAGAAGCGATATTACAAAACCAATTAAAAATGGCATATAAAAAATTGCTAGTTTAAATGATAAAAATATTAAAACTAGTGAGAGTATTAACATTAATATATTTTTTGTAATTCTTGTCCAATATCCAACATCTATAATCATTAAACTTCTCCTTATGTATTAAAATGAAGGCTGGAATTTAAACCCAGCCTTTATGAATTTTCTTCCTAATTTTATTATTTAATTTTAAAGAAAATTTATACATTTTTTTCTAATATGGTCTCCATGGTGGTTGCATTGGTCTTGGTGGACGTGGTGGCGGTGGCATAGGTGGTCTTTGATTTCTTCTTCTTAACAATTCTCTTAAAATTAAAATTTGAATTAAATCTCTTAGCATGAAGTTTTGCTGTCTTGTTTCCTCTCTCATTTCTGGTTCTTTTGCATTTGGATTTCTAACATCTCCATTTTTTAGAATTGGTCTTTGTGCATTTACGTTTTGGTTTGGTCTTTCTACTGGTTCAACATTCATGAATACTTCGTCAGTCATGCTATTTATTAAGTCCACTGTTATTTCTCTTTGGCTATTCTGCGTGCAAACTCTACATACCATTGGATATACAATTCTATATATATCTGGATACATTGTTTCTATAATTTCTGCAGATGTATTTCTATTTTGATTGTTTATATAGTTTGTATCATAATAATAGTTATCATAAGAATTTGTATAAATATTGTTTGGTATTTGGCTATAGCCTAAAACACTTCTCATATATTCTTCATAATCCATTATCTTCCCTCCTATAATCTGTTTTAAGTATATGCATTGAAGGGTAGAAAAAGTACCTAAAAAATAAAGAGACTAAAAAAGCCTCTTTATCTATTCAAAATTACTTCTACATTATCAAGCACAATGGTTGGAATTCGTGTAATGCCGTTATTTTTGGCAAACATTAGTTGAATGAAACCATCTAGCAGATAGTTGTTTCTATCTACTATTATTGGATGTGGCAGATGACCAAATTCTTGGTAAAAAGACTCTGTCTTTTTGTATCTCTTACCAAGATAGCTCTCAGACATGATAAAATTCACTAAAATATTATCTATCTTTCGAGTTGTTATCCACTCACGTGGTAAATAATAACCCTTTTTTCTTTTTTGCCGCATATTACTTGCCAAGAACCGCTTCTTTATTTCGCCTTTTTGCTTAGATGGTGCTGCTAACCAGTTTCTGTACTGCCGTTCTGTTAGGTTGCCTTTACGTCCGTTACATTCAGAACATGTTGGTGCAAGGTTGTTTGTGATATACGGGCCACCCAAATCTTGTGGATACAAGTGGTCTATTGTAATATCACTGTTTAAGAGTTTCCGCCCACAATACCAACAAGTTTTTCCTTTGATGGCTATTGTAAGCTCATTCATAAAACTGTGCGAATACGCTCCTGGAAGTATCTTTAAAACTCCGTCCTCCATTTTTGCTTTGCTTTCATAGTTGAACTTTTTGGGTAATTCGATAATCATCTAATTTACCTCCTGCTATATTATTATTCTTAAATATTATATACCAGTTTTACATAGTTTTCAACTATTTTTCTTTGTTTGGTTTTTATACACAAGTTTCATTGATAATTTATCTGGCGATATTTTGCTTAAAAAACGTAATACTTTTATTTTAAAACCTGGTACAATTACAAGTTTTCCTTTTAAAGCTTTATCTATTCCATATTTTGCAACATATTCACTAGATAATGCTTTTATACTAAAGTGTACATTTGCAACATTATTAAAATTTGTTGCAACAGGTCCTGGGCATAATACACTTACCTTTACATTTGATTTTTCTCTTCTCAATTCTTCATATATACTTTCTGTAAGTCTTAATACATAAGCCTTTGAGCTATAATATGCAGCCATAAGTGGTCCTGGTGCAAAGCCTGCTATTGATGCAACATTTAGAATTCTTCCTTCATTTTTGTTTACCATATCTTTTAAAAACAGTTTTGTTAAAGTATGCACTGCTGTTATATTTGTATTTATAAGATTTACTTCCTTTTCTAAATCTGTTTCTGTAAATTTCCCAAATACTCCAAAACCCGCATTATTTATTACAAAATCTATATTTTTGTTTTTAACTTCTTCATATAATTCAATACACTTTTCTTTTGTTGATATATCCTTTTCAATTATTTCTACATTTTCTCCTAATTCTTCTTTTAAGTTTGATAGTTTCTCTTTATTCCTTCCAACTGCAAATACCTTGTATCCTAGTTTTACCAAGTATCTTGCCATATCACGTCCTATTCCTGAAGATGCTCCTGTAACTAATGCATTCATTTTATCTCCTCCTTTTGCTATACATTATACCATATTTTATATAAAAATTACTTTTTTTCTTGACGAATTTTATTATTCATTGTACAATAGTTTCGGGTGTTGATTATGAAAGAATTTAAATTAGATTTTTATGATAAAACTAGCCTAAAAAGCTATAACCTAGATGAAAGCATGAGATACCAACTTGCAATGCTTGGCAGTTTGGATGTTTTTACTAGAAAACATTCTGAAAATGTTGCAAGTATAACTTGTAGAATGTGTGAATATTTGCACATGAAAGACTATTTCACTGTGTACTGTACATTATGTGCATACTTGCATGATATTGGCAAACAGTTTATTCCTCCAGCAATATTACAAAAACCTGCTGCTCTTACTACTGAAGAATTTGAAATAATGAAAACCCACACTACAATAGGTCATGAAATGTGTATGAGGGATGCAAAGTTACGCCCATACGCAGATGTTCCTTGGTGTCATCATGAAGGTTTAGATGGATCTGGCTATCCTCGTGGGCTTACATATAAAGAAATTCCATTAGAAGCCAAGATCATTCGAGTTGCAGACGAGTTTGATGCTATAACAAGTAAAAGGCAATATAAAACACACATTGGAGTTACTGAAACTCTAAATATACTGGTAAGTGAAACTAAGCCATCAAAAGGTCAAAAATATGGAAAAGTTGAACCAAGATTTGTAAAAGCTTTAATTAAGGTAATCGCTGATGATGTAGAATATGAACTTTATAATGTAGGATTATATGTTGACTACTTAAAGGAAGAAATTAAAAGACTTGAACAAATTGGTAATTACATAAAAAAAATGAATACTACTCACAGCGAAACTGATAAAGCTTATTATTATGGTGTAATAAAAACCACTTTTCAACCAGGAGAAAATCTAGAAAACTATGAACAAGTTCTTTTAGAATACAAAGAAGCTTATGATACTCGTAAACAAGGAATGGCAGATTTAGCAGTAGAATTAAAAACAATTAAAAAATTGAAAGTATAGTAACAAAAGAATGTAGATTTTATTTTCTACATTCTTTTACTATCTGTTTTAAATTGTTTACAAGATAATCTACATCTTCTTTTGTGCTTTCTTTTCCAAATGTAATTCTAAGAGATCCTTGTAAATATTCCATTTCTGTTCCTATTGCTACCAAAACATGTGATGGAGCCGTTGAGCCCGTATTACATGCAGAACCTGTTGATGCACATATTCCATTTTCATCTAGCTTTAATAATAAGTCTCCTCCATCTACTCCTTTAAATGAAAAGTTTGCATTCCCTGGAAGTCTATTTGACCTATCTCCATTTAGCATTGCATCTGGAATTTCATTTTCAACTCTTGAAATATAATAATCTCTTAAACTTTGCAAATGTTCATTGTAATTATCTATTGTTTTATACGCTATATCAATAGCTTTGCCAAGCCCTACAATTCCTGCTGTGTTCTCTGTACCTGCTCTTTTATCTTTTTCTTGATGTCCTCCATCTTGTAGTTTTTGAAATTCTATTCCTTCTCTTACATATAATGCACCAACGCCTTTAGGTCCATAAAATTTATGAGCAGACATAGATAAGCTATCTATATTCATTTTTTGCACATCTATCCTAATGTTTCCAATAGCTTGCACACTATCTGTATGGAAAATTATATTGTGCATTTTTGCAATTTTTCCTATTTCTTCTATTGGTTGAATTGTACCTATTTCATTGTTTGCAGTCATTATTGTAATTAGTATTGTGTTTTGAGTTATAGCATTTTCAAGTTCTTTTAAAAGTATTCTTCCATTTTTATCTACATTTAAATAGGTTACGTTAAACCCCTCTTGCTCTAACGTTTTGCAACTATTTAAAACTGCATGGTGCTCAATTTTACTTGTTATAATATGATTTCCTTTTACTCTATTTGCTCTTGCAATTCCTTTTATTGCTATGTTGTCGCTTTCGCTTCCACAACCTGTAAAATATATTTCCTTTGGGTGTGCGTTTATTGCTTTTGCTACTTTTTCTCTTGCTTCTTCAATAGCTCTTTTCGCTCTCCTTCCAACCCCATAAATTGAAGAAGGGTTACCATATTCTGTGCTAAAAAATGGTAACATCTCTTTGAAAACCTCTTTGCTCACACCTGTGGTTGCAGCATGATCAAAGTATTTTATATTATTCAAACAAATTCCTCCCATACTAAATTTGCTAAATCAATTCCTTTTTTAGTTAATTTTATATAGTTTGTGTCTATTTCTATTAATTTATTCTTAACTAATTTATCTAACTGTTCTCTATATATGTATATGGGATTTGATATGAATTTGTTCTTAAATTCCTGGATATTTACTCCTTCTATTTTTCGTAAACCAAGTAACATGTATTCGTTTTGTTCATCTTCTGTGTTTTGAATTTCGTGAATTTCTCTATATTTCTTAAAGTCTTCTAAGTATTTCTGTAAAATTGAAGTATTTGAATACCTTGTTTTGTTCATATATGAATGTGCAGCAAGTCCAACTCCTATGTATTCCTTTTGCTTCCAACAATCTGTATTGTGTTTAGATTCAAAGCCTTCTCTTGCAAAATTTGATATTTCATAGTGCTTAAAACTAGCATTTTCTAGTGTATTTTTAACTTGCCAATACATTTTTCTTTCTTCCAATTCACTTGGCTGTTCTAAAGCCCCTATAGTTACTTTTCTTTCTAATACTGTTCCTGGTTCAAGTATTAGCGAATATACAGAAACGTGTTTTGGTTTTAGCTTAATTACTTCTTCTAAAGATTTTTGCACATCTTCTAGTCTCTGGTTTGGTAAACCTATCATTAAATCTATGTTTATATTGTCAAAGCCAACTTCTTTGGCCAATTTATATGTTTCTAAAAATTGTTCAAATGTGTGAATTCTGCTTATTTCTTGTAGTATTTTATTATTTGTGCTTTGCAAACCTATGCTTAATCTATTTATTCCTGCATTTAGGTAATCTTTAAGCTTTTCTTCTGTAACTGTTCCTGGGTTTACTTCTATTGTAATTTCTTCTGCTTCATCTTTATTTATTGATTTTAAAACTTCTGTAATGTACTTGCTAGGTATAAAAGATGGTGTACCTCCACCTATATATATTGTTCTTATTTTATATTGTTCTAAGTTTTCCTGCTTGATTTCCTCTAATAACTTATTTATATATTTATCAATTATATCTTCTTTATTTGAAAATGATACAAAGTCGCAATAGTCACATTTGTGGGCACAAAAAGGTATGTGAATATATAGACCTATTTCTTTTTTATTCATTTTTTAGTTCCTCTGAAATTTTAATAATTTTATTTAACCTGTGGCTTACTCCTGATTTGCTTAAAGGCTTTTCTAATAATTTTCCAATTTCATCATAAGATAAGTCGGGGTTTTTAAGTCTTAGTTCTGCAATTTCTTTAAGCTCTTTTGTAAGTAGGTTAAACTTATGTTTCCTTTTTAGCTCTTTAATTGCAATAATTTGACTATTTGCAGCACTCAACGTTTTATTCAAATTTGCAGTTTCGCAATTTACTATTCTATTCACATTATTTCTAGCTTCCTTCAAAACACGTGCTTCCTCAAACCTTAAAACTCCATTATTTGCACCTATTAATGCTAGGAAGTTAACAATATCTTCACTATCTTTTATGTATGTAATATATCCTTTTCCTTTTTTAATTACCTTTGAATTTATTTCAAAATTTTCCAAAATGTTTGCAAATTCTATTGCATTTTTCTTTGTTTTAAATAAAATCTCTAAATGATATTCTTTCTTAGGGTCTGCAATAGAGCCAGACTTAATAAAGGCTTCCCTTATTTGAAGTCTTGCAATTTGTTCTTCCTGTTTTAAATTACTATTAACGTCCCACATTTTTAAACTTAATAATTCATCTCTTACATCTGTTGCAAATGACATATGATTTCTCCTATTAATTAATTTATTTATAGATAGATTAGTAAATTATTAAATGAATTAAGAAATTTGTTGAAAATATCTAAAGGAAAAATGTCTATATTTATTCAACTTCTTTTGACCAAAGTCCATGTTTATTGCAAAAAGAATAAATTATACTTCCTTTAATATATGGAAATACTACACTTGCTTTTTCATTTGGTAATAAAAATTTCTTTATGATTTTATTGTCTGATGACATTGCAATCCATTCTATAAAATGTTCTTCTTCCATGACATGATTTACATTTACAATTATATATTCTTCTATAATTTCATAATTAGGTACATGTTTTTCAAAAGCTGCATCTACGCTATTTGGAACTAATTCTATCATTTCTTCACCACAACATTTAATATTACAGTTATTACATGTACAATCTTTTACAACTTCAATTAAAGCTTGACATTTAGAACATTTTTTTATTACTAATTCTTTTTTCATAAAATTCCTCCATTTTTAATTTTTTAAATATACATTTTGCTTATGGAGCTTACGACGGGAATCGAACCCGTGACCTCTTCCTTACCAAGGAAGTGCTCTACCGACTGAGCTACGAAAGCATTTTTTGTACTGTTACATTATACTATATATGCTATGCTGTGTCAATGAAAAAAACCACTTTTGAAATAGATTTTTGTTTCAAAAGTGGGTAATAATTTTATTATAATACTTTTGCCATGCAAAGTTCTTTGCATGTCTTTTCTTCCCAATAAGATGCTTGAACTTCTGCAATATGTTTTTTTCCTAGTAATAACATTAATACTCTAGATTGCCCTATTCCTCCACCAATGGTATATGGTATTTCAGCTTTTAAAACCTCTTGATGATATTTGGTTTTTAATCTATCTTCGCATTTTGCCTTTGCTAACTGGCTTTTTAAACCCTCAGCATCAACTCTTATTCCCATTGAAGATATTTCTATTGTTTTAGATATTGCTTTATCATAAATTAATAAATCTCCGTTTAACTGCCAATCATCATAATCTGGACTTCTCATATCATGCACTTTTCCTGATTTTAATTTGTCTCCAATTCCTATTATAAATACTGCCTTCTTATCTTCGCCAATTATTTGCTCTCTTTCTTTTGGAGTTTTATCTGGATATAAATCCTCAAGTTCTTGGCTAGTTATAAAGTATACTGATTTTGGCAAATCATAACTCAAATATTGATATTTCCCTTTTACATATATAGCTGTTTGTCTAATTGCTTTATATATTGCTCTTACTGTGTCTTTTAGATACTCTAGGTTTCTATCATTTTTATCAATTACTTTTTCCCAGTCCCATTGCTCAACATAAAATGAATGAATATCATCTACTATTTCATCCTTTCTAATTGCTTTCATATCTGCATATAAACCTGTATGCATTCCAAATCCATATCTACCGTAGAGCCTCTCTTTTCCATTTCGCAAGTGAATGTATTATTTCAAATTCTTCTTCACCCTTTTTAAAACTTATTGGTTTTTCAACCCCTGATAATTGATCTTGTAATCCTGTTGAACTCTTTAAAAATAATGGTCCTTGTGCTTTTGTTATTCCAAGTCTTACCTCTAGTTGTCTTTCAAAATATTTTTTTGTTTCGTCTATAGCTTTTATAGTTTCATAATAGCTAAGTTCTTCTTTCATATTAACCCCTTCTTTCTTTAAATTTCAAATAAATAAAGTGTTCACTTTCCCCCTTTCATATTCAAAAATACCAGTATTCTCCTATACTAAGGACGAATACTGGTATCCGCGGTGCCACCTTATTTATTATTAAAGGTTTTAATATCTTTAACAATCCCTTTTTTGCTCTAACAAGCATAGCAATTTGATAACGGTTTGCTTCCGGACTAGTCTACTAAGATTAACTTTTCGGTAGTCTGCTCCGAGGTGTTCTTTCACAATACTTTTATAATTACTTCACACTATACGTAACTCACTGATATAAAATGTAAGGTTACTTTTCCTCTTCAATGCATTTTTACTATGATAACATATTTTTTACTTCATGTCAACATTATATGTTACTTTTTTAGATATTATATTATTTTTCCAAAATTATTGTTACTGGTCCATCATTTAATAAGCTCACTTTCATATCTGCTCCAAATATGCCTGAACCAACGTGTTTTACCTCTTTTGCACATTGTGCTTTGAAGTATTCATATAATTCATTTGCTTTTTCTGGTGGTGCAGCATTTACAAAACTAGGTCTGTTTCCTTTTTGGCAATCTGCATAAAGAGTAAATTGTGATACTACTAAGATTTCTCCATCTATATCTTTTACTGATAAATTCATTTTTTCGTTTTCATCCCTAAATATTCGTAAATTACAAACTTTTTTTAATAGTTCATCTGCATTTTTAGTTGTATCATCTGGTCCAACTCCAAGTAGAACTAATAAGCCCCTATCTATTTCTCCTATAGTTTTTCCATCCACCTTTACATCTGCATTTTTTACTCTTTGTATTACTGCTCTCATAATTTGTTATCCTTTCATTTATGTTTTAATGTATTTTGTATTCTATATTTTCCATAAAATCAAATAGTTCCTTTACTGCTTTTAGTGTTACTATTTGCTGTTTTGGGTGTGGTCCTTTTTCGTTTTTATCTACTAGTTCTCTTGAATAGCAATTTTTATCCAGCTTTGAAAGAAGGTACCTTTTGCCCATATATGTGTAGTATATTTGATATCCTTCGTTTAGTTCTTTCCATAGTCTTTCAAATGTATATTCTTCCATTTGCATGTTCCTTTCAATCTATTTTATCATTTCATCAAACTGTGCCTCAGTAATTACTGGTATTCCTAAACTTTGTGCTTTAGTTAGCTTACTTCCTGCATCTTCCCCTGCTAGTACATAAGATGTTTTTTTAGATACAGAGCCTGATGTTTTGCCTCCAAGTTTTTCTATAATTTCACTTGCCTCGTCTCTTGTGAAATTTTCAAGCGTTCCTGTAAGTACAAATGTTTTACCTAAAAATCTATTATCACTGTTTTCATCTTCAATCTCTCTCATATTAACCCCTGCTGCTTTTAATTTTTTAAGCAAATCTTTCGTTTGGTCTTGCATGAAAAATTCTCTTATACTATTAGCTGTTATCTCGCCAATCTCATCAACAAAAGTTAGTGTTCCAAAGTTTGCTTTTGCTAAATCATCCATTGTACCAAATCTTTTTGCAAGTATTTTAGCTGATTTTGCTCCAACCTGCTCTATTCCTAATGCTGTAATTAATCTATCTAAATTGTTTTCCTTGCTTTTATTTATATTATTTATTAATTTTTCTGCAAATCTTTTGCCATCCTTTTTTAAGCTTGCAACATCTTCTACTTTTAAAGAATAAATGTCCGCAATATTATGAATTAGGCCTTTTTCGTATAGTTGCTCGATTACCTTTTCTCCAAGTCCATCAATATTCATTGCTTCTTTTGAAGCAAAATGCTCTATATTTCTTAAATTTCTTGCAGGACATTCTATTCCTATACATTTGTTAACAGATTGCCCTGGCACACGAATTACTTCTCCGCCACAAACAGGGCATGTTGTAGGCATTTCGAAATCTTTCTCTTCTCCTGTTCTTTTTTCTACTACTGCACGTACAACCTCTGGAATTACATCTCCTGCTTTTTGTATTATTACTCTGTCTCCAATTTTCAAATCTTTTTCTTTAACAAAATCTTCATTATGAAGTGTTGTTTTAGATATTTTTGAGCCTGCAACAATAACTGGTTCTAGTATTGCCATTGGTGTTATTGCACCTGTTCTTCCAACTTGGCAGACTATATCTTTTAAAACTGTTTCTTTTTGCTCTGGTGGGTATTTATACGCCACAGCCCATTTTGGAGTTTTAAAAGTTGTTCCAATTTTCTCTCTTAAAGCTAAATTATCAACTTTTACAACTGCTCCATCTATTCCAAAGTCAAGATCTGGTCTCATTTCTCCAATTTTTTCAATTGCATTTTTGACTTTTATTATGGTGTCACATGGGATAAGAACTGGGTTTATGTTAAATCCTATACCTTTTAGGTACTTTAAAGATTCATAATGTGATGTAAACTCCTTTGTTTCACACTTTTGAACATTAAATATGAAAATATCAAGTGGTCTTGATGCTGCAATTTTGCTATCTAGCTGACGAAGTGAACCAGCAGCTAAATTTCTTGCATTTGCAAATTTTTCATCTTCATCTAATGTTTCATTTAATTTATCAAAATCTTCTTTTCCAATAAACACTTCTCCACGTACAATTATATCTATTGGTTCTTTTAATTTTTGTGGTATGTGTTTTATTGTTTTTAGGTTTTCTGTAACATCTTCTCCAACTAGCCCATTACCTCTTGTTGCGCCTCTTATAAATTCTCCATTTTTGTATTCTAAGGCAACAGACAAGCCATCTATTTTTGTTTCAACTACATATTCTGTTACATTTTCCTTTTGCATTTTTAAACAGAATTCATTTACTTCTTCTAAAGAAAAAACATCTTGCAAACTTTGAAGTGGAACTGCATGTTCAACTTTCTCAAAGCCTTCTTTTACTGTTCCACCAACCTTTTGAGTTAAAGAATTTTTAGATACAAACTCTGGAAATTCCTTCTCTAAGTTTTTAAGTTCGTTCATAAGCATATCATACTCAAAATCGCTTATTTCTGGTGCATCATCATCATAATATTTTGTAGCATAATATGCTGTTAATTTATTTAATTTCTCTATTCTTTTTTTTGCTTGTGTTTTATTCATTTAGAAAACCTTCCTTTTATTTAAGTAATTCTTTACCACCTTTTAAGTAGTCAACTCCTGAAAATACTGCTGCTATTGTTGAAATTAGCATTAATGAGCTTGATAACACGTTTATAACTAAGCTATATCCTGTTAAATTTCCAGAAATGAATGCTCCAAAGTTGTTCAAATCTAAGAAAGCTAATATAATTGCTATCATTTGTGTACATGTTTTAATTTTACCCCAAATGCTTGCTGCAATAACTTTTCCACCCTTTTCAACTGCTACTAATCTGTAACCAGAAACAACAAATTCTCTTGCAAGAACTATAATTGGAATCCATGCTGGTAAATAGTCCATTTCAACTAACATAAGCATTGCAGATAAGACTAAAATTTTATCAGCCAACGGGTCTGCAAATTTTCCAAATGTAGTTACTAAATTACATTTTCTTGCAATCTTTCCATCTAAGTGATCTGTGTAAGATGCAATTGCAAATATTGCAATTATAATTAAGTTTTGAACAGGAATTCCCCATACATCTCCTGGAATTCCTAGTAATGGTATTATAACCATTATTGGTACTAAAATAATTCTAAAAATTGTTAGTTTGTTTGGTAAGTTCATATAAACATCTCCTTAAAAATTTATCATGTATAATATATCAAATTTTTCATGATAAAACAACTGTTATTTGAAAAAATTATTGCAAAATGGAAGATTTTATAGTAAAATATTGGGGAGGAAGTGAGTTCAAATGATTGATATTAAATTGATTAGAGAAAATCCTGATATGGTTAAAGAAAATATTAGGAAGAAATTTCAAGACCATAAATTGGAATTGGTTGATAAAGTTTTAGAATTAGATAAAAAGAACCGTGAAGTTAAACTAAATGGTGATGAATTACGTTCTAGTAGAAATACTTTGAGTAGTCAAATTGGTAATTTAATGAAACAAGGAAATCGCAAAGAAGCTGAAAAGATTAAAGCTGAAGTTAATGAGATTAATAACAAATTAGTTGATAATGAAAAATTAGAAGAAGAATTAGCTCAAGAAATTAAAGAAATCATGATGAAAATTCCTAACATTATTGATGATTCTGTTCCTATTGGAAGAGATGATTCTGAAAATGTTGAAATTCAGAAGTTCGGCGACCCATTTGTTCCAGATTATGAAATTCCATATCATACAGATATAATGGAAAGTTTATCTGGTATAGATTTAGACTCTGCTCGTAGAGTTGCTGGAAATGGTTTTTATTACCTAATTGGCGACATTGCAAGATTACATTCTGCAGTAATTGCTTATGCTCGTGATTTTATGATTAATAAAGGTTTTACATATTGTGTGCCACCTTTTATGATTAGAAGCGATGTTGTAACAGGTGTTATGAGTTTTGAAGAAATGGACGCTATGATGTATAAAATTGAAGGTGAAGATTTATACCTAATTGGAACAAGTGAACACTCTATGATTGGTAAGTTCAAAGGTCAAATTCTACAAAAACAAAACTTACCATATACTATGACATCTTACTCACCTTGTTTTAGAAAAGAAAAAGGTGCTCATGGCTTAGAAGAAAGAGGAGTTTATAGAATACATCAATTTGAAAAACAAGAAATGATAGTAGTTTGCGAACCTGAAGAAAGTTATGAATGGTACGATAAAATGTGGAGTTATACAGTAGAGCTATTTAGAAGTCTTGAAATTCCAGTTCGTACATTAGAATGTTGTTCTGGAGATTTAGCAGATTTAAAAGCTAAATCTTGTGATGTTGAGGCATGGTCTCCTCGTCAAAAGAAATATTTTGAAGTTGGTAGTTGTTCTAATTTAACAGATGCACAAAGTAGACGTTTAGGTATTCGTGTAAAAGGAGAAAAAGGAAATTATTTCCCTCATACTCTTAACAATACAGTAGTTGCACCTCCTCGTATGCTTATTGCCTTTTTAGAAAATCACTACCAAGCTGATGGAAGTATAACAATACCAGAAGTTCTAAGACCTTACATGGGGGGAACAGAAATTTTAAGGAGAAAAGTATGATAGTAAAAAACCCAAGATTTGAAATATCTGCAGTTTCTGAAAAGCAATATCCAAAAGCTGAAATTCCAGAAATTGTGCTTGTTCGGTAAATCTAACGTTGGTAAATCTTCATTTATTAACACAATGCTTGGAAGAAAAAGTTTAGCTAGAACTAGTAGCGAGCCTGGTAAAACAAGGCAAATTAACTTTTACAATGTTGATAATAACTTCTATTTTGTAGATTTACCTGGTTATGGTTTTAGCAAAATGTCTAAACAAGAACAAGTTAAAGTTGGAAAATTTATTGAACATTATCTATCTACAAGAAAACAAATTGCATTAATTGTGTTTTTAATAGATATACGCCACGCTCCTACTGAAAATGATAAAATGATGTATAACTACATAATTAATACTGGTTTTCCATGTTTGATTTTAGCAAATAAAGCAGATAAGTTAGCACCAACTAGGGTTGAGCCTACTGTTTTAGCTTTGCAAAATGAATTAAACCCATTAAAAGATTTAAAATTTATGCCATTTTCTTCTGAAAAAAGAATTTATTCTGAAGAAGTTTGGAAAGAAATAGAAAATAGAATTTAAGAAAAAGGAGCAACACATTTCTGTGTTGCTCCTTAAAACTTGGTTTTAGGCTTAAATCATAACAGCCCAGTTAAACCTTTCCTGCAATTCATTCAGTCTCTTGCTATATGCCTCAAGCATATAAATCTTATTTCTCAGAACGTGTACAACAATTCTTCCAAAGAAATTCTGTCTCTGGACTTCAAGTTTCTGAACAAATCTGCTCATAAGATTTTCACATTCGCTTTCAATATACTCAAAGTCTGCTTTTACGGTCTCAACCTTCCCTTTTCCAATAGATTGTGGTCCAAGTCTTTCGATGCCGGCTACCAATTTTTCGTAATAGTCCAAATTGTCTTTGATCCATTCAATATCCTGCATCATTTTCCCTCCTCATTAAGTCTAACTCGAAGTGACTAAACGATTAACTTGATTATTTTATCACAAGTTCGTTATTTTTGCAATCTATTGTTACCTTTTGTTTTGGTAAAATTGTTTGTTTTATAATCTCTCTTGCAATTAATGTTTCAACTTTCTTTTGTACAAAACGTTTTAATGGTCTTGCGCCATAAATTGCATCATATCCGTTTGTTATTAGATAGTTTTTAGCTGAATTTGTTAACTCTACAGATATTTCTTGTTCTGCTAGTCTCTTGTTTAAATCTGCAATAAGTAGATCTAGTATTTTTCCTATTTTGTTTTGTGTTAATGGTTTGTAGAATACTATTTCATCTAATCTGTTTAGGAACTCTGGTCTGAAGCTTTGTTTTAATAGTTTTTCAACTTTATCTTTAGCTTCTTCTGTAAGTTCTCCTTTATCGTTTATTCCTTCTAGGATGTATTCTGAGCCTAGGTTTGATGTTAATATAATTATAGTGTTTTTAAAGTCTACGGTTCTTCCTTGTGAATCTGTAATTCTACCATCATCTAGCACTTGTAATAATACATTAAATACATCTGGGTGTGCTTTTTCAATTTCATCAAATAGTATTACTGAATATGGTTTTCTACGAACTGCTTCTGTTAATTGTCCACCTTCTTCGTATCCAACATATCCTGGAGGCGCACCAATTAATCTAGATACTGAGAATTTTTCCATGTATTCAGACATATCAATTCTTATTATGTTGTGTTCATCATCAAATAAGCTTTCTGCCAAAGCTTTTGCAAGCTCAGTTTTACCAACACCTGTTGGACCTAGGAACATGAATGAACCTATTGGTCTACGACTATCTTGTATTCCTGCTCTTGAACGAATAATTGCATCTGTAACTTTGTCTACAGCTTCATCTTGACCAATTACTCTTTTATGCAAAATTGAACCTAAGTTTAATATTTTTTCTCTTTCACTCTCCATTAATTTTGTAACAGGAATTCCTGTCCATTTTGCAATGATTTTTGTTATTTCTTCATCTGTAACTTTTGTTCTAAGTAAACTGCTTTCTTTAGATTTTGCAGCTATTTCTTCCTCTTTTTTAAGTTCTTTTTGTAGTTCTGGTAATTTACCATATTTTAATTCAGCAGCTTTGTTTAGTTCATAATTTCTTTCTGCTTTTTCAATTTCTCCATTTACTCTTTCAATGTCTTCACGAAGTTTTTGTACTTTAGAAATTGCGTCTTTTTCGTTTTCCCATTTAGCTTTCATTTCATTGAATTTTGTTTGCATTTCTGCAATTTCTTTTTGTATTACTTCTAAACGTTTTTGAGATTGTTCATCTTTTTCTTTCTTTAAAGCTTCTGCTTCAATTTGATGTTGCATTATTTTATGTGATATTTCATCTAGTTCTGTAGGCATTGATTCCATTTCTGTTTTAATCATACTACAAGCTTCATCAATTAGGTCTATTGCTTTATCTGGCAAAAATCTGTCTGTGATGTATCTGTGTGATAATGTTGCTGCTGCAATTATAGCATTGTCGCTTATTTCAACGCCATGGTAAACTTCATATCTCTCCTTTAAACCTCTTAAAATAGAAATTGTATCTTCTACTGTTGGTTCATCTACTAATACATGTTGGAAACGTCTTTCAAGTGCTGGGTCTTTTTCTATATATTGTCTGTATTCATTTAATGTAGTTGCACCTATACAATGTAACTCTCCTCTTGCTAACATCGGTTTTAATAGGTTTCCTGCATCCATTGCACCATCTGTTTTTCCTGCTCCTACTATTGTGTGAAGTTCATCTATAAATAGAATAATTTTTCCTTCACTCTTTTTAACTTCTTGCAAAACTGCTTTTAGTCTTTCCTCAAATTCTCCTCTATATTTTGCACCTGCAACTAATGCACCCATATCAAGTGAGAATATTGTGCAATCTTTTAGGTTTTCTGGAACATCTCCTCTTACTATTCTTAATGCTAAGCCTTCTGCTATGGCTGTTTTACCAACACCAGGTTCACCAATTAAACATGGATTGTTTTTAGTTTTTCTTGATAGAATTCTTATTACATTTCTTATTTCGTCATCTCTACCTATTACTGGGTCAAGTTTTTGTTTTCTTGCCATTTCTGTTAAATCTGTACCATATTTCTTTAAAGCATCATATGTTTCTTCTGGATTATCAGTAGTCACTCTTGTATTCCCCCTTACTTCAGATAGAACCTTTAAAAAGTTGTTTTTGTTTATATTAAAGGTTCTAAATAATTCTTTTAATTTTGAATTTGCTTTATCAATTAAACCAATCATGATGTGTTCAACAGATACATATTCATCTTTCATCTTTTCAGCTGTGTTTTGGGCATCTGTTAACGCTTCATCTGTGTCTCTTGAAATATATACTTGATCCATTTGCCTTGCATTTGAATGCATACTTGGCTTGTTTTCTATTTCTCTTTTAATTGCTTTTTCAAATTCATCACTTACATTCATTTTCTTTAGTAATTCTTTTATTAAACTATTATCTCCAATAAGCAATGCATATAGCAAATGCTCTTGGTCAATTTGACTGTTCTCGTGCTCTATTGCTAAATTTTGAGCCTTTTGTATAGCCTCTATTGATTTTTGAGTAAATTTTTGAATATCCATATACATTCCCCCTTATTTCAAATTAGCAGTCTCTTGTTAAGACTGCTAATATTGTATCTCTTTTTTCCTACTTTGTCAATAGGTTTTGTAAAAAATTTTTAACAAAATTTTAGACCCTTAGTATTTCCATACTAAAGGTCCTTTATTTATTAAAAATCACAGTTTTTTGGTGTTCTTGCAAATGGTATTACGTCACGGATATTTTGCATTCCTGTTAGGTACATCATCATTCTTTCAAATCCAAGTCCAAATCCTGCATGGCGTGCACTTCCGTATTTTCTTAGGTCTAAGTACCACCAGTAATCTTCTTCTTTCATTCCATTTTCTTTTATTTTGTTTTGTAATATTTCTAGGTTATCTTCTCTTTGGCTACCACCTATAATTTCTCCTATTCCAGGTGCTAGAAGGTCTGCTGCTGCAACTGTTTTTCCATCTGGGTTAAGCTTCATATAGAAAGCTTTTATTTCTGCTGGGTAATCTGTTACAAATACTGGCTTTTTAAATAATACTTCACATAAATATCTTTCATGCTCTGTTTGTAGGTCTGAACCCCAATGAACTGGAAATTCAAAGTTATCGTTGTTCTTCTCTAACTCTTTAATTGCATCTGTATAAGTAATTCTTGCAAAGTCTGAATGTACAACATTGTGTAATTTATCTAATAAGCCTTTATCTATAAAGTTGTTGAAGAATTCCATTTCTTCTGGACAATGTTCTAGTACATAGCTGATTATATATTTAACCATATCTTCTGCTAAGTCCATATCATCATTTAAATCTGCAAAACAAATTTCTGGTTCTATCATCCAAAATTCTGAAGCATGTTTTACTGTGTTTGAGTTTTCAGACCTAAATGTTGGTCCAAATGTATAAACATTTCTAAATGCAAATGCAAATGTTTCAACATTTAATTGCCCACTAACTGTAAGATGTGCAGGTTTTCCAAAAAAGTCTTTTGAATAATCTACTTTTCCGTTTTCTAGCTTTGGTACATTGTTCATATCTAAAGTAGATACGTTAAACATTTCTCCAGCACCTTCGCAGTCACTTGATGTTATTATTGGTGTGTGAACATACACGAAATCTCTTTCTTGAAAGAATTTGTGTATTGCATAAGATAATACTGAACGTACTCTAAATACTGCGTTGAATGTGTTTGTTCTTGGTCTTAGGTGTGCTACTGTTCTTAAATATTCAAATGAATGTCTTTTCTTTTGAAGTGGATAATCTAAAGCAGCTAAAAATTCTACTTCAATTCCTGTAGCCTTAATTTCAAATGGTTGTTTTGCTCCTTCTGTTTTTACTAGCTTTCCTGTTACTTTAATTGATGAACTAATAGGTAATTTACAAATTTCTGCAAAGTTGCTTAATGAATCATCAAACACTACTTGAACGTTTTTGAAAAAGCTTCCATCGTTTAGTTCTATAAAGCCAAATGTTTTAGAATCTCTAACAGTCTTAACCCAACCTTCAACTACAACCTCCTTACCAACAAGTTCTTCTGTTTTTTCATACAAAGTTTTAATTTTTTCCATTAAAAACTCCCCCTTTTTATTTTGTTTAGTTACAAAGGTACAAAAAAAGCCCTCTGCAACAAAATGCAGGGACGAAAATAATCCGCGGTACCACCCTAGCTTAAGCATTGCCAAAACTTGCAATACTTCTCTCTTAAAATATGCTTCCAATGTGTTTCACTTTGTAATGTTTGCTAAAAGGGCTTTCAGCCCATGACCCTTACTCTCTACTAGTAACCTCTTACAGCTTTGCATTGTACTAACGCACTTTAACTGTATTTTATTTTATACTATTATGTACTAATTTGTCAAGTATTATTAGGAAAAAAGTGTAAAATATAAGTTGCCATTATAAAAATAAAATGTGTATTTTCGAATTTCTACTAATACACATTTTATTAATATTTAATTCATGTATCGCCTGCAAGCTTACAGCTTTACATAAAGTGCTGGGCGAAAACCTATGTTGTCGTTGCTGTAGGTCGGATCGTCGTCGCCACGATAGCTTGCTGGAAGGTTAGAACCATTGAAGTCGTAAATGCCGACCCCTGAAAGCTCGACTGCTTGAAGAATAAGACTCTGTAGTCCATTCATATACATTTCCTGCTATATCATATATGTTTTTTGAACTGTTTCTTTCTGTTGTTCCTGTTGTTAATAAAATACTTTTACTTTTCTCTTTTGAATATTCATTAACTACATCTTGAAAATTTCCTAGTGTGCCACTTGAAAGCACTGCATATTTTCCCCTATTTATTGTGTAGGTTTCTGAATCATAATAATTTCCCCATGTTGTACTATCTGTTACGCTATGGCTTGAATCTTTTATGAAGTCTAGCATACTGTCCCAACTAGCTCCAGTACATAGCATACTTGTTGCTCCATAATTTGTGTTTGTTGGACTATATAGGTTGTTGCACAAATACACTGCACCTTCACTTACGTTAGACATGCTTGTTCCCCACTTTACATAGTTATACGGATATTTATCTTGTTGCACTACAAATTCTGCTGTTTGAGATGAACTACTTGTTCTTTCTGTTTTACTTCCTGCTTCATATCTTCCTATATAAAAGCCTCCATATTTATATATACTTTT
>ERZ779877.826-NODE-826-length-30804-cov-6.510521_pt1 | contig 30804 bp, 20 predicted proteins | sample MGYA00511556_ERZ779877 | MGnify/ENA primary metagenome ERZ779877 (study PRJEB29588, sample SAMEA2159338) | human gut metagenome | biome: human gut; feature: human-associated habitat; material: faeces | place: Denmark | collected 2008/2010 ...
TCCACCATCAGGATGGGGTCGCGTTGCGGAATCAGTGTCAGTATGTCTTCGCGGGTCATGCCTGTGGCAGGTGGGAAACGATGTAGTCGTACAGGTTGTCGAACGTCTGGATGCCGCGCAGGTCGCTGGCGGGAATCTTCACCTTGTAGGTCTGCTGCACGAGGGCCACGAGGTCCACCAGGCTCAGGCTGTCCAGGTTGAGCGTTTCTTTCACATTGGCGTCCGGCGTGAAGGTCGCGGCGTCCACTTCAAACTCTTCGGCGAGAAGAGCGTTCACTTGTTTTACGATTTCTTCGCGTGTCATAACGGATATGTCTTTTTAGTGTGTTACAGATTTTTTATGATGAGCGTGGAGTTGGTTCCTCCGAACCCGAAGGAGTTGGAGAGGAACGTGTCGAAATGTGTTTCCCGCCGCTCGGGCAGCACGTTGATGCCGGCCGTGTCTTCGTCGGGGGTTTCGAAGTTGAGGCTTCCCGCGATGAAGCCGTTCTTCATCATCAGGATGGAATAGATGATTTCGCTGGCGCCGGCCATCCACATCTCGTGTCCCGTCTGGCTCTTCGTGGAGGTGACGGGCGTCTGCAGGCCGCCGAAGAGGCGGGCGATGGCCTGCGCCTCGCGGGCGTCGCCGATGCGGGTGGAAGTGGCGTGGGCGTTGATGTAGCCAATCTCTTCCGGACGCAGGCCGGCGTGCCGCAGGCAGAGTTCCAGCGAGCGGGCGGGTCCGTCGATGTTGGGGGTGGAGATGTGGTCGCCGTTGCCCGAGAATCCCCAACCGACGATTTCGGCCAGGATGGGCGCCCCGCGCTTCACGGCGTGCTCATGGCTTTCCACCACGAGGGTGGCCGCCCCGCCGCCCGGCACCAGTCCGTCGCGGTCGCGGTCGAACGGGCGGCTAGCTTTCGTGGGTTCGTCCTCGCGCACGGAGAACGACTGTATGCCGTCGAAGGCCGCCACGCTGTACATGTTGGCTTCTTGTGCCCCGCCGCACACGACGCATTCCTGCAACCCGTTGCGTATCAACAGGTAGGAGAGGCCGATGGCGTGCGAGCCCGAGGCGCAGGCGGCCGAGGCCGTCAGGTTGATGCCCCGCAGCTTGAACAGGCAGGCCAGGTTCATCGTCACCGTGGAGTTCATCGACTGGAAGATAGCGCCGCTGCCGCAGGCCGCCGTGTCGTGGAATTCGCGGAACTTGTCGAGGGCGCGCATGGTGGCTTCCGCCACGGAGTCGTTGCCGTAGACCAGCCCCACCTCGTGGCCGGCGATGTAGTCGGCGTCCAGCCGGGCGTTTTCCAGCGCTTGCCGGGTGGCCATGTAGGCATAGCCGGCCTCTTCGGGCATGAATTGCCGCGGGCCGCGGGGGATGTAAGGTTTCAGGTCGGGATGGGGAATGTCGGCGCAGAGGGCGGAGCGGAATCCAGCTTCCTTGCGCTCGGGACTGAAGACGATGCCGCTCCGCCCCATGTAGAGGGAGTCGCGCACCTCGTCGGGCGTCGTGCCCAGGCACGACCAGATGCCCATGCCCGTGATAACTACTCTTTGTTCCATTGTATCTCTTTATTGTCTGTGTTGCACAAATCTTTCTTGTAACATCTTCTTCGTTTGATGAAGTCCGGGGCCAGTGGCTTCCATTGCGCCAGTTCGCGGACGTTGTCTTCCAGCTGCGGCCCGGTTTCGGCCCAGCGGATGCCCAGCCGGTTATAGACCGGGATGAGCTGGTCGAAGAAGAGCGCGTTGACCCCCAGCCCCTGATAGTCGGGATGGACGGCCACGAGCAGCATTTCGGCCTTGTCCTCGCGCCGCCAGGTGGTGGCGCGGAGCAGGTGGAACCAACCGAAGGGGAACAACCGTCCCCGGCTCTTCTGCAAGGCGAGGCTGAGGCTGCGCATCGTGACGGCCACTGCGGCCAGGTCGCCCTTCTCGTCCTCCACCACGGAAAGCATACGCGTGTCCAGCAGGGGGACGTAGCGGTCGAGGTAGAAGTCGATTTGCCTTTCCGTGAGTTCGGCATAGCCGAAGATGGGCGTGTAGGCCAGGTTGATCAGCCGGAAAATCTTTTGCCCGTAACCGCGGCGGATTTCCCGTTTGGTGATGGTGCGCGTGCGCAGGCCGAGCATCTCGCGGGCCAGCCGGGCCACGCGGGCATATTTCTCAGGTACCGTTTGCGGTATGTCGATGCGGGCCTGCAGCCAGTCCACTTCCTTTTCGTAGCCCAGCCGTTCCAAGTGGGCGGGATAGTAGGGCGGGTTGTAGAGGGTGACCATCGAACCGTTGCGGTCGAAGTCCTCCACGAGCATGCCTTCCTTGTCCAGGTCGGAGAATCCCATGGGGCCTTGCACGCGGGTCATGCCCCGTTCGCATCCCCATTGCTCCACGGCTTCCAACAATGCGCGCGACACTTCGAGGTCGTCGACGAACTCCAGAAAGCCGAACCTCACGTTGCGGGTCTGCCACCGGGCGTTGGCGCGATGGTTGACGATGCCGGCGATGCGCCCCACGGGAACGCCGTCGGCGTAGGCAACAAAGGGTTGGATGTCGCTGTATGCCAGTTCCGCGTTTTTCCGTGGGGAAAAAGTGTCCCGCACGTCGGATTCCATCTCCGGGACGTAGCAGGGATAATGCGCGTAAATCCGGCGGGGGAGCCTCACGAAGTCGTCCATCTCGCGTTTGCCGGATACTTTTTTTACCGTTACTTTCTTCATAAAACGGCGCAAAAATACGACGAAATGCCACTCCCGCAAAGCGCGGTGCGGCGGTTGGGGAAATATGTGACAGATTTGATGTTTTTTGGGATAGCGCAGGCTGAAGGTGGGGAAATGCCTTGCGCTGTCCGGAGTCGTACTTTGCGGCAAGTACGCGAGTACTCTGCGGCAAGTACTCAAGTATTCTCCGCAAAGTACGCTGGCGCCTTGCGCAAGGCATCATCCGTCCTTCCCGAAGCTGCTTGTCGGGGGCGCGGATTATGTTTGTTTACAAATGGCCGCAGGAAGCGGGAGAGGCGGGGTGGACGCGCGGGGGAATCTGTTCCGGCGAGGTGGTTTGGGGGATGGTGTAAAAAAAGCGTGCCCTTGTGCAGGGGCACGCTTGGATGGAGTCGTGTGACATGTGTGTCTTATTTCTGCAGATACTCGTGCATGCTGCTGGCCGCGTGCCGGCCGTCGCCCATGGCGAGGATGACCGTGGCACCGCCGCGCACGATGTCGCCTCCGGCGAAGATGCACGGGATGTTGGTCTGCATGGCCTCGTTCACCACGATGGTGTTCTTGCGGCCCAGTTCCAGTCCTTGGATGGACGTGGGGACGATGGGGTTGGGGGAGACGCCCACGGCCACGATGGCCATGTCGATGTCCAGCGTTTCCGTGGCGCCCGGGATGGGTTCCGGGCGGCGGCGTCCGCTGGCGTCCGGTTCGCCCAGCTGCATCTTCTGCAGCACGACCTGCTTCACGGCGCCTTTCTCGTCCGCGATGTATTCAATCGGGTTGTGGAGCGTGAGGAACTCGATGCCTTCTTCCTTGGCGTGCTTCACCTCCTCGAGGCGGGCAGGCATCTCGGCCTCCGAGCGCCTGTAGACAAGCGTCACGTCGGCGCCCAGTCGCTTGGCAGTGCGGCACGAGTCCATGGCCGTGTTGCCTCCGCCGACCACGAGCACGTGCTTGCCGAAGTTTATCGGCGTGTCGGCAGTAGGGTTGGCGGCGTCCATCAGGTTGACCCTCGTGAGGTATTCGTTTGACGACATTATGTTGATAGAATTTTCGCCTGGTATGCCCATAAAGTTTGGCAGGCCAGCTCCGGAGCCTATGAATATCCCCTTGAATCCGCTTTCTTCCAGCTGTTCGATGGTGATAGTCTTCCCGATGATGCAGTCTGTCTGGAAATGCACGCCCATGCGGCGCAGGTAGTCAATCTCTACGTCGACAATCCTGTTGGGCAACCTGAACTCAGGTATGCCATACTTCAGCACCCCGCCAATCTCGTGGAGAGCCTCAAACACGTAGACATCATAGCCCTTCTTGGCCATGTCGCCCGCAAAGCTCAGTCCGGCAGGGCCCGATCCCACCACGGCAACCTTCATGCCGTTGGACGGGGCCATCTCGGGCAGTACGGCCTTGCCGCTCTCGCGCTCGTAGTCGGCTGCGAAACGCTCCAGGTATCCTATGGCCACGGCCGGCTCGTTCATCTTCAGGTGAATGCACCTGCTCTCGCATTGCTTCTCCTGTGGGCACACCCTGCCGCACACGGCAGGCAGCGACGACGTGTGCTTGAGCACCTTGGCGGCGTCGAGTATGTGGCCTCTCTCAATGTTCTTTACGAACGACGGTATGTCTATGCCCACCGGGCAGCCCTCAACGCATGTAGGCTTGGCGCAGTCGAGGCAGCGCTTGGCCTCTCTGACAGCCATCTCGCGGGTGAGCCCGATGTTCACCTCTTCGGTGCGTGTGGTGGCCCTGTAGGCCGGGTCGAGCTCCGGCATGGCCACCCGCTCTATGGCCGTGCGCTCCTTGGGTTTCATGCTTTTGCGCAGTTCCTGGCGCCACTGTGCGTTGCGGTCGGTCAGCGTCTCAATGGTGTCGCTGCCCTGCGGCTCGTCGGCAGTGGTGGCCACGGCCTTGCGGCTGCTGCCGGCCGACACGGCGTCGATGTGCTCCTCGAAGTGCTCCATCTCTTCTTTCTCGGCCCGTTTGAACGTACCCATTCGCTTGAACATCTCGTCCCAGTCGACAAGGGCACCGTCGAACTCAGGCCCGTCGATGCAAACGAACTTGGTCTTGCCCCCGATGGTGAGACGGCAGGCGCCGCACATGCCCGTACCGTCGACCATGATGGTGTTGAGCGACACGTCGGTCGGTATGTTGTATTTCTGCGTCAGCAGGCAGCAGAACTTCATCATGACAGGCGGGCCTATGGCAAACACCTTGTCGATGTGCTCCTGGTTGATGAGCTTCTCTATGCCCACTGTCACAACGCCCTTCTCCCCGTATGAGCCGTCGTCGGTCATTATGATGGTCTGGTCGCTGTTTTTCCTCACCTCATCCTCGAGTATGATGAGGTCTTTGGTGCGTCCGGCCAGCACCGACAGCACCCTGTTGCCGGCCGCCTTGAGCGCCTTTATGATGGGAAGCATTGGGGCCACGCCCACGCCTCCGCCGGCGCAGATCACCGTGCCGAACTTCTCGATGTGTGTGGGATTGCCAAGCGGCCCCACAACATCGGTGATGCAGTCGCCCGCGTTGAGCCTGCACAGCTTGACAGACGACAGGCCCACGCGCTGCACCACAATGGTGATGGTGCCTTTGTCGGTGTCGGCGTCGGCAATGGTGAGTGGCACCCGTTCGCCCTTCTCGCCGACTCTCACGATTATGAAATTGCCCGCCTTGCGGCTCCTGGCTATCAGCGGGGCTTCAATCTCGAACAGGAATACGTTTTCCGAGAACTGTTCTTTGCGGATGATTTTGTTCATTGTTTAGTTTTTCTGATGTGTTGCGTGTAGTCGTTTCGCACGCTTGCATCAGCCCGCCGGCAGGTGTGTGGCCTTGCCGGCGGGCGTAGCATTGTGCTTAGAAGTTCTTGTCGTCGAGCATTTCGAAACCACAGTAGGGCACGAGGCACTTAGGCACCCTTATGCCCTCGGGCGTCTGGTTGTTTTCGAGTATGGTGGCCACTATGCGCGGCAGGGCCAGGGCCGAGCCGTTGAGCGTGTGGCATAGTTCAATCTTCTTGTCGTCGGCGCGGCGGTAGCGGCACTTCAGGCGGTTTGCCTGGTAGCTCTCGAAGTTAGACACCGACGAAACTTCGAGCCAGCGCTTCTGTGCGGCGCTCCACACCTCGAAGTCGTAGCATATGGCCGAGGTGAAACTCATGTCGCCTCCGCACAGCCGCAGTATGTGGTAGGGCAGCTCGAGCTTCTTGACCAGGCCCTCCACGTGGTCGAGCATCTCCCTGAGGCTCTCGTATGAGTGCTCCGGCGTGTCGATGCGCACAATTTCCACCTTGTCGAACTGGTGCAGGCGGTTGAGCCCCCTCACGTCCTTGCCATACGAGCCTGCCTCGCGCCTGAAACAGGCAGAGTAGGCCGTGCGCTTTATGGGCAGGTCTTTCTCATCGAGGATGACGTCGCGGAAGATGTTGGTCACCGGCACCTCGGCAGTAGGTATGAGGTAAAGGTTGTCGAGGTTGCAATGATACATCTGCCCCTCCTTGTCGGGCAGCTGGCCTGTGCCGTAGCCCGATGCCTCGTTGACCACATAGGGCGGCTGCACCTCGAGGTAGCCGCTCTTGCGTGCCTCCTCGAGGAAGAAAGCCTCGAGGGCGCGCTGCAGGCGGGCCATCTTGCCGATGTAGATGGGGAAACCGGCCCCGGTGATTTTCACACCCATGTCGAAGTCTATGAGGTTGAACTTCTTGCAGAGGTCCCAGTGGCACAGGGCGTCGGCAGGCAGTTCGGGTATCACGCCGCCTTCCTTGACCACCACGTTGTCGGAAGCGTCCTTGCCCTCGGGCACGTCGTCGTTGGGCACGTTGGGGATGGTGCACAGTAAGTCATGGAGCTCCTTCTCGGCGTTTTCCATGGTTTCCTGTAGCGCTTTGTCGGCCTGCTTAATCACGGCCACCTTGGCCTTTATCTCTTCGGCTTCGTCTTTCTTCCCCTGCTTCATGAGGCTGCCTATCTGCGCGGCCAGTTGCTTGGCCTCTTGCTTGGCCTTGTCAAGTTTCTGCTGCGCTTCACGGCGATTCCTGTCTATTTCGATTACCTTCTCGATAGTTTCTTTGGCACCGTCGAAGTGCTTTTTTTCAAGTCCGCGAATCACACGTTCGGTCTCCTCAGTGATGAGTTTGAGTGTAAGCATAATAGAAATATTTAAAACTTGTAGTTTATATTCTCAGGTGCAAAGGTAAGGAAAAAATGATAAACATGTGCCACACTGGCAGAAAAAATGTGTGTCTGCCGTGGGCTGCCGTAGCTGCGGGACGTGGGCGGTGGCCGTCGTCGGCCAATGCCGGGCAGCCATCGGGTGGGGCAGCTATGCATGTTTGGCCATTAAAGCTTTTCGGCATTTATTTTGCGGTCTCGCAAAAATAGTGTAACTTTGCATTGTGTTTACAACAAATCCGGATAAAACAAATGATGAAACAAACAAAGATTGTGGCATCCATCAGCGACAGGAGATGCAGTGTAGACTTCATTCGTGAGCTTTTCGATGCAGGGATGAACGTAGTGCGCATGAACACGGCGCACGCATCGGCCGATGGCATACGCCAGATAATAAGGAATACCCGCAAGGTGTCACATCACATAGGCATACTGATTGACACCAAAGGGCCGGAAATAAGGACTACCGGCTGCCAGGAGCCTATCAGCTACAAGGCCGGCGACGTGGTGAAGATATTCGGGCGGCCGGAAATGGACACCGAGCACGACATAGTGAACCTGTCGTATGTCAACTTCGCCAATGATGTCCACGTGGGCGACGACATCCTCTTCGACGACGGAGCTATCGACATGAAGGTGATAGGCATCAACGGGCCGGCCGTCATTGCACAGGTACAGAACGACGGGGTGCTGGGCTCGCACAAGAGCGTCAACGTGCCCGGGGTGCACATCGACCTGCCTGCGCTTACCGAGAAGGACAAGGCCAACATCAACCTGGCTATCGACGAAGACATAGACTTCATAGCCCACTCGTTTGTGAGGAGCGCGGCAGATGTTGCTGCGGTGCAGGAGATACTCGACAGCCGCGGCAGCGACATCAAGATAATATCGAAGATAGAGAACCAGGAGGGAGTTGACAACATCGACGAGATTATCGAAGCTTCTTATGGCATCATGATTGCCCGTGGCGACCTTGGCATCGAGGTGCCAATAGAGCGCATACCGGGCATACAGCGCAGGATAATACACAAGTGCATACAGGCCAAGAAGCCTGTGATTGTGGCCACGCAGATGCTCCACACCATGATTACCAACCCGAGGCCCACGCGTGCCGAGGTGACCGACATTGCCAACGCCATATATTATCGTACCGACGCGCTGATGCTAAGCGGCGAGACAGCCTCGGGCAAATATCCCGTCGAGGCTGTCAGGACTATGGCTGCCATTGCCGAGCAGGCCGAGAAAGACAAGATGAAGGAGAACGACATTGCGGTGCCGCTCAGGGCCGACTGCGATGTGTCGGAGTTTCTTGCTTGGAACGCCATCGAGGCTACCGAGCGCCTGGGGGTGAAAGGCATCATTACCGACAGCAAGACGGGACAGACAGCCCGCAACCTGGCTGCCTTCCGCGGGCCCAACCCCGTGTTGGCCATCTGCTATAAGGACAAGGTGCAGCGCTGGCTGGCGTTGAGCTACGGAGTGATTTCGGTGGCACAGCACGAGCAGATAGGTCAGAAGGAACAGTTCCTTGCAGCCCTGCGCATGCTCAGGCAGAAAGGCTATCTGAGCATGGACGACAAGATTGCGCACCTCAGCGGCAGCTTCGCCGTCGGCGGAGGTACGTCGTTCCTTGAAATAAACAAGGTGCGCGATGTGTTTGAGCGTTCGGGCGAGGTGCATCTGCCCAACGCCTGACAGGCGTCGCCAGGCACTCGTCGTGGCATAGACCGGTGGGCCATGGCTTGCAATATCTGCAGGCCATGGCCCACCGGCGTTGTGGTGTCAGGCATGACTCGCCCAAGGTGTGGCGCCACTGCCGGCAGCTTGCCAGCCGGGCCCGGCTTGTGGTGCGGCTGGCCTTGCATGCCTGCAAGCGGCCGGTGGGGCGTCATGGCGAGGCATACCGTCAAACGGCGTCGGTGACTTGCTGCTTAAGCATGCGGGCGAAATAACCGTTGCTCTTGCCCCGCTCCACGGCCGTAAGGTTCTCGGTGATGGTTCCGTTTTCCAGCGTTACAATCCTGTCGGCTTCGGCTATTGTCCTCATCCGGTGGGCAATGATGATTACTGTCTTGTCTTTTACGAGTTCAGACAGCCCCGCCTGTATCATTGTCTCGTTTTCAACGTCGAGCGACGCGGTGGCTTCGTCGAGCAGTATGATGGGCGCGTCTTTCAGCATGGCGCGCGCAATGGATATGCGTTGGCGCTCGCCGCCCGAAAGGGTTTCGCCGTTTTCGCCTATGACGGTGGCGTATCCGTCGGGCAAACGGCTTACAAACTCGTCACAGCGTGCGAGGCGTGCTGCTCTGACCACTTCAGCGTCGGTGGCATCGCGGCGCCCGATGCGTATGTTTTCCATCACCGTGGCATTGAAAAGCACCACGTCTTGGAACACCACGGCAAAGTGTTTTAGCAGCGTCTCGGGCTCAACCGTCTTGATGTCGGTGCCGCCCAGCGTTATGCGTCCGCCCTGCGGGTCCCAGAAACGCGCCGCGAGCTTGGCCGCGGTGGTCTTCCCTCCGCCCGATGGACCTATGAGCGCCGTCGTCTCTCCTTGTCTGGCCGTGAACGAAACTCCCCTCAGCACCTGCTTGCCTTCTTCGTATGCGAACGTCACATTGTCGAAGCAGATGTCAAAGTTTGCCGGCTTGAAGGTGCTGCTGCCCTGCAGGGCGGGCATCGACTCCATTTCTTTCATCCTGTCAATGCGCACGTCGAGGAACACCAGCACAGCCAGGTTGTTGAGCACTTCGTTGAGAGGGGCATATATGCGCGAGCCTATGACAAGGAACATCAGGTAGGTCATGACGTCAGTCCGGCCCGTGGCCAGCATCCAGGCCCCTGCGGAGATTACGCTCGGCAGTCCAAGCTTTAGCAGGCTTTGCGCCCCGTTGACCGTCATCCCGAGCAGCAGTTCGCCTCGCGTCATGGCCTTCTCATAGGCGTCGGCCTTGCGGTCCAGCTCGTCGGTGTAGGCTTTTTCCATGCTGTAGGCCTTTATCTCCTGCATAAGGTCGAGGCCTTCCTGTATGTGCTCGCTCACTTTCCTCTTGTTGGCATAGTTCGTCTGGTTTGAGCGTTTCATCTGCCCCTTCGCCACGGCAAGCACCCCGAAGGCCACTGGAACCACCCACGCAAGGCTAAGCGCGAGCCTCCAGTCGTAGGCCATCAGCCCGGCGGTGATGAGCGCTATGCTTATCAGCGAGGCCATCAGCTGCGGCACAGAGTGAGAGAATGTGTGTTCAAGGTCGGTGCAGTCGTCCATTATCGTGGCCGTGAGGTCAGAAAGGTTTTTCTCGCCGAAGAAAGCCAGCGGCAGCTTGCGCAGTTTCTCGGCTAGTGCAATGCGCCTGTTGGCGCTCTCGCCGTAGACCGACGTGTACGTGCTACGGTATTGTTTGACGGCTATGGCATACATCACGGCCATGAAAGCCAGGCCCATAGCAGAGTAGTATGCCAGTCCGTGGGCGGTGTCAGAGCCCGGGGCGAGCACCGGCCCCAGCCAATCGTCAAGAAAGAGGAACGTAAGCACCACCGGCAGCATGAGCGCAATGTCTAACAGCGTCGTCCACCATACGCCTTTTAGCAAGTCTCTCGCGCCCTGTTCCGACAGGGCCAGGCGAGCCATGAGCATCTTAATCATCGTTTTGCCTCCTTTCCGTTCAAAGTCCATCTAACCGATTGGCGGTATTCATTCCACATGCGGCTGTACAGTCCGCCGGCAGCCACCAGGTCGTCGTGGCTTCCCCTTTCGGCCACCTTGCCGCCATCCATCACTATTATTTCGTCGGCATCGGTCACGCTGTTCAGCCTGTGGGCAATGGTCAGCACAGTCTTGCCGCGCGTCAGGCGTCGCAGGGCGCCGTGTATCAGGTGCTCGTTTTCCGGGTCGGCAAAGGCCGTGGCCTCGTCGAGCACTATTATAGGGGCGTCTTTCAGGAATGCCCTTGCGAGCACTATGCGCTGTTGCTCGCCGCCCGACAGGTAAGTCCCGCCGGCACCTATCCTTGTGTTGAGTCCCTGCGGCAGCCGGTTTATTATCTCGCTGCACTGCGCCATTTCCGCAGCCCGGCTCACCTCGCTTATGGTGGCGTCAGGGCGGCCGTAACGAATGTTGTCGAGTATAGAGGTCTTGAACAGTCGCGAGTTTTGGAAAACAAACGATACGTTGCGCATCAGTTCGTCGGTCGCAATGTCTTTGACGTTGATTCCCCCGATGAGGACATTGCCCGACGACGCTTCCCAGAACCTCGGTACAAGGCGGGCCAGGGTGGTCTTGCCGCTGCCAGAGGCACCGACCAGTGCCACCCGCTTGCCGGCTGGTATGCAGAAGCTTACAGAGCTGACGGCATTGACCGTCATGCCTGGGTATCGGAACGTCACGTTGTCGAACCGGACGTCGAATGAAGTGGGGCGCTTTGGCTGCCGGCTTTGAGCAAGCGGCCTGAAAGCGAGCATGCTGTCGAGCCGGTCTATGGCTTCGGCTGCCTGGCCCACGGCCTGCCCTATGTACATGCTGCGCATTATGCTCTGTGAGAATACGGGAGTGATGAGTATGAACAGCAGCATGTCGAGCATCACTCCGGCCAGGCTCTCGCCGCCCGTGGAGAGCAATATTGCCACGGGTATGAGGGCAAAGACAAAACTGTTGACGACAACGGTGTAAAGAGACATGGGCAGTTGCCACAGTCCGGTGTAGCGCGATGCCGTATGCTTATACTCCATTATTACGTTGTAGAAGTTTTTGAAAGAGTAAACCGTCTGCTGAAAAACCTTGACCACAGGTATGCCCCTGACATATTCAACGGCTTCGGTGTTCATCTTTTCGAGCAGGTTCATGTAGGCGGCCATAAACTCACGCCCTCGCGTGTTCATGGTGTGGCCCATGATGGCCATGGCAATGGCCACGGGGATGAGGCAAGCCAGGCCCAGCCGCGCGTTGAAAAACATGATCAGGGCTATTGAGGCCACCGGCACGAGCACCGTTCCGGCGAGGTCGGGCATTTGGTGGGCCACAAACGAGTGGGTCACTCCGGCGTTGTCGTCGATGACCTTGCGTATGCGGCCGCTCGTTGTGGTGTCGAAGAAGCCGAGTGGCATGGCCACCACCTTGGCCATGGACTCCTTGCGGATGTTGGTCTCCACGCGGAAGGCCACTAGATGCGAACATGCAAGCGAGGCGAAATAGAGCGCCACGCTGCCCACGGCGGCAATGCCAGTCCACAGGGCGTATGCCGCGATGTTGCCGTTGGCTTGCACCGGCGAGCCGGCAAGCAGTTCGCGCATTATAAGCCATATCAGTATGTATGGCGCGATGCCTGCCAGCTCGCTCACGGCCGACAGGATGATGGCAACCGGGAATAGTTTTTTGCGGTTGCCCATGTAGTGAGTCAGTTTGTTTAATGTCTTCATTTATGGTGTAGTTTGGTTTACGACAAAGTATGTTGTCTGCCGTGTCATGACAATGCCGTCGGCAAGTCGGAATGCAGCCTTGCCCTGTCTGCTCGTCCATACCGGCTGTTCGGTGCGGCCGAACGGATGATTCCGGCTTGCGCTAAGTATGGGCGGCCACGGCAGCTGCAGCCTATTTGGCTGACGTCTAACCGGCTGTTGCTCCTTGGCGACGGGATTTCTCGGCCTGGGTGCGGGCATGTGGCTTGCGGGCGATGATGCATATCTCCTCGCCACGGCCATAGTTGATGCTTATGTCATCGAAGCCGGTGTTTGTCAGCACGTGGCCTATTTCTTCGGCCGAATGTACGGTCATGCCTTCTATACGGTTGGTCCAGAAAGTGTTGTTGGGGTTGCTTGCCTCGTTGCACACCATGAACAGGCCTCCGCCTTTTAGCACACGGTCTATCTGTCGGAATGCCACGTTGAGGTCTGGCCAGAAATAAATGGTCTCGAAGGCAGTCACAATGTCAAACGAAGCGTCGGCGTAGGGTAGCAAGTCGGCACTGCCTTGCTCTATGGCGCAGCGTCGGCCCAAGGCGTGGCGGTTTTTCTTCCGGGCGAAGGCCACGCTCTCCGGCGACAAGTCGACGCCACACACGCGCCCCCGGCTGCACAGTTTCAGCATGCGGCTGATGTTGGCCCCGCCTCCGCAGCCAATGTCGAGCGCATCCCACTGAGGCATCCACTCCAGCATGCTCATGCCCCATTCGGCCACTCTGGCGTGGCCGCAGTTCATTCCGCGCAGCATCATCCGGCCCCAGAAGCCGTGGGGCTTGCGCGTGTTTTGCAAGATTCTGCTTATCAGTTTCATTCTCATTTTTGTTTGTTGTTTATGTTTATATACTGTAGGTCGGTCAGGCTGAATAATGAACGTACGGCGGTTTTGTTCACAAAAAAGGAGAGAGCTCATATCTTCATGAGCTCTCTCCATCCAGCAATTTCTATGGTCAGGTATTCGGTAATGGCTTTTCGGCGTTCTTGTGCCGCCACTCTCTGTCTGATGATTTCCTCAAACAGGGTGAACATCCAGATGGTGTGGATGCGCAACGAGAAGTCGGTCACGTCTGAACAAATGCCGGGATGGCGGTTCTTCATGTCGGCGAAGTAGGCCTTGACCAGTGACGTGGCCCTGTCGGTAAAGCGGTCGCGGAATGTGGCGAGCGACGAGCCTTGCGACTTTAAAAGCAGCAAGGCGAGGCGGTGGCTGTGGTTGCCAATCAGTTCGGTGTACTGGCTGACCATGCAGTCGAGGTATTTCTTGTCGCACATGTCCATTATGTCGCGGCCACAACTGCCATGGTGCTCCTCGAGCATGGTCTCGAGGTCTCTGACGGCCGGGGCGACAAGGCTGCAGAACAGATGGTCCTTGCTGCGGAAGTAGTTGTAGATGTTGCCCACTCCGGTGTGTGCGGCAGCTGCTATCTCGCGCATGCTCACCCCTGCGAAGCCCTTGGCCAAGAACAACTTTGCCGAGGCCTGCATTATGTCATTCCTTATATGGTCTTTTGTTACTTGCATCCTTGATGGCTTGTCACGATGCAAAGGTAGTGGTAATGTGGCCGTCGGGCAATACCCAAATGTGGTGATTTGCTAAAGGCATTGCATCTGGGAACATGAAGCCAGGTCTGGGTTGAGTGCCGTGGGGGCGGTTGGCAGCCGTTGCGCCCGCCGTGTAGGGGTGGCATGCTGGCGAGGTGGCTTCATTGTTTCAATGTGGCGGCAAGGCGTCTCATGGCATGCTTAAACAAATAAGGGGCCGCGACAACCGTCGCGGCCCCTATAAACAGAGTTTGCCATTAGTCTACCGGAATCTTGTCGATGCGCTTCTGGTGGCGCCCTCCTTCAAATTCGGTGGCAAAAAATTCGTCCATTATACTCTTTGCCATGGCGTTGTCGATGAAGCGCCCGGGCATCACCAGAACGTTGGCGTTGTTGTGCTGGCGTGCCAGGTGAGCAATCTCAGGCATCCAGCACAAGGCGGCGCGTATGCCCTGGTGCTTGTTGAGAGTCATGCTTATGCCTTCGCCGCTCCCGCAGATGGCAATGCCGGGATAAACGTCGCCTGCCTCAATGCCCCTGGCCAGTGCGTGCCCATAGTCGGGATAGTCGCAACTGTCGGTAGAGTGGGTGCCGTAGTCCTTGTAGGCATAGCCGTGAGCCTTGCAGTATTCAATGACATACTGCTTCAGTTCGTATCCGGCGTGGTCTGATGCCAGACCTATTGTCTTTGTCTCCATGGCTGCATTATTCTGCGAGGAAGTCTTTCACCTGCTTGTAGACGTTCTCGGCCGTATAGCCGAGTTTCTCGTCGAGCACCTTGTAGGGTGCCGAGAAACCGAAGCTCGGCATGCCGAACACACGCCCGTTGGCCCCTGCCAGGCCCTCAAGGGTCACAGGCAGCCCGGCTGTCATGCCGAACACCTTGGCGCCGTGGGGCAGCACGCTCTCCTGATACTCGCGGCTCTGGCTGCGGAACAGGCCTTCGCTCGGGGCGCTCACTATGCGCACCTTGACGCCGTCTTTGCGCAGCAGCTCGGCGCCGGCCACCAGTGTTGACACCTCGGAACCGTCGGCCAGCAGGATGATGTCGTAATCGTCGTCTGATCCGGCCACCACGTATGCACCCTTGCGGGCCTGCTCGTAGTCGTTGCCGGCAGGCAGCTTGGCAATGTTCTGGCGCGAGAAGATGAGGGCAGTAGGCGTCTCGGTGTTCTCCATGGCCATGGCCCAGCATACCGTTGTTTCGTCGGCATCGGCCGGACGGAACACGCGTACGCTGTCCTTGCCGTGGTGGTTCTTGAGTTTCTCCATAAGTCGTATCTGGGCTTCCTGCTCAACAGGCTCGTGGGTTGGGCCGTCTTCGCCCACGCGGAAGGCGTCGTGTGTCCAGATGAACTTGATGGGCACCTCCATGAGGGCAGCCATGCGAACGGCAGGCTTCATGTAGTCGGAGAACACGAAGAACGTGCCGCATGCAGGTATGACGCCGCCGTGCAGGTACATTCCGATGCACATGCAGGCCATGGTCAGCTCGGCCACGCCGGCCTGGAAGAACGCACCGCTGAAGTCGCCGGCCTGCAACGCGTGGGTTTTCTTCAGGAAACCGTCGGTCTTGTCGGAGTTTGACAGGTCGGCCGAGGCACATATCATGTTTGGCACCTGCTCGGCCAGCACGCCAAGGCATGCTGCGCTGGCAGCGCGGGTGGCAGCGCCTTCTTTCTGGGTGAGCACGCTCCAGTCTACCTTTGGTGCGTTGCCGCTGAACCATTCTTTCATGAGGGCGGCTTTCTCAGGGTTGGCCTTTGCCCACTCTGCTTCTTCGGCGTGACGCTGAGCGACTATCTTCTTCAGCTCTTCGCGGCGGTCGGCATAGATCTTGGCCACCTCGGGGAAAATCACAAACGGGTCGTCGGGGTTGCCGCCGAGGTTCTTTATCGTGTTGATGTAAGCGTCGCCGCCAAGCGGTGCGCCGTGGGTGCCGATGTTGTGCTCATAGCTCGTGCCGTCGGCCTTGAGCGCTCCCTTTCCCATTACGGTCTTGCCGATGATGAGCGTCGGGCGCTTCTCTTCTTTCTGTGCAGCCTTGATGGCTTCGCGTATTTCGTCGGCGTCATTGCCGTTGATGTTGATAACGTTCCATCCCCATGCCTTGTACTTGGCCTCGGTGTCTTCGTTCATCACCACGTTGCACTCGGTTGAGAGCTGTATCTCGTTGGAGTCGTAGAACATGATGAGGTTGTTGAGGCCCAGGATGCCTGCTATGCGGCCCGTGCCCTGGGATATCTCTTCCTCTATGCCGCCGTCGGAGATGTAGGCATATATCTTGTGCTTCATCACCTCCTTGCCCAGGCGGGCCTCAAGGAATTTCTCTGCTATAGCGGCACCTGCTGCAAACGTGTGTCCCTGTCCGAGGGGGCCCGACGTGTTTTCTATGCCGCGCTCTATGTCGCGCTCGGGGTGGCCCGGGGTGGGCGAGCCCCACTGGCGGAACTGCTTCAGCTCTTCGAGCGAGAACTTGCCCTGCATGGCGAGTGCCGAATAGAGCATTGGCGACATGTGGCCCGGGTCGAGGAAGAAGCGGTCACGGCCTTCCCATGACGGGTTTTCGGGGTCGTAAACAAGGAATTCCGAGAAAAGCACATTGATGAAATCGGCTCCGCCCATGGCTCCTCCGGGGTGGCCCGACTTGGCTTTTTCGACCATTGATGCAGCCAGTATGCGTATGTTGTCGGCTGCAAGTGTCATAACTTTCTTGTCGTTCATGATTGTTTGTTTTTTTTATGTGGTTATTTGATTGCCTTGATTCCTTTGTGGGTAGGTATCGTGCGCTTTATCGTTCCGTCGGCGTTGAACTCCATCTTGTCGATGCACACCTCGCGGTGGTAGCCCGGCCCTTTGTCCTTGGGCAGGTAGTTTTTGTTTATCCGGTGGTATACTATGTACCATTCGTCTTTCCCCGGCACCTTGAGTACACTGTTGTGCGCCGGGCCGTAGATTTCGGATTCGGGCTCTTGGATTAGTATGATGGGGTCTTTAGCCACCTCAATGGGGCCGAGCGGCGACTTGCTCGTGCCGTAGACGACGTGGTAATTGGGTGAGCCTGTGTCGTCGACGCTCCAAAGGAAGTAGTAGAGTCCGTTGCGCTTGAACACGTAAGGGGCTTCGCGGTATTTGTAGTCGCTCAGGCTGCCGCCCCGCGGGGTCATCAGCTTCAGCGTGGTTGTGTCTATCGACGTCATGTCGGGGTTGAGCCTGGCTCCGGCCATGTAGCCATTGCCCCAGTATAGGTAGTCGATGCCGGTGTCGGGGTCGTTGAACACGTCTACGTCAATCTGCTGGCCGTTCTTCAGTCCGGCCGGCCTTTTGTTGACAATGGGGTGGCCCAAGTCGACGAAAGGCCCTGTAGGACTGTCGGCCAAGGCCACTCCGATGGCCTTGGCGTTGCCTGCGTTGCCGCTGTAATAGAAGAAATACTTGTATTGTCCGTCAACCTTTTTCTCGATGATTGCCGGTGCCCAGGCGTTGCCGCTTGCCCACTTGGTGTCTTTGCACACGTCGAGTATTATGCCTTCGTCGCGCCAGTCGACCAGGTTGTCGGACGAGAAGCATGTGAAATACCATCCTCCCCATCCTGGATGTCCGTCGGTGGTGGAGTAGATGTAGTAGCGCCCGGTTTTCTCAGAGTACAGTATCTCGGGGTCGGCGTGCATGCCCGGCAGTATCGGGTTGCCGCTCCACTCCTTGAACTGCATGCCTTCTGTTGATGGATTGATTTTCTTTATCGTTCCGTCGGGATTGTATTCCATCGGTTCGGCCACCACAGAGCGGCTGTAGCTCGTGCCTTCAGGCAGGCCGCCGTTGTGGGAGAAGAACACCCACTTGTCGCGGAAGTTTACGATGGCAGGGTGGGTTGTGTTGCTGTTGCCGGCAATTTCGGATATTATGCCTTTCACTTCGTATGGGCCGGTCACCTTGTCTGCCATGGCGTAGGCAATCTTCTCAGGCCATTCTGAGGCGTAAGTAAGGTAGTACTTGCCGTTGTACTTGTGTACCCAAGGAGCCTCGGTGAAGGGGTGTGAGGCGTCGATGGCCACCTGGTGTATGTCGCCGTCGGTCTCAATCATGTTTTCCTTGAGCTTCACATAGTAACATTCCCGGTTGCCCCAGAACAGGTAAGCCTGCCCGTCGTCGTCGATGAAGACAGCCGGGTCGATGCATGCCCATCCGTGGGTTGAGGCGAAACAGTCTTTCTTTGTGAGCAGAGGCTTGCCCAAGGCGTCTGTGTAAGGCCCTTCGGGGCGGTTGGCCACGGCCACGCCGATGCCGCCAGAGTTGGTGCTCACATACCAGTAGAACTTGCCGTTGCGCTCTGCCACGTGTCCGGCATAGGCAGGTCTGTTCTTGGCCCAGCTGAAGTCGGTGGGGCGGAGCGGCACGGGGTATTCGGTCCAGTGCTTCATATCGGTGGTTGAGAACACCAGCCAGTCTTTCATGGTGTAGCCGCGCTGGTTGCCGGCAAAGTCCTCGCCGGTGAAGAGCCACAGCGTGTCGTTGTGTACTAATACCGCCGGGTCGGCCGTGAACTTGTGCTTGAATATCGGGTTGCCGTTGCTCTCGATGTCGTGTTTGAGCACATAGCCCCATTTTGACTGCACCCGCTCAAGTTCTTTGGCGGTGAGCGAAGTCACCGTTCCGTGCCTTGGGAAGAAGTCTTTCCTGAAAGACTGCGGTTTGCTTGTAAACGTCTTGAGGTCTTTCGATGTCTGATACTCATACCTTCCGCTGGAATACAGGTCGTACATGAGCACGTATTCGTCGCGGTCGTTGAGCTTGAACACGCTTGAACCCTCCACTTGAGTCTTCGTGCCGGCGTAAGAGTCTACATACTTGAAGTCTTCTTTCCATTTGCCGAGCAGGCTGCGCGAGGTGGCCTGCTGTATGCCGTTCTTCACCTCCTTGCCCTCTTCGTTCTTTGTGTTGCCTTTATAAAAGAGGTGGTAGGTGCCGTCTTTGTAGATGATGTCGTTGTCAATGCTGCCATACTTGGCGCTGAAAAGCACCTTGGGCTCGCCTTCAAACCCTGTGAAGTCGTCATTGGCGTAAGCGTAGTAAGTTATGAGCGACTTGCGGTCGTTGCGTTGCAGCGTGAAGTATATCATGTACTTGCCGGCCTTTTTGTCGTATATGGTCTGCGGAGCCCATACCCAGTAGGCGTCGCCGAAGTTCTCCGGGTAGTCTTTAGACAGGTTAATCTTCGCATGAGTCCAGTTGACGAGGTCGTCGGACTTCATCAGCACGATGCCCGGGTTCTCCTTCCAGCCATGCTTCCTGGTGTTCATGTCAGTGGCAACGATGTAAAACGTGTGGCCGTCTTCGCCTCGCAAGATGTGCGGGTCGCGTATTCCGCCGCTCTCGCTGATGGTGTCTGAGCTTACCACTGGGCGGTTTTTGTTGAGTGCAAACCAGTTCTTCGCGTCTTCGCTGACGGCAAACCTCAGGTGTTCCTGCTTGTCGGCGTCGCCCGTTCCCTCGAAGTAAGCGAATATGTATCCTTTGTATGGCGATGCCTGCCTGTGGCTTTTGCGTGCTCCGGCAGCCGAAATGGCTGCCGTGCACAGCATAAGCGTTGCGGCAAGTATGGTCTTGTTGGTGATTTTGTTCATGCCGTTGAGCGTTACTTAACGTTTAGTACCACGATGGATTTGGCAGGTATCTGCATCTTGATCGTTCCTTTCTTGAGCTTTGCCCCTTTGAATTCTTGAGGCGCAACGACGTTGGGGTGGTCGAAGTCGTTGTAGTCGGCAATCGACTTGCAGCTTAATATCCGTCCGCTAACTGCCTTGGGAGCGTTGTTTCCGAGCGCAATTTCAACGTCTTGGTTTTCGTCCAGGCTCACATTGGCCAGCGAGATGATTAGCGAACCGTCGGCCTGTTTAGCTGCCGACGCGCTCACCAAGGGTATGCGGCGCCCGTCCTTGGCATGGCTGTCGCCCCTGACGTCCATGCTGTCGCACGCAAGCGTGAGGGGGAGGCTGGTTGCTCCCATGAATCCCTTGTACATCTCAAACACATGATATGTCGGTGTGAGCACCATGTGACCGGTTCCCTTGGTGTCGGTAAGAATCATTGACTGCAGCACATTGACCACCTGTGCGATGTTGGCCATGCGCACCCGGTCGGTGTGGCGGTGGAAGACATTGAGCGTCAGCGCAGCCACAAAGGCGTCGCGCATGGAGTTCTGCTGGTAGAGGTGGCCTTTTACGGTGCCGGGTTCCTCGTCCCACCATGTTCCCCATTCATCTACGAGCAGCCCTATTTGCTTCTTCGGGTCTTTCTTGTCCATGATTTGCGCGTGGCGCTCAATCACGTCTTCTATCTCGAGGCACTTTCCGATGGTCCAGTAATAGTCGTTGTTGTCAAACTTGGTGGCCGAGCCTTTGCTGCCGCTCCATCCGGTCACGGTGTAGTAATGCAGCGAGACGCCGTCCATGCGGTGGCCTATGTTGTCCATGAGCACGCGAGTCCAGTTGTAGTCGTAGTCGCTTGCGCCGCTCGCTATCTTGTAGAGTTTGTTGCCGTCGTAGTTGCGGCAGTAAACCGAATAGCGCCTGTAGAGGTCTGAGTAGTATTCCGGCCTCATGTTGCCGCCGCATCCCCAGCTCTCGTTGCCCACGCCGAGGTATTTTACGCGCCACGCCTTGTCGCGCCCGTTTTTGCGCCTCAGGTTGGCCATCGGGGTGTCACCGTCGCTTGTCATGTACTCAACCCACTTGGCCAGTTCCTCTACCGTGCCGCTGCCGACGTTGCCGCTGATGTATGGTTCGCAGCCCAGCATTTCGCAAAGGTTCAGGAATTCGTGTGTGCCAAACGAGTTGTCTTCTATCGTTCCGCCCCAGTTGTTGTTCTGCATCTTTGGCCGCTGTTCCCTTGGGCCTATCCCGTCCATCCAGTGGTACTCGTCGGCAAAGCATCCGCCGGGCCAGCGCAGCACCGGCACTTGCAGCTGCTTGAGCGCGTCGAATACGTCTTTGCGGTAACCCTTGATGTTGGGTATGGGCGAATCCTCGCCGACCCACAGTCCGCCATAGATGCAAGAGCCGAGGTGTTCGGCAAATTGTCCGTATATCTCCTTGTGGATAATGTTCTTCCCACCGTCGGTCGATATGGTGATTTGGGCTGTGTTGCCGGCCGAGGCATAAAGGCTGGCGGCAAGGAACAGTCCACAGGCAAAGAGTTTGTTGCTCATTCGTCGATATGTTCTATTAATAATACGTATGTCAGTTGTATTTCACTGCTGCTTCTTCTATAGGCAGGCATCTGTTGTACTTCTTGATGTAGGCGTTGAACCCGGCCACATCCTCTGGTGTCGGCGCAATCTCGGTGCCTTGGTTACCGGCAAACACCTTCTCGTCGAGGAATTCAGGCAGAGACAGGTTTGCCGTGTTGTTGACGAGATACGACCCTAAGATGGCCATGCCCCACGGTCCGCCTTCGCCGGCTGTCTCCATTACGGATATCGGAGAGTTGAGCGCTGCTGCCAGGATGCGCTGTCCCACGCCCTTGGTCTTGAACAAACCACCGTGCCCGGTTATCTTGTCCACCTTGATGTGCTCGTCGTTGAACAGGATGTCGTTGCCTATCTTGAGCACGCCGACGGCTGCGTAGAGGTTGGCCCTCATGAAGTTTGCCAGAGTGAATTTGTCGTTTGCCGAGCGCACAAACATCGGCCTGCCTTCTGCCATGCCGGTGACGGGCTCGCCGGAAAAATAGTTGTACGACAGCAGTCCGCCGCAGTCTGCCGCTCCCATGAGCGCGTGGTTGTACAGCTTCTCGTAGACTTGGTTCATGTCGACGGGCATTCCCATCAGTTCCTGGTATTCCTTGAAGAGGTTGACCCACGCGTTGAGGTCTGACGTGCAGTTGTTGCAGTGGACCATCGCCACCGGGTTGCCGTCGGGTGTGGTCACGATGTCTATCACCTCGTAGGGCCTTGACAGGTCTTTCTCGAGCACAATCATCGAGAACGACGACGTTCCTGCCGACACGTTGCCCGTGCGCGGCTTGACTGCATTGGTGGCCACCATGCCTGTTCCGGCGTCGCCTTCGGGCGGGCAAACGGGTATTCCGGCCTTCAGGTGCCCCGACACGTCAAGGCGCTTGGCGCCCTCGGGTGTGAGGAAGCCTGCGTTTTTGCCTGCCGGCAGCACCCTTGGCAATATGTCGGCCAGTTTCCACTGGTATCCCCTGTCGGCTACCAGGTTGTCGAATTTTTCTATCATTGCAGCCGAGTAGTTCTTTGTTTGCGGGTCGATGGGCAGCATTCCCGATGCGTCGCCTATGCCCAGCACCCTTTCGCCGGTGATGAGCCAGTGGATGTATCCGGCCAGTGTTGTGAGGTAGTCGATGTCTTTCACGTGCTCCTCGTTGTCGAGAATGGCCTGGTACAAGTGGGATATGCTCCATCTGAGCGGTATGTTGAAGACAAAGAGGTCAGACAGTTCGGCGGCAGCCTTGGCCGTGTTGGTGTTTCGCCATGTGCGGAACGGCACCAGTATCTCTTGCTGCTTGTTGAATGCCATGTATCCGTGCATCATTGCGCTCACGCCTATTGCAGCAAGGGTTTCTATTTCTATGTCGTATTGTTCTTTTACGTTTCTCCGCAAGTCGGCATAGCAGTCTTGCAGCCCATACCATATCGCCTCGATGCTGTAAGTCCACAATCCGTCCACCAGTTGGTTTTCCCAAGTGTGGCTTCCTTGTGCTATTGGTCTGTTTTCAGGGTCTATCAATACGGCCTTGATGCGTGTGGAGCCAAATTCTATGCCGAGTATGGCCTTGCCGTTTTCTATAATTGATTTAGCGTCAGTATTCATATTGGTAATTATAAGTTGATAATGTATGGTGATGAAAGTAACCATAAGAAGTTCCGTGGCTGCCTGTCGAGACAGCCCTGGAACTCCTTTTAGCTTATGTTGAGGCCGCGGGGCTTAGCAAAGCGCCTTGTTCAACATGTAGTAAACCTCGTTGAAGCGCAGTTCCTTGCGGAAGTCGTCGACGGTGGTCTTGTCGTTGATGATGACACACTCTATGCCGGCAATCTCGGCATAGTCCTGCCAATACTCGTCGGTAAGGTCGTAAGAGAAGCAGCTGTGGTGTGTGCCGCCGGCATATATCCAGCATCCGGCTCCCACCTCGAAGTTGGGCTGCGGTATCCAGAGTGCCGATGCCACAGGGAGCTTGGGCAGAGGCTTGGGCTCGATGCAGTCGACGTCGTTGACAATGAGGCGGAACCTGTTGCCCATGTCGACCACTGTTGCCGTTACGCCCTTGCCCACCTTGGATGTGAACACGAGGCGTGCGGTCTGGCTCTTGCGTATGCCTATGCCGAGGAAATGTACTTCCAGGCGTGGCTTGGCGGCGGCTATGAGCGGGCAAACCTCGAGCATGTGTGCCTGGAGGATGGCGCTTTGCTCACCGTTGAAGTTGAGGGTGTAGTCCTCGAGGAACGAGCATCCGCCGCCCATGCCCTGGTTCATTACCCACAGGGTGCGGTAGAGGGCGGCCGACTTCCAGTCGCCCTCGGCTCCGAAGCCGTAGCCTTCGGCCATCAGGCGCTGCGATGCGAGACCCGGAATCTGGTCGAAGTGGCTGCCCTCGGTCTGTCCGAGGTCGTCGAAGTTTGTTGTGAATCCCTTGGCGCCCTTGGCTTTCAGTATGGCGCGTATGGCCAGCTCGGCCTTGGCGGCGTTCCAGATGACGGCGTAGTTCTCGTTGCTCTCATCCTCGAGGGCGGCGTCGTGGTCATAGAGCTTGAAGTATTCGGCCACGAGAGCCTTCACCTCTTCGTCCTTCACCTGCTTCTGGCATTCCATCAGCTCGCTCACGGGGCAGTAGTCAACGTGGTATCCCATCACCTGCTCGGCGGCCACCTTGTCGCCGTCGGTCACTGCTACATTGTTCATCTGGTCGCCGAAGCGGATGATGAGCATGTCCTGTGCGTCGGCCCAAGCAGCGCACACGCGCTCCCATACGGCTATGTGGTCTTGCGTCTTCTCCTCTTTCCAGTATCCCACAACGAGCTTGCGGCGTATGCGCATCCTCGAGATGATGTGGCCAAACTCGCGGTCTCCGTGTGCGCTCTGGTTCAGGTTCATGAAGTCCATGTCCATGGTGTCCCATGGAATCTCTGCGTTGAACTGTGTATGGAGATGGAGCAGCGGCTTGTGCAGTATCTGCAGGCCGTGAATCCACATCTTTGCAGGCGAGAAGGTGTGCATCCATGTGATGACGCCTACACACTTCTTGTCGTTGTTGGCCTGTGCGAAGATGTCGGCCACTTCCTTAGAGCTGTTGGCCGTTCCCTTGTAAACCACCTTTATGGGCAGCCGTCCCGACTCGTTGAGTCCGTCGACCATTATCTTTGAATGACCGTCAACCTGTACGACGGCGTCGCCTCCGTAAAGGAGCTGAGCTCCTGTTACGAACCATACTTCTAAGTTCTCGAATGCTTTAACCATAGTTGTCTGTCTGTTTTTAGTTATGAAATGTTTTGTTATGTCTTTTGTTCCGGTTTTACTTCTTCTTCTGTCCGTAGTAAGCGTTAGGGCCGTGCTTGCGGCTGAAGTGCTTCTCGACGAGCAGCGGGTTCATGGTTGTGGCTGGGTTGACGGCAAACGACACGAATGCCATCTTGGCCACCTGCTCCATCACCACGGCGTTGTATACGGCGTTGTCGGCGTCTTTTCCCCATGCGAACGGCCCGTGGTTTTTCACCAGCACGCCAGGTGTGTGCACGGGGTTGATGCCCCCCTCGTTGAGGCGGCGCACGATGACGTTGCCCGTTTCCAGCTCATAGTCGCCTTTCACCTCGGCTTCGGTCATGTCGTCGGTGCAGGGTATGTCGTCGTGGAAGTAGTCGGCATGTGTCGTCCCTATGTTGGGTATGTCCTTGCCGGCTTGCGCCCAGGCCGTGGCGTAGGTAGAGTGGGTATGCACAATGCCGCCAATCTCGGGGAAGGCCCTGTAGATGACGAGGTGTGTGGGTGTGTCTGACGAGGGGTTGAGGTCGCCCTCCACCACCTTGCCCGTGTATACGTCAACCACCACCATGTCTGATGCCTTCATCGTGTCATAACTCACGCCCGACGGCTTGATTACCACGAGGCCTTTTTCGCGGTCTATCGCCGAGACGTTGCCCCATGTGAATATCACCAGGTTATGCTTCACCAAGTCCAAGTTGGCCTTGAATACTTTTTCTTTCAGTTCTTCTAACATGATTGTATGCTTTTGTTTTGTTTACAGCTTGAAGTTGGGGTCTTCGTTGTAGGCCATTTTGTTGAACCTGTAGAGATAGGCCCCACGCTTCGAACTGGTCTTGTCTATCAGTTCTGTCTTCTCTATGAAGTCCATTTCCTTTATCCTCTTGCGGAAGTTCCGCTTGTCGACCTTCTCGCCGCACACGGCTTCGTAGAGCTTTTGCAGTTGTGTCAGCGTGAACAGCTTAGGCAGCAGGTTGAAGCTTATAGGCTCGTGCGATATCTTGCGCTGCATCATCTTGTGGGCCTTGGCCACCATGGTGTTGTGGTCTGAATACATTTGCGGCAGGTCGTTGACCGGCACCCACTTCAGCCCGTGCTCCTCCTGCAGGTTGCTGTCGTAGTCTTTCACGTTTATCAGGGCATAGTAGGCAATTGATATTACCCGCTCTCCGGGGTCACGGTCTACGTTGCCGAAGGCCCCCACCTGCCTCATATATATGTTTCTCAAGCCCGTTAGCTGGAACAGCACGCGGTTGGCTGCGTCGTCAACGCTTTCTTCGTCGTGGATGAACCCTCCGTAGAGCGACCACTGGTCGCGCCCCGGGTCCATCTTGCGCTTGCCGATGAGTATCTTCAGCTCACCCTCGTCGAAGCCGAAGATGATGCAGTCGACAGACACAAGTACTTTGGAATATTCTTCGTAATATGTTGTCATCAGTATTCTTTTGATTGTATTGATGCCACCGGGGCAGCCAGGCGTAAGTGCCGTGCCGGCCCGGTGGCATGTTGCTTACCAGAAGTAGATGTAGAAGGCGGCGCACAGGGCCACTACGCCGAGCGATGCCACGACGTCCCATACGTTCCAGCTGTCGCGTATGGCCTTCTTGTAGCTCCCTGTGAAAGTTATGGCCTCAATCTGCTCCTTGCTGGGTTTCGGCGTGAAGCACGAGATTATGAACATGGCCACAATGATGAACACGAGCAGCCAAACCTCGAATATGAGCCAGTTGGTCTGCCAGAACCATGTGGTGTTCTCCCAGAAGGCACCCTCCATGGTGGCCTTGCCCGAGTTGGTGAGCACGTTGGTCAGCAGTCGGAGCATGCCGATGATGAAGCCGCCGATGAGGCCCCACTCGCCGGATTTCGGCGTTATGCGCTTCGAGAATATGCCCAGGGTGAACACCGCCACCATGGCCGGGGCTATGAGCGACTGGATGTCTTGCAGGTAAGAATACAGGTTGCCCATGTTCATCATTATAGGCATCCACGCCAGTCCGAGCAGCACCACCACTACCGTGGCCACGCGGCCAACGAACACATAGTGGCTTTCGCTCATGCCCTTCTTCATTGGCTTGTAGAAGTCTTCGGTGAAGAGGGTGGCGCAGCTGTTGAAGAATGCGGCCAGCGATGCCACCAGCGCGCAGATGAATCCGATGGTCACGAGGCCCTTGACGCCTGCCGGCAGGATGTTCTTTACCATCATTGCGAACGCGCCGTCGGTGTCGTGAGAGTTGGTTATGTCCATGATGATGCCGCTGCCTGCTTTCTGTGACAGGGCGAAAGCCACCATTCCCGGTATGAGGAACATGAACACGGGCAGCAGTTTGAAGTAGCCGGCTGCTATGGTGCCGCGGCGCGCGCGCTTCATCACGGTCGTATTATCCTCACCCTTGGTCTGTCCGAGCACACGCTGAACGATGTGCTGGTCGGTGCACCAATACCAGAAACCGATTATCGAAGCGCCGAGGAATACCACGTAGCCCGGGAATTGCTGGTACATCGGGTCGTCGGGATTGGTGTGGAACATGTGTGTCGTGCCGAATCCGTCGTGGGCTGCGTTGCACACATCCATCATCTGCGACCATCCTTCCACTATGCTGCCGTTGCCGAGCATGCTCAGGCCAAGGAAGAGCACGAGGAATGAGCCTATGATGAGGATGGGGGTCTGTATGGCCGACAGCGTCATCACGCCCTTCATGCCGCCGAACACGGTGAACACGGCCGTGATGGCTATGAGGCCGATGGCGCCGTACCAGAACGGCAGCCCGAGCAGGTATTCAAAGAATATGCCGCCGGTGAACGCCGTCACCGACACCTTTGTGAGCACGTAGGCAATCAGGGTGATTATCGACAGCCACGAACCCGTGCGCTGTGTGTAGCGGAACTTCAGGAAGTCGGGCATGGTGATGATCTTGCCCATCTTGGTGTTGAGCAGCTGGTAGAACGGCACGAAAAGCCAGCCGAGGATTAGTATCATCCATCCCTGCATCTCCCAGTGGGCCATGCCCACGCCGTCTTTCGCTCCGGTGCCGGCCAGTCCTACCAGGTGTTCGGAGCCAATGTTGGCCGCGAAGATGGCCGCGCCTATGATATACCATGGCTCTCCCTTGCCAAAGAGGTAGTCCTGGCTGTCGGCGCCCTTCATCTTCTCCCTGTCTTTCTTTATGCTGCGGTATATTGCCCATACTATGGCCACCACTCCTACGGCGAGCACAGCCCAGTCGAGCCAAATGAATTCGTTTGTGTTCCAGTTCATTTCCTTAAGTTGTATGTATGTGTTTTATGCTTCTGTTTGTTGGTGTCTCTCATTTTACGCTGAACTTGTATGCCACGTGGCTGTGGTATTTCTCGCCCGGCTTGAGGTAGGGCGACGGCCAGTCTTTCTTGTTCGGCGAGTCGGGGTATTTCTGGCTTTCAAGGCATACCGACACGTGCTTCGGGTATTTCACGCCGTGCTTGCAGCTTACGCCTGTGCCCTGGAAGTTGCCGGTGTACACCTGCACGCCTGGCTCGTTGGTGAACATTTCGAGGAAAATGCCCGTCTTGGGTGAGTAGAGCGATGCCGCAACGGTCTTGTCGTCGCCTTTCCCGTCCTTGTAGGTGTTGAGGCACCAGTTGTGGTCGTAGCCGCTGGCGTTCCTTATCTGTTCGAAGGTGGTGTCGTTCACGGTCTGCTCAAGTGCCCTCGGTGTGCGGAAGTCCATCGGCGTGCCTTCAACTGGACTTATCTCGCCGGTGGTCATGTAGGTAGAGTCGGCCGGTGTGTAGTTGTCGGCGTTGATGTAGAGCACCATGTCCATGCCTTCGGTCGACGGGTCGCCGTTCAAGTTGAAGTAGCTGTGGTTTGTCATGTTTATCACGGTCTCTTTGTCGGTCGTGGCATCAAAGCTGATGTCGAGCGTGTTGTTATTTAATAAGGTGTAAGTGGTTGTCGCTGTTACTGTGCCGGGGAATCCGTTGTCGCCGTCGGGCGAAACGATGGTCAGTTTCAGTGTCGAGTCGTTGGGCTGCTCGGCGTCATACACCTGGTACATCCATCCGCTGGGCCCGCCGTGCAGGCAGTGGCCGAAGTTGTTTTGCGGAAGCTGGTATTCCTTGCCCTCAACGGTCAGCCGCCCCTTGTTGATGCGGTTGGCGTAGCGTCCTACCGACGAGCCGAAGTCGCTTGGCGAGTTCACCGTGTCGGCATACTGGGCCAGGTTGTCATAGCCGAGCACCACGTCGGTGGGGTTGCCGTCTTTGTCGGGCACGACAATCGATACCACCCGGCCGCCGAAGTTGGTTATGCAAACTTCCATGCCGCTCTTGTTTGTCAGTGTGTACAGGGCTGTTTTCTTGCCGTTGATTACAGAGTCGAAGGCGGCGGGGTTCAGTCCGGAGACAGTCACAGCCGTCTGATGCTCTGATGTGCAGGCCGTGAACATTGCCGCAGCAATGCCGAGCCCTGCAATAGATACCTTAAGGTTGTTCATTTAAAATAGTATTTTAGTTATTGTTTATAGATATTGCCTCTTGTTTAACAGGCTGTAAATTTACTGCTTAATTCTGACATTGCAAAGCAATTTGCCTGTTTTTTTGCCCATGTAGTGTTTATTTTACACTAATACAGAGGTTTTAACATGATTAAACCATAATTCATGCGTACTTCTGCAATATTGTTCGTTATGCCACAGTTGCAGGCCGCGGTCGCCGCCGGGGGCATGCCACAGCCCGGGTTTGTAAGTTTTTGTTACCGTTTAGTCATGGCTGCGCAATCCTCTGGGCCACAGGGTGTTATGTGGCGGCCTCCGTTACGTCGCGGTTCTGCCCCTTTCACACTCCGATATGGGCCGTTTCGGCTTCTTGTTTGCCCCGGGTGGCGGCTTTCCGGGGGCTGCACGTCCGGCTCGCGCCTGTTTTGTTGCGATTTGTTACCACGGCAAGCGGGCCTCCCGCCGGCATGCCCTCCGGTGGTGCAGCCGTCCCCTGGCTGTGCCGCCTGCCGCCCCCGAAGTCACATAAAATCTTAATTATTGGCTCTAAATCCTTGATTTGCTTGTGTGATATGCAAAAAAAGAGTAATTTTGCACCTAACAGACGATTAAGGAGAAAAGAGATACAGATGATTTCCGTTGAAGGACTTAAGGTTGAGTTTGGTGTGAAGCCGCTGTTCAGCGATGTGAGTTTTGTCATCAACGAACGCGACCGTATAGCCCTTGTGGGCAAGAACGGAGCCGGCAAGTCCACCATGCTGAAGATTCTTTGTGGTATGCAGAAGCCCACCGATGGGGTGGTGGCTGTTCCCAACGACACCACAATAGGTTACCTGCCGCAGGTGATGAAGCTGCAGGACGACACCACCGTGATAGACGAGACGCGCAAGGCGTTTTCTTCTGTCACCAAGATGAGGGAGCGCGTCGATGCGCTCAACCGCGAGCTGTCGGAGCGCACCGATTACGAGAGCGACGACTACCTCAAGCTGGTCGAGCGGTTCACGGCCGAGCACGAGCGCTACATGATGCTCGGGGCCGAGAGTTGCGAGGCCGAGATGGAGCGTACGCTCATGGGACTGGGCTTTGCCCGCACCGACTTCGGCCGGCCCACGAGCGAGTTCAGCGGCGGTTGGCGCATGCGCATCGAGCTGGCCAAGATACTGCTTGAGAAGCCCGACGTGCTTCTGCTCGACGAGCCCACCAACCATCTCGACATCGAGAGCATACAGTGGCTGGAGCAATTCCTGTCACAGAGTGCCAAGGCCGTGGTGCTGGTGAGCCACGACAGGGCATTCATCAACAACGTAACCAACCGCACACTCGAGATAAGCTGCGGCCGGGTGGTCGACTACAAGGTGAAGTACGACGAGTATGTCAAACTGCGCGCAGAGCGCCGGGAGCAGCAGCTCAGGGCGTACGAGAACCAGCAGAAGGAGATTGCCGACATGAAAGAGTTCATAGAGCGCTTCCGTTACAAGCCCACCAAGGCCGTGCAGGTGCAGAGCCGCATCAAGCAGCTGGCCAAGATTGTGCCCATCGAAATCGACGAGGTAGACAATTCGGCCATGCACCTGAAGTTTCCGCCGTGCCTGCGCAGCGGCGACTACCCCGTGATATGCGACGGCGTGCGCAAGGACTACGGTGCGCACACCGTGTTCGACCACGTGACGCTCACAATAAAGCGCGGCGAGAAGGTGGCCTTCGTTGGCAAGAACGGTGAGGGCAAGTCGACGCTCGTCAAGTGCATAATGGGCGAGATACCCTTCACCGGCTCGCTGAAGATAGGCCATAACGTGCAGATAGGCTATTTCGCGCAGAACCAGGCGCAGCTGCTCGACGAGAGCCTCACCGTGTTCGACACCATCGACAGGGTGGCGCGGGGCGAGATACGGCTCAGGATAAAGAACATACTGGGCGCCTTCATGTTCGGGGGCGAGGCTTCCGACAAGAAAGTCAGCGTGCTGAGCGGCGG
>ERZ779877.830-NODE-830-length-30740-cov-42.383673_pt1 | contig 30740 bp, 24 predicted proteins | sample MGYA00511556_ERZ779877 | MGnify/ENA primary metagenome ERZ779877 (study PRJEB29588, sample SAMEA2159338) | human gut metagenome | biome: human gut; feature: human-associated habitat; material: faeces | place: Denmark | collected 2008/2010 ...
TAAGGACTTAGGCAAAAAGTGGTTTGGTTTCTCCAAGATGGAGATACTTACACCAAATGAATTGGTGGAACGAATCAATAGAGAGTAAGACGTCTCTATATGTAAAGCAAGAAAATATGATATGAGAAACATTGTGGATATTTCATAAGAACAAAAAATTAAAATAATGATTATGACAATCAGAAGAATAAGTATAACATTTGTGGCAATATTATTTGCAACAATTTCATTTGGACAAGTAAAAAGCATTGACGAGAGGATAGGCGAGGCTATGAATAGCAGTAATTGGGCTGAACTTAGATCTTTGTATATGTCTGATGGTAAAAACTTGCAGACACCATTTCTAAAACCGCTCTCCAGATTCTTTATAAGTCAATTCTATAATGAACCGGACAGCGCTATCAAGTATGGCAAAGAAATTTTAGAGAAGTATCAAAATGAACTAAATTCATCTGTACCTTCAATAATGTATTTCATGGCAGAAGATTATGCAACATTGGGACACTACGATAAGGCTTCCGCATTATTACACAGTCTGAACGAGGCATACCGCAAGGGTGGACAAGCTGTAAATCCTGTATTTGAAGCCTATGAGGACGTTTATTCTAAGCTTTCGAAATGCGACACGTTTTCTGTGGAGAGGCCAAACAATAACGTGAGTGTGCCCTTGTTAACACATACAGGTAACCGCAAAAATCCAGAAATGATGTTTATTATGGCTAATATCAATGGGCAAGAAGTGAAATGCACTTACGATTCAGGGGCAGGTATAAATGTAATGACTACTAAGTTTGCCGAGCGTATAAAGGCAACTGTTATACAGACCAAGAATATACAGATGTTGGGTATGTCTTATGCTGAGAGCAAAGGCTTAGTAGTGGTGGACTCCCTAAAACTTGGTGATTTAGTTTATCGAAATGTGCCATTTTTTGTTGTTGATATGAGAACTGACTATCCGTTAGCAAACAAAAAGTTGGAGGAACTTGGATACGAATGCGTTATAGGCAACCAGACAATGATACCATTGGGTGAGATTTGTTTCGATTTTGACAGAATGCAGCTTGTAATCCCTGCCTCGTACACACCAACACCTACATATGCTCCCAATTTCTATCGTTCACCTCAGCGCCTTTACCATTTGTCATTAACAGATGGTCGTTCAGGGAGAAAGATTGATGCAATAGTTGACACTGGCGCATCGGGAACCATCCTGACAAATCGCTATTATAAAAAGAACGAAAACTGTTTTACTGGTATAATGGCAACTGATTCATTGCGCACGGCAGGTGTCGGTAGTGTCAATGTTGTAAAAACGATACCTGTGTCATGGACATTTACCCTTGCTGGCGAACAATATACCGAAACAAACATTCCAGTAATAACATCTTCAGAACAGAATGAGGAATATGATTGCAGAATCGGTTTACCAACGTTAATGGCGCACAGGAAATTTATTATCAACTTCAAGAATATGTGGATGAGATTTGAGGATTAGTAGAAATATTAAACAATAAATTTGACTATAGGTCCTTACAAATTCATAATAAAATCGGGTCTCGTTTTTGTCCCTCGCTGATTATGTGTTCGGTGACAAGAAATCACAAATTGCTGATTTACAACGATTAATGTCGTGATTTGGAAGATTGGTAACGGTAACCACCAGTAACCTCCAAAACGCCTCCCGCCCTCTGACCATTCACCGGCCAGAAGCACAGAATCCCCAAAATCAATGTAACAAACCGAGCCATACCAAACTTTTTTTGTCACCGCAAAAGTACCACCCGATTTTGTTGAAATTCTGTAGATGCCGCCGTGGAGGATAAACAAATAATAATGAATATCTTAACCCATCTCCTTGAGTGGTTTCCCACCAAAGGTAAATAGCCATGGCACTGTGTTACAATCCATTGCGCATCACGCACGAATATATAACTCAACCTGGTAACAAGTGACTATTCTCAAAAGAAGGCAGCAAATAGGATAACCGTGCGGAATGTGACGAAAAATCAAAGATTCTGCACGGTTATGTAAAAAAGACAGCAAACCTAATGGTAAGCAATGCTTATGATAAGACTTTAAGGAACAGACCGTTGAATGTCATATTTTTCACGCATGAGTTTTTCATTCAAGTTGGAAATACTTTCGTAAAGATGTAACTTTGAAGACTCCGTAGAAATACGAGAATTAAGACACAAAGAATATGACCGGAAAAGATACTTTCAGATTGATGTCTATCGCAGCGGCGGCAGGTACATCGGCGCTGGCGGTTCCGGCTTGCTCGGAGGCAGGGAAAGAGCCGGAGAAAAGGCCTAACATCGTGCTCATCGTGGCGGACGACCTTGGGATTGGGGATGTGAGCCTTTACAGCGGAAGTGAGCTCGTACAGACTCCGAGAATCGATTCGTTGGGGAGGGCCGGGAGGCAGTTCGACTGCGCTTACGCGACCTCAGCGACATCCACACCGAGCAGACTGGCTCTGTTCACGGGGATGTACCCTTGGAGAGCGGGGGCGAGCATCCTGCCCGGAGACGCTACTCTGATCATCGACACAGCAGCCAACACCCTTCCGAAAATGCTTCAGAATCTGGGATATGCGACCGGGGCGATCGGGAAATGGCATCTTGGAATGGGCTACGGCAGACTGGACTGGAACCAGCACATCAGCCCGGAGGCCAACACGGTGGGGTTTGACTACACGAACATCATCCCGGCCACCGTCGATAGGGTTCCGTGCGTCTATGTCGAGAACGGAGATGTAGTCAATCTCGACCCGAACGACCCGATCACGATCGACTACGAGAACGAACTTCCGGGAGAGAAGAACGCCATCAACAGCCCCGAGCTGATGGAGATGCGGTGGCATCACGGACACCAAGGCACAATCATCAACGGCATCCCGAGAATCGGACATATGACCGGCGGAAAATCAGCGCTTTGGGACGATTCCACTATGGCTGAATATTTCCTGTCGAAAGCGAAGAAATTCGTGACGGAGAACGCGGACAAGCCGTTCTTCCTTTACTACGGCCTTCACGAGCCACACGTCCCGAGGACCGCCGGAGCGGCGTTCAAGGGGAAGACCTCGCTCGGCCCCAGAGGCGACGTGATCGCCGAGGCGGACTGGTGCGTAGGACAGATTGTTGACCATCTGGACTCGCTGGGAGTTCTGGACAACACACTGATCATATTCACATCCGACAACGGAGCCGTGCTTCAGGACGGCTATCAGGACGAGGCCATTGAACTCGCCCACCAGCAAGGATACGACCCGAACGATGGTCTGCGGGGAGGAAAGTACAGCCTCTTTGACGGAGGCACACATATTCCTTTCATAGCATATTGGGAAGGTCACATCAAGCCGTCGGTGTCCAAGGCTTGTTTCTGCCAGATGGACCTCTATGCCACGCTCGCTGACGTCCTTGGCGGAAGCGCACCAGATGGACTGGATTCCAAAGCCTACCCGGAAGTGCTGATCGGCAACGACACCCTCAAAGGAAGGGAGACCCTGATCCTCGAAGCGCAGGGCCGCCTCGCCCTAAAGGAAGGTGACTACGTGCTGATCCCGGCATATTCAGGAAGCAACGAGAACCCGACAACCATCGATTTCGGCCTGAATCCAGAGGTCACTCTTTGGAACCTCACCAACGACAGAAGCCAGAAAGAGAACATTTCAAAAGACAATAAAGAGCTGACAGACAAGATGATGCAATCCTTTAAGAATATCGTGGGAAAGGCCTACGTCAGTGATTTCGAGGCAGAGGAGCTTCATTAGTCCCGAATATTCAAAAAAAGATTCTTCCCTCTCTAAATTTTTAATATTCAAGAATATGTCAGACGCGGCATTTGAAAAGACACTGACCCTCGGGGACGCCATCCGCCTTTCCGGACCGATGGCGTTCAACATCATGATCAAGCCCGCCGGGTCGCTCTGCAATCTGGACTGCAAATATTGCTACTACCTCGACAAGGCCGAGATCTACGGCGGCAAGGAGCCCCGGATGACCGAAGCGATGCTCGAAAAAGTGGTTCAGGAATATATCAGCGCGAACGGTGTGCCGGAAGTGACCTTCAACTGGCACGGTGGCGAGCCGTTGGTGCTGGGGCTGGACTTCTACCGCAAGGCTTTGGAATTTGAGAAGAAATATGCCTGTGAAAAGGTCATCCACAACACCATCCAGACCAACGGCACGCTCCTCAACCGGGAATGGGCGAGATTCTTCCGCGAGAACAATTTCCTTGTGGGAATATCCCTGGACGGTCCCAAGGATATTCACGACAAGTACCGCAAGGACAAGGGTGGGTTCCCGACCTTCGACAGGGTGATGAGCGGTCTGAATATTCTTAAAGGTGAAGGAGTTGAGTTCAACACTATGTCCACGGTCAACCACGCCAGCGAAGGCAGAGGGCTGGAGACGTATCTGTTTCTGCGTGAGGTCGGCAGCGGATTTATGCAGTTTATGCCTGTGGTCGAGCACGTCAAGTACCCGTTGAACGGGGCCGGGAAGCCGGACAAGAAGAAGCGTCCGTTCATCGTGGACCCGAAAGCGGACGGAGCGATGATCGCCCCGTGGTCGGTCAGCGATGTGGGCTACGGCCGGTTCCTCTGCGACATATTCGATTATTGGGTCAGGAATGATGTCGGCCGCATATTCGTCACGAACTTTGACGCCACCCTGGCCACTTGGGTCGGGGAGATGCCTGGCACCTGCACATTCGCCCAGACCTGCGGCGGCAATTCCGTCATCGAGCACAACGGCGACCTCTACCCTTGCGACCATTTTGTCTATAAGGATTATCTCCTCGGCAACATCACCGAAAAGCCGATCGCCGAGATGATGCGCTCGGACAAGCAGACGGCCTTCGGCATCGACAAGCGGAACAAGCTCCCCACCAAATGCCTTAAATGTGAATGGCTTTTCGCCTGCAACGGCGAGTGCCCCAAGCATCGGTTCAACACCTACGAGTCCCGCCAAGGCAGAGGCGGCCTAAGGATCGAGACCGGCCTGAACGCCCTCTGCGACGGTTACAAGATGTTCTTCAGCCACGTCGCCCCCTACATGGACTATATGAAAGACCTCCTGTCCCGCAAGATGTCCCCCGCCTACGTCATCCCCTGGGCCAGAACCAACTCTCGCCGTATCTAATCATTAGCCCGTGCGTGAAATCAAGCGAACCACTCACGAGTTCGCCAACAGCATCTTGTGAGCAGGATTGGGGCAATTTTGCACACGAACGGAGAGGAGAGATTATTCCATTTGCGTGGAGGGCAAACGCCTGACATTCAATCAATTACAAGTTCCTACTCTCCAAAATCGAAGGGCAGCAATTCTCAACAAGTTGGAGGCCAACGAGTGATGCACCAACACCTGACTTTCAGCCCATTACAGATTCCCGCCCTCCCAAATTGACTGGCAGGATTCACGAATATGTTAACTAACAACTGATTTCGCTCCACGGCACTATTTTCAACGGATCGGTTCTCTGTATAAAAGCCAATAAATTAAAGCTCAATAGAATCGGATGATGGTCAAACGTAAGGGACGGAAATTTTCCGGAAATTGTCATTCCAATCCTGCACTTGAATATTTCTGCTGAATGACCTCAGTCAGCGATTCCGCACATTATCCGTCGAATAATTTGTTCCACGGATAGTTCACCGTAGTTTTGCCGCAGCATTTGTACAAATCAATGCGGGGTTGTATCGTTACTTGGAAACATTATATTATATTTGTATCGGAAAACAAAATGGGCATAGGTAAACTAAAAGTTGTGTTGACAGAAGAAGCGCAAGCCTTTTTGGACGCACAACCGTTCAAGGCTCAACAGAAGATATACTATAACATCTTCAAGGTTGAGGAAGGGGTGATGAAAGTTAACATATTCAAGAAACTTGAGAATACCGATATATGGGAATTCCGCACTCTTTATAATGGTATTAGTTATAGACTATTCTCCTTTTGGGACACGGAGTTGGACACGTTGGTTATCGTCACGCACGGTATAGTCAAGAAAACTCAAAAGACACCATCAAAGGAGATTGCCAAGGCAGAAGAGGTAAGGAAAGAGTATTTTAAAAACAAGAGATAACAGCATTATGGAACAGATGAAACTGATCCCAGCGGATGATATGAAAGATAAGCTTTGGGGAAAGAGAGGCACCCCAGAGCGTGAGGCTATGGAAAATCAACTCAAAGAAGAAGTGAACGCCTACTTTGTTGGGGAGGCCATACGCAAGGCACGACTGGCACAAAAACTCACACAAGAAGAACTTGGTGAACTTATAGGTGTGCAGCGCGCCCAAATCTCCAAATTAGAAAAAGGGAAAAGCGTCATCACATTGCCTACAATGAGCCGTGTATTTAAAGCGTTGGGTATAGCGACAGCGACCCTGGATTTGGGCATTGCCGGAAAAATAGCGTTGTGGTAAAAGAAGAAGATTTCCCTATTTTCTCTGCAATTGAGTTTTCTCCGGTGATAGACCTCTTTGCCGGATAAACTCCGTTGGATCAGCAGTTTCTCCGGTAAAATGCCGTTTCGGTGGAAACACGTTTGTCGCTTGTTGTGTACCAACCAAGGTCAAGTCATAGTGTTCGAGTCAGAAGAGGAAAACTCTGGCTATTATCTCGGGTAAAAAAGAATGGTTTGCCCCACTGAAGTGGGCATCCTCTTATCCGACACCGAAACGATTGCTTCCTGCACAGGACTTTCTGTAGAGGAGGTCGAGGCTCTATAGCATCCTATATGAGAAAGTCCCTCTGAACCAGGATAATCATCCATATCCAAAGGGATATTCATCAGATCAGAACCTGAACACTCCGGAGTCAACGTCCGAGTTCTCAAGACTCTTGGCGGAGTGGTTCTCCTTGCCGCGTTGGAAGAACCAGGAGATGGTGAAGCCGAACTCTCGATTCTTGGTGCGGAGATTCGTCTGTGTGATGTGACGGACCGGAGCGAAGGAGACCGTCTCGTTGGAGTACTTGTCGTCGTAGAACGGGAGAGGTCGATGCGGAAGCGTTTGAACTCGGTGGCGGTGTAGCGGTACATAAGGACGAGGTTGAGGTAGTAGCCCAGGTCGCACTCGATGGTCTGGACGGATCCGTCATCTCCGAGGGTGCGCATCAGCACGGCTGGGTCGTCCCTCTTCTTGATGAAGTTGGTGACATTCAGGTAGTAAGGTTGGCAGATAGGAGGAAATACTTATTTGGTCAGATAATGCCGTGTTCGTTTTTGCAAAAATGATTATATTACCAATTTTCATTTTTGCAAAAATGTTTTTATTTTTGTCATCTAAAATGATTGATATGGAACTTTCAGACATTCGCCCTCTCATTGAATTTTATCACAGCAAGTTATCACAAGTATCGCTCGATTTCAAACGTTACTTGTACAATAAGATTAATTGGAAGGCCAGAATCATCGGCATCAGAGGCGAGCGAGGGGTGGGAAAGACAACTATGCTTATCCAGCGCATAAAGGAGAAGTACACCAATCCTGATGACACAATCTACATCTCATTGGATCATCTTTGGTTCAAAACGCACTCTCTTCAGGAACTGATAGGATTTCTGTACAATCGTGGAATCAACGAATTCTACATCGACGAAGTGCATAAAAACGAAGACTGGAGCCGTATAATCAAAAACCTCTATGACCAATATGCTGACCTTAGAGTTATCTACACTGGTTCTTCGATGCTTGAACTGGACAATTCTATCGTGGATATGTCCAGACGGCAGACTCCATATATTCTTAAAGGAATGTCTTTCCGTGAATTTCTCGAATATGACGGCACTATTGACATCCCGGCATATGGTCTTGAAGATATTCTTTCCAACCACAGCGCGATAGCGTTGGACATTGTGTCACGCCTTAAAGTTCTACGAGAATTTGACAAATACCTTCATTATGGAGTATATCCTTTCTATAAGGAGGGAGGCGACGATTTTTTGACTATGTTGCAGAACGTGGTCAAACTTGTTGTGGAAAGCGACCTTCCAGCCGTGGAGAAAGTGTCCTACCCCACCATCGACAAATGCAAGAAACTGTTCATGATCATCGCCGAGAATGTTCCACTGCAACCCAACACGGAGAAACTGGCTTCGTCAATGAGCACAACCAGAAACACACTCCTCTCTCTTCTCTATAAACTTGATGAGGCAGAAATCCTAAACCTTCTCACAACGGAACTTAAGAATTACAAAAGACTGGTCAATCCTGAGAAAATCTATCTCGGGAACACCAATCTTATGTATGCGTTTTCGCCGAAGATCAACATCGGAACCATGCGCGAAACATTCTTCATCAACCAACTGTCAGCGGTGTGTTCCGTGCAGATGCCGGCAAAAGGAGATTTTCTTGTAAATGGCGACTATCTGTTTGAGATAGGTGGCGACAATAAAAATTTTGAACAGATCGCGGACATCCCGACAAGTTACCTTGGCATTGACGGCATCGAGACCGGCTACGGCAACCGTATCCCTCTATGGATGTTCGGACTTTTGTACTAATTTGTGAACGTCTCGCGCGTGAGACCACGTGGAATTTATGTCAGAACTTGAACACACCCGAGTCAACATCCGAGTTCTCAAGGCTCTTGACGGAGTTGTTCTCCTTGCCGCGCTGGAAGAACCATGAGATGGTGAAGCCGAACTCTCGGTTCTTGGTGCGGAGATTCGTCTGTGTGATGTGACGGACCGGAGCGATGGAGACGGTCTCATTGGAGAACTTGTCATCGTAGAGCGGGAACAGGCACTGGGCACCGAACTGCCAGTTCTTCCATCCATAGGTCAAGGACAGGTACGACACCTTCTCCAAGCCCTTGCGGTACAGTCCGTCCAGCATCTTCCCGCCGATAGTCTGACGGCAGTACAGCGACCAGTCGCTGAAAGAATCGTGTCATAAACCTTACGTTACAGAGCACGCATTGGCTGAAATTAAGATCCACTATCTATGTAATGAATTCATATCCAAGAGATAACTCGACATAATAAATTTGAATTTAACCCATAATTCACATAATGTACTAAATATCAAGATATTAACAAAAACCGTGTTAGAATATAATCTTACTTCATACTTAAAAACAACCTTAGAAAGCATCAGAAAGACAATTTTTTGGCATTCAAGAGTTAGGTAATATTTTATGAAAACAACATCAAACACATCTAACTTTGCAGCAAGTTAAAACGTTAAAAATCATGCGCTTTTGGAGGATATCTTTTCACACATTATGTTTGGCAATTCTTCTATCACATTCATCCATCTGTGCCAAAAGTTTAGATGGTACTTTATGATTTTGTTTCAAGATATTATTTTTCTATCTTGGCAAGGATGAAGTACAAAGGAGAAAAGATAACCAATAATTTGTTTTAAATAATAACCGTATGAAAAAGAGTTTGTTAATCACCATTTTTGCAGCAGTCTCATTATTGCCGGTCCACGCGCAGCAGCTTGACAGCGTGATCACGGAGATCCTCTCGGCGTCGGTCATCACGGAGGGAAACATAACATATAAGGTTGACAGGACGACGCACTTTTTCTCGGCGGCGGAGGTGAAGGCGGCCAGGGACGGACGGGAACTTGTGGCGACGATTCCTAACCTGCTCATCGACAAGCAGAGCAACACGCTGGCGACTCTGGCCGGCAAGAAAATCCTCATCCTGATCAATGGCATCAAATCAACTGACACGGACTTGCAGCTGATCCCGGCCTCGAAAATCAAGAAGGTAGACTTCTACGATGTGCCTCCTGTGCGGTACATGGACATGGCGGACGTGGTGCTGAACGTGGTGACCTCACGGCTTGACACTGGCTGGAACGGGAGCGTCTATACGAGGGTCGGGCAGATGTACTCCCACGGCGATGTGGCTCTCAGCCGGGTGAGCGGGAACAACAAGCTGACAGTCAACCTCGGGGGTCATTTCAACCACAAGCGCAAGGTCTGGGATGAGGAGACCGGCGAGTTCTCCTACCGGCTCGGGGGTGATGAATATAAGTATGAATATTCCCAAAAGCAGCGGGAATGGGGAAACCAGTACAGCGGCGGTGTGGCGTGGCTGAACGGAAAGCCTGGTGACTATATGCTCCAGATTTCGGCTGACTATTCATTCTTTAATAACAAGATGAGTCGCGACAGATACATCGATTTTGCCCTTAATGGTCTGAAAGACACTCGTTCTGGGGTGGCGAGCAACGATGTCACCACCATGAAGCCAACGGTGGATGTTTATTTCGAGAAGACTCTCTCCGAGACGAGCACATTGATGGCTGATGTGACCGCGACATCATATTCAAATGACCAGAACGCTTTCACGTCCGAGACCGATGCTTTTGAGGATTTGCTGGATTTGAGAACCAGAAAGAACTCCGTCATCGGAGAGCTGGTATGGTCATACGCCAAGGAGAACCGGACGTTCAACGCCGGGTACAGGGGAGCGTTCGGTTTTCTGCGGAGCGACCTTTCGGGAAGCGGCGTGACGAACGTGCGGACCGGACGGCAGAGGCTTTACGGGGAATATTCCTCACGCCACGGCTCGTTCTCGTACCGTGTGAGCCTCGGGGCGGAGAACAACATGAAGGCCGGTGACGACGGCTTTTCGAGATTCGCCTTTTCTCCGACAGTGCTCTTGTCTTATAGGTTGAATAAGAGGAATATGCTGCGTCTGCGTCTTGACTCGGAGACCTCAATGCCTGACATACAACAGATGTCCGGCAACAGGATTCTGATCATGGAGAACTTCTACCGCAGGGGAAATGCGGAAGTGCACAACAGCACCGGCTACCAGTCGAGGCTTATATATTCCTATAACATTCCACGGAAGCTGATTGTCCAGACCGACGCGCACTACAACCGCACCGCAGGCTTCCTCTATGACGCGTTCGTGCAGGACGGTGATGCTTGGTATCTGGAGACGCGGAACGCCCACCGTTTCTCCGAGGCGGGTATGAATATGATTGTGACATATATCCCTTGGAAGTGGCTGCGCCTTGGAGTGGATGTCTCCGCTGACCGCCAGACAATCAAGGAGACCTCCTCCGGTGAGGCTTTCAGCGACTGGTTCTTCCCGGTCTATCTGAACGCATCCGCTGTCTGGGGCAACTGGTCACTGTCATGCCGTCAGACTTTCGGCGGGAAGATGCTGGACGGACTGTACCGCAAGGGCTTGGAGAAGGTGTCGTACCTGTCCTTGACCTATGGATGGAAGAACTGGCAGTTCGGAGCCCAGTGCCTGTTCCCGTTCTACGACGACAAGTACTCCAACGAGACTGTCTCCTTCGCTCCGGTCCGCCACGTGACACAGACGAACCTTCGCACCAAGAACCGCGAGTTCGGCTTCACCATCTCATGGTTCTTCCAGCGCGGCAAGGAGAACCACTCCGCCAAGAGCCTTGAGAACTCGGATGTTGACTCGGGTGTGTTCAGGTTCTAATGGGTCTGCATAGGCATCATCCTGTCTGTCGTCAGCGTGACGCGACAGATTGTGGGGCGGCCTGCCTTAAAATGATCGCTGAATTCTATGGCAAAAGACATGAATTACATAGTTAGTATTTTTATAAATAAAAATCAAAACAGTATGCACCTTTCCAGAATAATAGGCATTACACTTTTGCCATTGATGCTTACTTATTGTACTAACAAGGAAACGAAAGAGGCATTAGCTTCCGCAGAGTCTTTGATGTGGGTCAAGCCCGACAGTGCGTTGACAATAATGGAATCTATAGACACTCTGAGAATAAATGGAAGAGCATCTAAAGCCCTATATTCATTGCTATATTCAATGGCTCTAGACAGAAATCATGTCGTTGTCACAGATTCTCGTATCATCACTCAGGCTGTCAAGTATTATGAACGTCATGGATCTCCGGATGACAGATTCAAATCATTATGTTACCTTGGTCGAATCCAAAATGCCGCTAACGAATATGATAAGGCAGTTGTAACATTTTCCAAAGCACTGGAACATGCCGATAAAGTAAAAAACAGAAAATTTGTGGGGTTTGTCTATTCAGACATCGCTCTATCCTATACTAATACCTATAATTATTCAGAATGCAATGACTGCTATGATAAGGCAATTGTTTGTTTCAAAGAATCCGGTGATGATGACTTCGTGCGGATGATGGAAGTCAATAAGGCAAAAAACTATGTCAGCATGATGGACTATCATGCCGCTGATTCTCTTTTTCGGAAAATAATCAATGATGAGTCATTCCCCCTATATTATAGAGCTTATAGCATGGCAGCATACGGTCTTTTGCTATCTTTTGGTCAGTTGGCAGATGAAAAGAAAGCTTTAGGGTTGTTTGAGGAAGCGATAAGGTTGTCTGGGGATCATGACATCCTTAGTCTAAATCAAGAATGTGCCTACGCATACTTGCTAGATATGGTTGGCAGAAAGAACGACTCGAAAAGAATTATATCAGAGCTTCAGAAAAAAGGGCAAGGAGAAAGTACTGAATTTAATTACTGCATGGGGCGCATCTACAGATTGAACGGAGAAAATGGACTGGCTTTCGACTATCTTGTCAAATCCACACAAGACTTTGATGCGAAGGTTCTTAAAATGCAGATTCAATCATCTTCCGTAGCACAGAAGAATTATTATCTTGAACGAAGTCATGAAAGGGAAAAGGAGTTGATTATTCATCATTTCTGGACAATTTGCTATGTGACGGTTTCTATAATCTTGATTCTAAGTGTGGGAATATTATTCTACAAAAAAGCCCGCAAGGTAGAAGAGGAACGCAGACGAATCCTCATATTGAAAGAGACGACTGATATTAGATTGGATGAGGCAGACAAATCCATTGCACAAATCAAGACTGACTATGATATCATCAAAAAAAATTATCTGGAACTATACCTGTCTCAAGGCTCTTGGTTGGAGAAATTGGCGGACATCCTCTATTCGGCTCAAGATAAAAATTTGAAGCCATATGGATTAAGAGCGGCTGTTTACGACAAAATCTCAGACATGATTGGTGGAATCAATGTGGATGATGCGGGACAAAAGCGTTTTGAAGCGGAATTGAACAAACTCTATGGTGGCATTATGACACAGTTCCGTCGCGAGTTCCACGATCTGCTGGATGAGACCGACATCCGTTTTTTCAGTTGTGTTGTCGCCCGTTTCGAAGCCTCTATTATACTGCGGATTTTTAATCTACCAAGTAAAAGTGCAGTTTACATGAAGAAAAACCGCCTTAAAGAAAAAATCCGCAAATCAAAAGCTCCAGATAAGGATAAATTCCTTTTGTTCTGAAAGATGCATTCCACGGCAATAACCATTATCCAATGGAAGTTAACCAATAAGTGATCACCTGACCTCTTCGATGGATTTGATGCCGTCGCGGGAGAGGTCGATGCGGAAGCGCTTGAACTCGGCGGTGTTGTCGTACTTGTACTGGAGGACAAGGTTCAGATAATAGTCACGGTCACACTCGATGGTCTGGACAGAACCGTCATCACCAATGGTGCGCATCAGGACGCTCGGGTCGTCCATCTTCTTGATGAAATTGGTGACATTCAGGCGGATGATGTCATTGATGCCGCTGAAAGAATATTCAGAATTAGCCTGAAGCTTGTCCCTGTCGATGTGGACGGACTTGCGGTAGAGGATGATCTTCTCGGCGGTGACGTTGCCGCTCTCGACCTCGGTGAGGTGCGAGCTGTTGCGAAGGGTCATCACATCGGCGGGAACCTTTTCCGGCTCGATGAAGTCCACGCCCTCCTTCAGCCAGCCGAGCTCGGTGTCCTTGTGGATGATCTTCGCCTTGTTGTCGAAGTACTTGCTGCCGACACGGTGAGCGAAATAGTAACGCATCAGCTCCTTGATGCGGTCTTTCAGCATATAACTGATAATGAGAGCGATAAACAGCGGAAGGGTCAGCGAGCCGAACTTCTTCTGGAAGGCGAAGCTCACCACGGTGGCGAACAACATCGCCAGACCGGCGGCGATGCTGAAATAAAGCTGCTCCACGATCACCCCGTCCCGCCGCTTGGGAGCGCGGAGGTAAAGGTCGCTCTCGATGTACTTTTTCAGGATGCTGAAGCGATGAATGAATATGCGGTTGTGCAGCCGGTCATCTTTCCGGATCTCCGGGTAGCCGAGCTGCCTCATATGCTTCCCGATCCTGCGGTAAAGCGCCGTCGCCTTGCCGGCCAACTCATCCAACTTCCTGCCTCTCAGCCACTCGATGAGTTCAAGAATATGCTTGCAGGTGATGTCGCAAATGAATTCGTCCCCGGAAAGGTACATCCTCATCACGCCCTCTGGAACGGTCGGAGCGTTGATGATGGTGCGCAGTCCGACATATTCATCACAGATTTTTCCGGCGTTGCGGATGAAGCCGTCGCACAGGGTCTCCGTGTCCGAGCCGATGCGGTTCTGCTTGATGTGCGCCAATTCATCGCGCAGGGCGCTTTTGACGATGGCCGCGAACATCTTGATCTGATACTCATATTCAGAGATCAGGGTCCGGGTCGGGTTGGACGCCATCTGGATGAACGCCTCGCGGATGTTGCGAAGAGGCAACGCCGGGCCTTCCACTATCTCGCGGAGCAGGAAAACAGGGGTGATGAGGCGGATGTTCGACTTGACATCCTGGTAGAACATATCCTTTGGATAGGTGGCCCTGTTGATGTCGAGACTGCCAGGCACGAAGAACCACATCGCCAGAGAGAAGTCGTTCATCCGCAGTTTCTTGCGGGTGACGAAGCCGACTTTCAGCTCTATCGAGTAGCGGTCGTGGATTCTGGTGTCAATCTCGATCATAACAAAAAACCGCCTCATTCTTCACCGTCCGCCATAACGATGCGGCTTCCAAAAAAGCCCAGGCATACATTTGCGAATATAACAAATTATCCCACAAAGAACAAACCCGGGGTGATGCCGAGCCATTTGAGGACGGTCTCGCCCCAAAGGAGGATTATCAGCCAAGAGATGGTCATCATAGTGATGCCGAACTTGAAGGCATCCGTCATACTGTACTGGTTGGTGTTGTACAGAAGGGCGGCTGGCTTGCTGTTGAACGGCAGCACATAGACGTGCTCGATCAGCATCGAGACAGGAAGCGCGAGGCTGATGACCGGATAGCCAAACCGTTCGGCGATGCCCATCGAGATCGGCACGAAGATCATTGTCCTGATGGTCTTGGACTGGAAGACCAGACCGGAGTACATCATCAGGAACGTCAGGATGACGTACAGCACCCAAAACGGAGTGTTGTCGGTGATGCCCATTGAGTCGAAGGCCGCGTTCACCATCGTGCCGGGCAGACCGGTGATGTTCAGGCCGGCTCCCAAGGTGTAGGCTCCTGCGGAGAATAGCATCAGATGCCACGGGATGTCAACGTCGTTCCATTTCACGACCCCGATTCCCGGCATCAGGGCGATCACGGCACCGATGAAGGCCACGGTCGTTGCGTCAATCCCGTGCAGGCTGTCCGTACACCAAAGGATAAGGACACCCATAAATATTCCAACGGCCTTCCATTCCTCGACGGTCATCCTGCCCATCGCGTCCAGTTCGGTTTTCAGACGCTCCAGACCGCCGTCAATCTGCGGCTTTTGCTCGTCCTTCTTCATCGGGAAGAACACGTACATCCCCATCAGAAGACCGATGATCAGAATCAGGAAACTCATCGGGCCGCAGGACACCAGCCAGTCCGAGTAACCGAACTGGCTCGCCCCGGCGGCGCCGAAGATCAAGGAGATGGCCAACAGGTGGGCGCCGCTTCCGGTGTAGAAGGCATTCGCTCCGATGTTTACTTGGAACAGATTCTGGATCACGAGGTTGCGCCCGAAATTGTTTCGGTGACCGTCAGACGCTCCGTAGATGGCGCAGACAACCATAAAGATCGGAAGCATTATCGTGGCCTTGACGGTCGTGGCGGAGATGAACATCGATAGCACGATGTTGATTATGAGGAAACTCCACAGGACTCCCTTAGCGGTCTTGCCGAACTTGATCACGAACCACATCGCAAGGCGTTTGGCGAACTTGGTCTTGACAAGCATCGAGGCGAGCACGAAGGAAAGGATATTCAGCCACATCACCGGATGTCCCAGCTGGGCGAAGGCCTCCTTCTGGGTCGTGACACCGCAGAGGACGATGAGCAGGATGATGATCAGCGAGGTGAGATAGTTCGGAATCGCCTCGGTCATCCAAAGGATAAGGCCTGCCGTGAATATGGCCAACATCGCATAGTTGGACCTTATGAACGCGGGCAGGCCTATCTCGTTCAGCCGTGCCAGGGCCTTTCCCGACACGGATTCAGCGGTGAGGCTGTCGATGAAGCCGAAATGTCCGAACCAGTAGATAAGGACAAAGGCAAGTATGGCGAGCGGGCCGCCGAGACGCGCCATCCAGATCTCGAAGCCGCTTTTCTGCATCTTCGGGAGCTTTTCGAGGCGGTAGTTGTTCATATCTAACGGATCTGACATATTCGTGAATATTTTAAATTGAACTTTTGTGCTTTGAAGGTCACTTCGACAGGCTCACCAATCAAAGACCCTACTTCCAGTTCTTGTAAGGATTCTTCATCAGCATCGAGTTGTAGTACTTGGCGTCGCCGGTGACCTCCTCGCCGAGCCAGGACGGCTTGTCGAAAGCCTCGTTCTCGTCGGAAAGTTCCACTTCGGCCACCGTAAGTCCCTCATTGTCACCGTAGAACTCATCCACCTCATAGGTGTGCTCCCCGGCCTTCACAAGGTAACGGGTCTTGTCAATGACACCCGGCTCGCAGATCTCCAGCAAAGCCTTCACATCCTCGACAGGAATCTCCTTCTCCCACTCGAAACGGCTCGCGCCGCTGGCATTGCCGATTCCCTTGATGGTGATGAATCCCTTGTCACCCTTAACACGCACGCGTACAGTTCTTTCCGGAACACTGCTGAGGTAGCCTTGAGTGATTCTTGTAGCCTTGAACGCATCCGACTTGAAGTCGCCGTTCACCAAAAATTTCCTTTCGATTTCCTGTGCCATAATCTATTCGTTTGCAAGTGGTTTGTCAATCATTCCGATAACACGCTTGATAGCCTGGAGGTAGTTGATGTTCTCCACGCCCTCAAGACCGACATCCTTGATGGTCTTCTTGATGTCCTCGATCTCTGTCGATTCGCTGTTGATGGTCACGACCTTGGCCCCGTTGATGAGAACATTACCTACCTCGCAGATCGTGTCGTTGACCATATAGCCGAAACGCTGCTTGTGGACACGCACGGCGGCGAGATCAGGGTTGGCCTTCACCATCGCGATGAACTCCTCGTAGGTGTAGGTGTCCTTCGCCAGTTTAGGCATCTCAACCATAAAGGCAGGGAAAACCTCCTCCTCAAGCACCTTGGCGCTGATAGGGAACTCGCCCTTCATCAACGGATTCCACTGCTCAAGGCCATCGACTGTCTGGACGTAGGTCTTGATGTCCATCTTGCCGCCTCGGATCTTGGTGTTGTTGATGTCGTTCTTGCGCGAGATGATGTAAATCTCGTCGCTTGAGCGCTCCCAGACCTTCTCAGGAACAGGAACGGACAGACGCGCCATCCTCTTGTGTGCCTCACAGAAGCACTGTCCAAACGAGCGGAACTCGAAGCGAGGCTTAGAGATCTCGCCAATCTTCATTTCTTCTTTTGCCATAGCAATCAATTATTTATGAATATATTAATTCCATTAATGCATACCCCCCGGTCACTTCGTGACAGCCCATGAGGGACACGGGGAAAGGATTCACCAAACCCCTTCGGTCGCTTCGCGCTTCGCGCACTTTTCATCCAACCCCCAGTCGCTTCGCGACAGCCCCTGAGGGGCACGGGGAAAGGTTTCCCCGAACCCCTTCGGTCGCTTCGCTCCGAATCACGTGACTTTGTGGGCATTATCTATAATTCTATTCCAAACCTTCGACTTTGTCAGCGGTCTCGTTGGCGTTCTTGGCGGCCGGGGTGGCGGAAGTGAAGTACCAAGCCCCTGTCCCGTCAGGAACACGGCTGTAGGACGCGCTTGCCTTCTTGACGAAGTTCACGAGATTGAAGCAGTCCAGACTTCCGCCTTTAGGGTCGAACAGTTCCACCTTGACAGCCTTCTTGGCGGAAAGGCCTGAGCCAAAGAAATAGCCTTCCGGATGCTCTGCGTGATCGGCCTGGACATCGGTGCTGTAAAGGAGAACGAACTCTCCTGATTTAAGGATGGCGGAAGGAGCCGTCCAGACATCCTTGCCGTCCTTCTGGATGGATATTCCTTTAATATGGATGTCCTCTTTCCCTTTGTTGTAGATCTCGATGAATTTGTCGTTGCCGTTGAGTTCGTTCAGAGCCAGGCCAGTGTAGTCGATCGGAACCTCACCGACGGTGTAGGAGACCTCCGGAGAACATTCAGTGTTCCCGTCTGTGCTCGCTTCAATGTGATAGACGACCTTTGTGCCGACCGGGGCGGCTGGGATAGTTCCTTGGTACACGCCCGCATCATTTGTCATTCCGGTCATAGGAACAGTCTTTTCCGCTTCTGTCCCCGCCTTGTACAGCAACTCAACCTTTGTGATCTCCACCAGAGCGGTGACTTTCGCTGTCACCGTCACGGCGTCATCCTCTGTGTAGGCAACGGTGTTCTTTATGTCGGAAATGCTGGCCACATCGTAAATCTTATCCTCAACGCAGGAGGCGAATCCGGCGAGAATGAGAGCCAACGCCGAAAACAATGCTATCTTTTTCATATTCATAATATTTTATAAATCAATTAGAAAGCGACTTGGAAACGCATCGCGAGCATATGGTAGTCAACCCCGGCCTTGCCGGCGCCCTCTACTACCTTGGTGTAGTCCTTGGTAGGATTGCCGGCGGCGTCGTGACCAACGAACAGCTTGCCCTTGCCGTTGGCATAGCGGTCATTGTTGTTGTACTGGTAGTTGATGACAAACTTCACGTTCTTGGTCGGGTAGAAGTTGATCCCGAAACTGAACGACTCCGCGCTTCCTCCGAAGTAGTCAGCGGTGTTGAAGTCGCAATATTCATAACGCACGGCAAGTTCGACATCACCCCAGGAGCGCCCAGGTGTGATTCTGGTCGGTTTGGCGCCATCGTAGTCGTAGTTCTGACGACCGCCGAAAAGAAGATAGGAAGCCTGCGCGTACCAACCGTCGGCCCACTGGGTTCCGAGGTTGTTGATCTTCTTGTCCAGAAAAGCCCCGCGGGTGAGGTAGGCGCCCTCATAGCGCAGCCCTTTGTAGAAACCGGCAAGCTCTGCGGTCCAGGCAAGCTCATGGTCAAGACCTGTGATGACATCGGTGTCGAGGTACTTCTTCCTGTTGATGCTCGTAGAGTTGCGGCTGCTGTAGCGCGCGGCTCCGTAAGCGTCGGTGGATGTGACCTTCGGCTCACGGTAGGATATCGCTCCGCCAAGATGAAGAGCCGACTCCGAGCACTTATAGAGAGGACGGAAGACTACTTTCCCCGTGTAGGACAGGCCTGCGTTGCGGCCAAGATCCTTGTTGTTGTCCTTCATGGCCGTGGCCTCTTCGGCACCCTTGAGCTCAGGTCCGAACACACCGCCGGCAAACCAGAACCATTTGTTTGAATATGTCAGATTCAGCCCCAGATGCCTTGACGGTGCGAGCGAGGTCACCATCGGGCGTTCCATGAACATAAGGTAACGGGATGTGGTGTTGCGCTGGATGGAGAAAGACTCCTTGAAATTACCTGCCTTGATCTCAAGCCCGGGCACTCCATTATAGGCCAGAATGGCATCCTTGAGTTCACATATTCCATCAGCCCAGTCAGTGTCAATCTCTCCGTACCAGTTCCTGTCCAGCTGGGCCTTGACGGCGAAACGGGCACGGCGGATGGACATTCCGTTTCCGATGTGGTTAGGATTATCCTTCCCGTCAAGTCGGGAAGAAGTGAAGTCCGGACCTCCGAAAAAGACAGCTGCGTCGCCCTGCACACGGATGTCGAACCACATCTTGTAGTCGATCTTCTTGGCGTCCAGCACCATGATTCCGTCCTGGATCTTTACCTGTCCCGGAGTGGAGTTCACCTGCTGACCATACTGGTTCAGTTCAACCTCTGAATCCTTCTTCGTGTCCGTTGTCTGGGCGGACAACGAGACTGCCAGAAAGGCCGCCAGAGAAACAAAAACAACTCTTTTCATACTTTACAACATTAAGCGATTAATAAACTTGGTTATATAGTTTTGACAAATTCCGTCAGATTCTGCCCTCTGGCCAGGCCAAGCTTCGCGCGGAGCCTGTGCCTGCCGATCTCGACACTTGTCGGAGCTATATTCATCAATGTGGCTATATATTTCGTGGAGAAACCGAGCCTTAGCAGCATAGCCAGGCGTCTCTCCTGTTTTGTCAATTGTGGGAACCGTTCGGTCATCCGGGTCGTGAAATCCTTGTGAAGGGTCTCGACCTGGGCATAGAAACTATCTATCTCGTTGGAGAAATTCCTTCTGAGATTGAGATCGGTACGGAGTTCGTGAAGAAGTTCGTCCTTCTTCTCCGGTTCCATCTCCGCCTGAGCCTGTTTGACCTTTTCGTAGAGTCCGTCCATGAACTCTTTCTGCTCGCTCAGGTTCATCGCCACGCTGACGAGTTCCTTGCGCTTGAGATCCAGCAGGTTGTGCAGGTTCTCATTCTCCGCCTGCATCGTCTTGATCTCCATCTCGTTGATTGCCCGGCGGTTCTCGTTCAGTTCATCGTCCATTTCACGAAGAGTCCTGCCGGAGGTTTTCGATGCACGCAGATAAAGGAACGACATGACCGTCAGACCGCCCGAGACAAGGGCGAGAAGCATAATGAGGAGCCCGACCTGGGCGTTCACCAAGGAGAACAGGTTCGGATGTATCATACCAGAGATAAGACAGGCGAGAATCATCGCCAGAAGCGGAGTCAGAAGCGCGTCCGTGCCGATCTTGGAGGCAAGAGGCATCCAATTGACCTCCTTGTTCTGAGCCAGTTCGCAGCCGGCAAGCCCAGCCAACATCAGAAGCCCCGGAGCCAAAGGAGTGGCTTTCAATTGAATATTCCCGATCCTCAAATCGAAAGAGAAGATCAAGGTGACAAGCGCGGCGGCAAGCGTCATCGCCAAAGCGGCCTCGGCATTGACATCGAAGCACCTCTCCATAAGTCTGTGCGAGTTGGCTCCGGCCTCGCCCTTTACCAGCAAACATATGGCTATGGCAACAGCGGCAAACACCAACAGTTGGAATTCCAACGTTGAGACCGACGGAACAAGCCCTCCAAGGTTGAACCCTATGGCAAGCATCAGCGCCGAGGCCGCGATCGTCATCGCCAGCCCCATCCTGTTCATCTTCGTAAGCAGATGACAATCAGACCTTGACGAAATCGCAGAGATTACCTTGCAAAGAATGATGGCGATAAGGATTGTGAATATGACCGCGGCCAGCCACGAAAGCGGCACCGACCACTTGATAGCCGACGAACCGCTTTGGAGCATCCGCGTCCCGGCTATCGCTCCGGCAAGAGAAAACACTATGGAAGCGTCCTTTATGAATATCCTGACGGCCACTACCGCCAAGGTCGCGGCGAAGATCACCACAGCGTAATCCCTGCCGGGAACAAGCAGAGGAGACACAGGACGGGAAAGGCCGACCCCGACAAACAGCAGAAGCATTATTCCCGGGACACGGAACCGTCTGGCCACAGTGTGGCAGGTTCCGGCAGGAGCCAGAGCAACGGGCAGATCCGTCACCGAGAACCATCCTGTCAGGATGATGACAAAGAGTATGAACACCGTCACTGCCATCAGATGCTTCTTTTGATTGACATAACCGACAGCTGGTCAGCCACTTTCTCGGCCTCCATTGAAATCTCCTCGATGTGGAGTGCGAAGTAGCGCAGATGGAACTTCTGGCTGAGCCTTAATTCGTCCATCGTATGGAAAACCTTCTTCTTGAGGGATTTGGCCTGCTTGTCCGCCTCCTTTTCGTAGAAATAGACCCTGTGAACCTTCTCGGTGATACTGTCCGAAGTCCTGAAATAGGCCTTGGCCGCTGGAATGGCCGTCTCCACAGCCTGAGTGGACAACTCAGTGAGTTTCAAGAAATCCGCATTCAACTCCAGCGGAATGAACGGCCTCTCTATCTCGAACTGGAACAGATTGTCGTTCAAGGTGTCGATGATGTGGTCCAAGGCCTCCAGAAGACGCATGATGTCTCCTCTAAGCCTCACAAGACTTGACTGCCTGTAAAGTCCGGCCTCGATCTCCCTGCGAAGGAGTTCCGCCTCGTTCTCCAGCCGGGTCATCGTCTGAAGATTCCCTTTGAACGCCTCGACATTAGTATAAAGATAGTTCTTCACCCCTTCACCGAAAATCAGCAAGGCCTGGTCGATCGTGTCGAAGAACTTGTCGATGTCACCTATGATTTTATTGATTCTTTTCTGGTATAGCATATTCAGTAGTTATTGTGTCGCTTTAGTGTTTCGGCTTATCGCGATGCCGGTATTACCGGTCATCAGCACTGTCAAATTTAGACCAGAATCACGACGAATCAAAATGAGTAAATTGCCCAAACATTGTGTTGTAAAGTTTTCAACAATAACTAAACGGTTGAAAAACAATAATGTTCTTCAACCGTCTGTAAAGTTAGCAATAAAAACCGAACCTGGGCTTTATAGTGTTTGTAAAGGTTAAGTTTTATACCTCCCCCCACTCATGAGTGCGATTCCGAATGCGTTGAAAGCCGAATTCGACGCGTATGATTTCTTACAAAACACCTTCAGCCACACAGCCACTGTGATCCACCCTGGTGGCACCTTGACTGAAAAACTATAGCTTTAGGCTTTTACTTTTTCAGCCATAGCGTGCCCTCACCCACGTCTGTGGCACAGTAACATGAAAGCGTTCTGTAAGCGTGGGAACTTTTCGCCCCAGCTTGTAATGATTCAAGGCGGTATATTCACAAGCCCTAACTAATGGTCATCCCCAGTTTGAACATCGGGAGGTACATCGCGATCATCACGAAGCCGACAGCCACCAAGAGGAAACCGTGCGGCTTCTCGCATCAGAAACCATCATAACCGTAAGTGGGAATATGGAAAGCAACCTCAACATCGCATCAGTCCTTCACAGTCTCCTTCAGGTTCTTGTCCTGATCTATCTCCCAAACATTAAAGACCCCGTCCTTGTCAAAGTCAACCACTGAGACCGCCTGAGCCTTGAAGCCGTTCTCGCCAGCCTCCACCACCTCAATTCGATAGTTGGCGTTCCCGCCATCCGTCACAAGAGCAGCCTGTTCAAACCCAAGTTACTCCAAATCAGCGGAATATCGTGAATAGGTGTAGAAATAACTCTTCTCCAACGAATGCAGGAAAGTAAGTTGCTGTTGCGCCTCCGTCGCCTTGGCCCTTGAGATCAACGGCATCAGGTTCGGCATCGCCACCAGCACCAGAATCCCGATGATCACAAGGACAACCAGCAGCTCGGTCAACGAGAACGCTCTCAAAGTCCTATCACTAAAAGCGTTACGATTCAAGGCGTTCATAATTCACTCGTTTTTACCATAAAAACATTCTAATGAGTTTTGACTTTTTCATATGGCGGAAACATATGAATCTCTGACATCTCCTCCGTTGGCGGGTAAAATATTTGACAGTTTAAACGAGCCAAATCCTCTTTCGAAAAATCATAACGCTGCAAAACCATATAGTTTCGTACTACGTCCTCCCACGTATTATTTTCAACAACTTTTGAATCAAACATAAAGAAAGACACCGTATCACAGTTCCATCTTCGGAACAATCCATCAATATTCTCTATTCCATAATCGATACGCCCGTAGTTTTGCCCTTCTGAATCTTTTTTGAGATGTAAAAGGACCAACTCCTCCGCAGAAAAACTTATGGCAGTGTCTTTCTTACAAGGTATTCCTTTTTCTGGTATATAGCAATATACCGCATCAAATTCTCCCCGCAAATAATAATCAAACACAACAAACTTGTCACAACCAAGCAATATTGCACAGCTAAATAATAAAATAAACTTTCTCATAATCAATATTTTGTTGGATAGGCAACAGCGCCTCCTATCGCCCCGAACATCGCACCTGCGACCATAAGACCCGTGGAACTGTCTTTCCACTGCCGGTAATGTTCCACCTCAATCATCCGCCGTCCCGGAAGCACCTTACACTTCGACGGATACCCCTTGAAGTTGTTTCCCACCACCTTGTCATCCACCTTGCAGAGATACGCTATCTCCCAACTGTTCTTCTTGCCGATCGTCACGTTGTGTCTCTGCGAACTAATCACCACTACATTCGCCTCCGATTGACCATAATAACCCTTTGTGCTGGCACAGGAGCTTAACATCATCAAAAACAATGACAATATCAAAAATACTAATTTGTTTTTACCGTGTCTCATTTCAAGGAATGTCTATAATATCATTTATTCTTTGAACTATATCGGCCTGTTTTTCCAGCCTTTTAGGCAGTCTATTCTGTAATCTCCTACAGGCCCAAGTGCCTCAATCGTACTAATTGATTCTCTATCATTAAGAATATCTATAGCATACTTTTGTATCTCACTGTAATCACCTTGCAGTCTTTGATAAATAGAGAATCTGTATAATTTATTTGATGGTTCCATTTCGTAGGCCTTGTCAACCATCCTCATTGCATCCTCATCGCTAATACCATATATCCAAGATAGAATAAGAACGATGCGTTGCCTGAGAATTTATGCAATGATTCCCTGTAGATTCCTGGAAGTGCCTTCATGCATTGCTCCTGTAGTGATTCTTCCGCATTGGTTTCCAAAGCAACATGTTCTAATAAATAAATCATATTAAGATATGCATCCTCGCTTTCTGGATTATTGTAGATTATCTCTTTCATAAATTCAATGGCATCTATCCACTGCTTACCATTGATCTTTCTTCTCAATTCGTTTTTCCAAAGTTCCATTGTATCATTATCTAACGTGAGTTCGATGAATTATAACTAAAAGAGCGACAATTGAATAACTCCATTCTCATAAGGTGGGACACGTTCCACATCAATCATCGGCTTCTTCGGGAAGAACGAGTAGGCCGCCAGGCCCGCCATCAGATTGACCGTGAAGCCGACGACGGACCGGTGTCTGGAGTGCTCAATCTGAGCCATGTTTTTCAGTTCGTCGTTGATGGTCTCAATGAGCGCTCTCTTCCGGAGGAGAATGCGGTCTCCAATGGTCATGATTTGTCCCTTCATGTTACTCTTCAGCTTTGTAATCAATTGAATACCATCAATAAAAAGCCTGGAAAAGAGTTCTTTGCAAATGTATCCCTTGTCTCCGACAAGTCTACCGAAGATCCGCTCAATGAAGGACTTGTTCCGGAGCGGCTCCCTGTCATCCACATTGCCAGGCGTGACCATGAAGTTCAGGAGGTCTCCCTTTTCGTTGCAAATGAGGTGCAGTTCGAAGCCATAGAACCATCCCATCGAGCACTGGCCCCGCTGGGCAAGTCCCTTGAAAACCCTGTGGAGATGGATGCGTTGGTTCTTGCAGACGCACAAAGCCGTACTATCGACAAAGCTGATCCCCGTGCAGCCGCCCAGGCAGCACTTCTTGACGAACAGGATGAAAGGTACAGCAACCTTTCGCTCCAGTTCAACGAAGCGATTGTAGGAGACGGTGTGAGGAAACAGGTCGGTCATATTCTTGTAAACTTCATTCAAGTAAAAGTGTTTCAAACATTTATAGCCCATCAGATGAAACAGTATCATGATGGTTATCACCTCGACATCGGACAGCGTGCTGTCACGGTGGTACTTCCTTTTAGACTTGTCCCGCTTTGGAGCGAGTCCGTTAATCTTGATAAATCTGTCATAAATGTGGCAGAAGTCATCCGCCATACAGAAAATTTACGTAATTATGTCTCTTGCGATCGTCATAGCGAAAGTGTTTGTAATAGTTTATTTGCTCTAACAAATTTACAAAAACTTTCGCTATTTTCCTAATATTCAATCGGTTAAATTTCATCGAACTCACGTTAATATTATGCTTTTATTCGTACATTAATTGCAAAATTGTATATTTTGCTAGGATCTTTCTTCTGAGGCTCGGTGCCAATCTCAAATAGGACATCTGCGCCATCATATAGATCAATATCTTTTTTCGTACGAACCTTCAAAGGATACCGCTTCTCTGGGCATCTTACAGAGTCAGATGCTTTATCATATACTCCACTGTAAGTCCTATCGGTATTACTATTATCATTTCTTTGACGAGTCTCAGGTAATTCTATTGTTCCCAGAACTTTCAGTCCCGAAGGCGCAGGAGCAGTTACCTCTTCTATAGATTCCTCGTCAGTGAAATCAGGCACATATGAGTTGCTGATGATTTCTTCAATCTCTTCTTCGGTATTCTCTTCTGTTTCAACATCTCCAAACTGATACAAGCCAAGCCCACTGTATTTGAAACCGATGATGCCTTGAATGGGTTTACCTTGATACTTGAACTTATCCATTCCTTTAGCATTGAACGATGCTTCAAGTCCGCATTTCATTCGCATAATGCCTTTATTATTATCGATGCTCATAATAATGCCGGAAACAAGCATTCCTTCTGACTCCTTATCGACAATACAGTGAATATCTTTTTTATCTCCCAGATAACAGAACGAATTAATCGTGCTCTTCTCGAAGATATGCGCCAAATTGGTGGCCTCGTCAAAATACTTTCTTGCATTGTTAACTAATTCAGAGCTCAATTCATTTCCGTGAATAGCAAGAGCGCTATAGCAAACCGCCAAGTAATAACATGCATTTAAGTAGCCCCAGCCTTTTTGTTCTGATGCTTGATACTGAGATTCACAGTCTCGCAACAAATCTATCGCACTATCAATCGGATACTCTTTCTTGCCATATCGATATAACTTAAGTAGGCTGTCGTAGCATCTTAAATCTCCCTCACTCCTTTTCTGTTGAAGGACTTTTTCAATCTCTTTTCTCTCGTCATCCTTAAGATATTTATAGGCCGTCTTGTAGTCTTTAGTGTTGGTTTTACTGTATAGGATAGATTTAACCAGGAAGTCGCCGTAAATACCCCTCATTTCGCCTGTAGCCTTTGAATAAAGGTCGCGGTATCTTATGATTGAACCACCGCCACACCCAATTAAGTCACGATGGAAAACTCTGACATCATTATAGATTTTCAGTGATGGCGTAATCTGTGCTAATGCATTCTCTTTGAAAGAATAGCAGACTTGCTCAAACTGGTCAAGCCTATAGCCTAATTCGTCTACATATTCTGAATACTGTGGTTCTTTCTCGCAGAAGGAGAAATCATCTTTCTGAAGGAGAATCTTACCAAATTCTATTGCTTCTCTCAATAACTGGCAAGAAGCAGCATAACCATACGGGCTTGATGGATCGAATTCTATGCTCTTATCAAATGCTTCAAGAGCCTCTTTTACCCAATCTGTCATCGCAGAATGGGTATCTTCAATGTAATCAATGCTTTTATCTTCTTTCCCGGAAAACTCCTTTTTGAGAGCAGATATTTGCCTGCGAATTAACATTCCTTGCATATGGCAGAGATCTGCATCGTAAGGGCTGATTTCGAATGCAATATCCAGTTGCTCTTGAGCATCCAGAAATAGTTTGTCATCAGCCAGGACATTATTTGAAGGTGAGCTCGCTTTCTCATAAAGGAAGCGAGCGTAATGGCCATGGAAGACAGCATCGCCCGGATAAGCCTCAACAAGACACTTAAAGATAGATGCTGCACGCTCAGGGTCTTCCAAATCGTTAATTAACAACGAGAACTTGTTCTTCCGACCCACATCTTCTGCCCTAAAGTCCACATCCCTACGAATGATGAAAAGGCTGTGGAGCATATCTTGATCATCATTCCCCAGTTGTCCAGACTGAGAACAATATAGAATAAAGTTCTTAGATATTTCAGGTAACCTTATTCGCCAGTTCTCACCCCATGCGGCTTTAATCAGGTGAACCGCAAATTTGTTGTATCGCGGCCTCCAAATGCCGAGAGGCTCATCGCCAGAATATTCTTCGATTAATAACTTATAGATAGCCGACATTACGCTGTCGTCATACCCCTTTAAAGTATAATGGCTATAGCTTGAATCATACCATGTCGCCCTGACAAGATTCTGATTTAGCCCCATCTGTGAATAGTGAGCAACAAATCCCACATAGCCGACGAACTCTTTTATATTTTCAGGCAGATTCTCCACCCATTCGGCAACGTAATTCGAAAGTGATTCACTAGACATATCCTCTTTCAGCAAAAGAGGGAAATCAATAACTTCTAATGAATGGTTTCGGCGTTCTTCGCGCGCGTCTTCAATGGCAGTCTCCGTCAATCCCTTAGCCTTGTACTTAGCAACAAACCTACTCTCGTCCCCTTTGAGGACATCATCTAAGAATGCGACATCGCTTAGTTTTGATTCACTAAATCTTGCAGACAGAGGCTCAAGATAGAAGAACACGCCCCTCTTCTTTGCCCTGGCTAATCGTTGAACAAGGTTATCAAAGTCACTCCTCCCGACATTTTTAGACTCGACGATTGCTAAGATGCAGGCGTTCCCGATATCCTCTGATAGTTTTGAGAGATAGTCCGAAGTGTTTTTTATATTCTTGCTACTTTTAATCTGAATAGGCACGCACGAGAGTATATCCGCCTCGTCTTCTTTGTATATATCATAGGCTAATCGCCTTGCCATTGTGCTACCGCCACTACCGGGCCTATGCTTTAGGGTGAATACTCGAACGTTATTTCTATTATTCTTAATAATTTCAATAATACGGCTCTTGACCTTAATGTACAAATCTCTGTTAGCATCACAGTTATTTTCAAGCTCTTGCCAATTAATTTCGGCACCAGAGTAGAAGTCCCAAATGGAACTTGATGTGGTCTCTGCCATTTGTGGGCCGAAAAATTCAATCCCAGCGGCCTTGTACCGAGTGATATCGTCAGTTACATCAAAAGACTTTCCTCTGATCAACTGGCGCCCATCTGCTCTTTCGGTGTTAGTAGGAGCAATCTTCCAGTCCATATGATTGGCGAAATCCTTTATGTCAACAGGGACTATATAGGGTTTAAAGTCAATCCCTTCGCCCCAGGTCTTTATCTTTTCGGAAAACTCGGGATTCTTTGATAAGCAGACAATTCGGCATCGTTTTTCTACACTCTCCCAACCTTCAAAAACGTCTTCAAGTTTATCAAAGGCTTTTGTTAAAACGGTCGCTTCGCTGGAATCGCAGAATGAGACGATCACATAATCATCTGTAGATCCAGCCTTAACCATTTGGCTGAAAACCTGCTTGAATTCTGATGGGAAAGATCTAAGTAATTGTGTTCCACTCACAACACTCAAGGATTGACGACCTCTAGCAAACATCCAGTTTAAGAGTTCAGCACCGTCGGTAACATCAATGGTATTTGTGACAATATGAGTTGTGGTCGATGGCGCAGAAGCAAACAGCGTGTCGGCACTTGCATCATCAGGATTGAAATCAATCACAAGGGACCATTTGATTTTAAAGAATACTTGCAAGATGCTCTTACCTAATACTGCCGAAGCATTCTCTGGAAGGATTGCAATGAATCTAACACCGCCTTGGCGCTTAAACCCCTGCGTGTAATCATCCAAAGCAGACAAAGCAGTTTCTTTCTCCAGTATCACTGATGACATATCAACGCCATTCTCCGCAACTTCCGGAATCCTAGGCAGAGAAGAAAGGAACGAAAACAAATCGGGTGAAATGTATTCTTTAAGCGAGAGAAAAAGGGCGGGGAAAGTTGCGATACATAAATTTGCTTGATATCGCAACCTCTCCGCATTTACCTCGGAGCCGGAATGCTGTGATGTCTCACTTGTTTCACTATACTGAGCGCTTAACTGATCTAAACCAGAATCAATCTTCTTCCTCAAGTTCTTGTGCTGGTTATCAAGCAGACAATATGATCTCAGCGAACATAGGGCAAATTTTGCGTTCTTAATCCATCCGGAACTCTCTACCGAGTATCCTGGTTTCTGAGGGACAAGTCTGCCAGATGGATCGATGTGCTTGACATTATTTTCAATGTCGTGATAACCCTGTTCTCCTATCACATCAAAGATTAGAAGTCTACAGAAGTTCTCGATTGCTGGACGAATGTCCCTATTGAAATGAATAAGGTCATTCTCTTTGTAGAATGAAATAGCACGGGAATAATCACGCTGGAATTCATTGAGTAATTCTTGTTTTGATTTATTGGCCATAGCGTTATTATGTATAATGTACCCCCTTTCTTTGGACAGGTGTAAGTTCCTCTTAAGTCAATTCTTTGTGTAATGCAGAGCCTTCCGAAGGTAGAGCTCTGCATATAGAACACTCCTTCCATGCGCTAAGGTAATCATTCTTCTCTTCACTTCCAATTATTTCATTTGGATTAGGCCGCGACCGCGGCGTATACCGCACGGGGTGTCTGGTGCGCAAGTCCCTGATGGCAGCGCCGGTTATTGTAGTAACACATTTGCCTTATGGGTGTACCGTAATGTTTTAGACGGGAAAACTTATAGCCTATTGGAACTGAAAAATAAATTGAATAACAATGAAATACCAATAGTTTATGCGTTAACGAAAGAAGATAAGAAAAAAGCAACATATACCAGAACATTAGGTAAAGATGCACTGTCTGATGCGAATACAAAATGGAAATTATGCCATATTGAACCTGTTGGTATTCTGAATTTTTCACTTTCTTGTACCCAAAAGTCGCAAATATCTGAAAATAAACCG
>ERZ779877.832-NODE-832-length-30723-cov-4.674449_pt1 | contig 30723 bp, 29 predicted proteins | sample MGYA00511556_ERZ779877 | MGnify/ENA primary metagenome ERZ779877 (study PRJEB29588, sample SAMEA2159338) | human gut metagenome | biome: human gut; feature: human-associated habitat; material: faeces | place: Denmark | collected 2008/2010 ...
GTCTTCTTTTAGGATGTGCCATTTTCTTTTAATCTTTAATTATTGTTTTTAATTTTTCCAATTCACTCCAACGCGGATCCACCGCCGTCACTCCGTTCTCCTCGCTGCTTCGGGCAGCCGAGTGCTCTTCGAGAGCCTTTATCATGACAGGATTACATTTGCCAGGTGCATGCACGTGTCTGACGGGAACGGCAAGAGCAATGAATTCGTATATGAGCCACGCCACGTCGATGATGCCTTCGCTCTCATCCACGACGACGAGGTCTTCGTATTCTGAACATTCGTCACCAAACTTAGCCACGATGTGGTTATGTGTCTCGATGGACTGCTCCATGTCGTCCAGGCACAAGTCGCAAGCCACCGTCACATTGCCTGAGATGGAGAAGTCGAGCTCGAAATAGGCCGACGAACGGCGCACGTCCAGACGCACGAGCACATCGCCTCCACTCACTTCCGAGCCGCCGATGGCACTGAAGTAAGCATCGCCGAGGTCATACTCAAACGTTGTGACGTCGGTCTCCAACCCTTTCAAATCTATTTTAAAAGACTCCAAACTGAACATCGGGCTAATATGGATAGTCTGTGCAGACATTCCGCCGCGCCGAAACAAGATGTTTCAAACGCACGCAGACATTTACTGCCTTTGGGATGCAAAGTTACAAATTATTTTCATTCCAGCATATAAAAAATCAAAAAATCATATTATTTAACCCAAATAGGCCGTTTGTGGCCCTGAAAATTCCATTTTGTCGCCGGCCGACAGGTTTGACGGCTTTGCCGGGAGCGTGGCTGGACAGGTAGGGAAACAACGGCGGACGTGATGCCGACAAAAGGACAGGAAACGGCGTACGGACTGATGATATCATAATAAAACAAAATATATCTGATGATAATATATTTTGAGTCTGAGCGTCAACCACCGGCAACCTGCCGCCCACACCGCTGTTTTACGCTCGTTTTTACAGAAAAAATGCCCCACCCGTACTGCGCCCGTCTTTGCAAATTTCCGTTAACATCCGCTCACAGTCAGGACACGGCATTTAACATTCCGATTTTCTCATTCCAGAAAATCTCCGACCGAAAAATGCCTCCCGAAAAGCCCGTTCCAGGCATTTCGCAACCCCGCTTCGCACCGTCGGTTCTGCGAAAGAGCCCATTTCGCACTCCGATTAAGCCCATTTCACGGCCTGATATAGGCCATATCACCACCCGAAATGGCCCATATCGGAGGCTGAAATAGGCTCTTTCGCAGAACGAAGAAAATGCATCCGCGTCATCGTTTACCGTAAACCGCTGTCAGACAACGGTTTACAAAAATCGCGAAATTTTGCGGTTTTTCGCGCAAAATTCCGCCGCGAATGATTTCAGACGAATTTTGGGCGATTTTAAAAGCGAAAATTTAACGTCTCCGTCCGCATTTTTCGTTTTTTTATCATTCGGCGTATTGTTTTGCAGTGCACTTATGTCCGTATTGTCTTAATGTACCTGTTGGCGGCGCTACGCGAACTGAACAGATAGCGGTATGAAGTCGGACGACTGATTGAAATTAAAAAACGCGCGATTCATTTGCGCAAGTTGATGTATTTTCGTACATTTGTATAATATAGGATACGGTTCGGCATAGACCAGTACGGTAAAACTTCGTTTCCCCGCTTTGGCTCTGCTCTCACCTTTCACTATATTTGTAAAATACATAAATATGCGGACACTAAGATGCGCAACAGGATATAATTCCACGAAGACGCACGCATCTTGTCATGATTAAAACAGAAATCCAATATACTAACCCTCAAAAGCAATAATGCCAACATGAAACCAGAATCTATCAGAAAAAGACGGACGGCACTGCTCGCCGCACTGTTTGCGGGCGCGCTGTGCACATTCGGACAGGTCACGACCGACTATGACGAGTTGCCCAACCCCACCGCAACCGACGCCAAAGCGTGGAGCGCGGTGAAGAGTGTCACCGTAGGATGGGGCGACACAGACACCCGTTACAAAAAGGAACTGCCCGCCGGGACAACCGCCCGTAGCATAAGTCTAACGGCATGGCGGGGCGAGAAAGTGTCGGCGCAGCTCGCAGTGAGCACGCCGGAGAAGCTCTCCGCACTCACCTTCGAGGCAGGCGACCTCACCGGTTCAGCCTCAACAATAAGCAAGGCAAACGTGCGGACGGCATTCGTGAGATATGTAATGGCGGACGAACTGCAGAAGGACGGACAGAACACGTGCAGCGGCCGCAACCAGGATGAGTACAGACATTTTCTCGTGGCCGACCCTATCGACCACCTGACGTCCCGACTCGACGTGGAGCCCAACACCACCCGCTGCGGATGGGTGAGCATAAGCGTGCCGCGCGACGCCAAGGCCGGCACATACAGCGGCACCGTAGAGGTGAAGGCCGACGGCAGGACAATAGCGTCGCTGCGCCTCAACGTGAAGGTGAAGAACCGCACGCTGCCGCCTGCCAAGGACTGGAAGTTCCACCTTGACCTGTGGCAGAACCCGTACGCCGTGGCCCGTTACTACAACGTGGAGCCGTTCAGCGACGAGCACTTCAGACTCATGCGCCCCATAATGCAGCTGTATGCCAACGGCGGTGGCAAGACGATAACCGTTCCGATAACCCATCGTCCGTGGAACGGACAGACCTACGACGCGTTCCCGAACATGATAACGTGGATGAAGAAGGCCGACGGCACATGGGCGTTCGACTACACCGCGTTCGACAAATGGGTGGAGTTCATGACAGGTCTCGGCATCAACAAACAGATAAGCTGCTACTCCATGATTCCGTGGAAGCTGTCGTTCACTTATCTCGACCAGGCCACCAACTCGTTCAAGGCCATCGACGCCAACCCGGGCGACAAGGCTTACGAACAGTTGTGGACGGAGATGCTGCGCTCGTTCGCCGCTCATCTGAAAGAGAAAGGCTGGTTCGACATCACCTATATTGCCATGGACGAACGCCAACTGAAAGACATGCTCGCCACGCTCGAGGTGATACGCAAGGCGGACAGCGGCTTCAAGGTGGCGCTCGCGGGCTCATATCACAAGGAGCTGGAGGACAAGCTCGACGATTACTGCGTGATAATAAACGAGGACTTCCCAGCCGAGAGCATCGCCCGTCGGCGTGCCGCAGGCATGAACTCCACGTTCTACACATGCTGCACACCGCCGCGCCCCAACACCTTCATACAGAGTCCGCCGGCTGAGTCGGAGTGGTTGGCATGGCACAGCGCAAAGGAAGGACTCGACGGATACCTGCGCTGGGCATTCAACAGCTGGACGGTGAGTCCGCTCACCGACGCCTGCTTCACCGCATGGCCGGCCGGCGACCCGTTCATTGTCTATCCCGACGGACGCAGCTCGATAAGGTTCGAGCGCATGACTGAGGGCATACAGCAGTATGAGAAGGTGCGCCTGCTGAAGCAGGAAGCATGTGGCAAAGGCAACAAATCGATGCTGAAGAAAATAGAAAAAATCCTGTCGGCGTTCGGCACGAAGGAACTCGACAAGACAACGGCCGCCGAAGCTGTGAACAAGGCGAAGGCCGCCATAAACAAACTCTGACTTGACCGACACACCGCGACAATATGCGAAGACCGTGGCACTGAGGCTTTCAGCCCGTGCCACGGTCTTCTTCGTTATATGTTCCGCAGCGACATGCATGCCGTCACCGTGCCGCGGCCATGCCCGTATCGCGCAGAATAAATATCATGACCTACTATGATGAAACGTAAAATCCATCTGTCCGTCCCGTACGTCGCGCGCCGGAGACAGACAGATGTCACAGGGTTACGATCAACGCAACCGCGGATTATTCGTCTGTTGCTTTCTTTTTAAGAAATATATTCACAGTATTCTCGCCTGAAGTGCCGCCTTTATTCACCACGACCGACTCTATATCGTCCGGCGAAATGGCTTCAATCTCTTCCTTTGTCACGGTCTTGCCGTCAATCATGTAGGTGGGTTCTTCCTCCATGTTGTAAACCTCGACATTAGTTGATTTGTTTCCTTTACTGCTCAACTTGACAAGACTCATATCCATCACGTCACCCGCTGCCGCAGGATTGCCCTTTTGGTTTATCGTAATAGTATTCACCTTGCCTGCCGTTGCCTTATTTTCTGAAGAGGCGGAAGAAGCAGAAGACTCATCGGCAGACTTTTTCAGTGTAACGATTAACGCACCACTTTTTCCCTTATCACCATAAATTACGCTGGCATTTTTTCCTTCTATAACAGTAAAAGATTCTATATTATCAATGTCTATTTTATACAACTCTTCTTTATTTGTCAAGCGTCCGTTGATACATACAAGTATATCGTCAGGGATCGGTTTGGAAAAACCACTTATTAATGACCTGACCGAATCGTTCGACTCTACTCTCGCACGATCTGACACAGACTTTTTTCCAAAAACAGCTTCTATCAACGATGTCTCGTTCTCACTATTTGTGTCTGCCTTAACTATCATCGCGCCGGCTTCAGACACAACCTTACCACTCTCCTGCGCTACCTCACCGGCCATCTTTGTGGCTGCCGGAGTGGCAAAGACGATTACAGACACTGCGGCCAAAGGAAGCACTATGGCTGCCTTGACACGATTCCACGGATTCGATTTTTTCATTTTCATCATAGTTATACGTTTCTTTAAGTTAGTTTGGTTCAAGTTGTTTGCCATGGCGAAAAGGCGTTCGCCCACTGCCTTGCGTATGAGAAGGAGCTGATAGCCGGATGCATCGACGCCCTGACGGAGCACTGCGTCGTCGGCCTCATACTCGTGAACGTCGCGCAGCTCGGCACGCAACAGCCACGCTGCCGGCGAGAACCAGCAGAACATTATTATGGTGTTGCACAGAGCTATATCTACAGAATGATGGTGGCTCACGTGTGCCTGCTCGTGTATCACTATCTCCCTGGCTCCCGACAGGTAGTCTTTCAGACTGATTACTATGCGGTTGAACCAGCTGAAAGGTGCCGTGTCGCCACTGACTACGGTCACCAGCGTGCCGCAGGTCTCGCACAATCGTCCGCTACGGAGAAGCATCATAAGACGCACCAGCGACACAACCGACCGCACCAACAGCAGCACGAAACCGGCAATCCACACCAGCGTGAGCACCTGTATGAACGTCAGCCCCGCCCCATCGCCGTCCGCCACGGTGGCAGTCTGTACGAATGCCGCCTCGGCAATGGCGATGGTATGATGGACGGGAGCCGGCGTCTCCAGCGTGATGTGCAGAAGAGGCAGCAGGAGAGCGGCCGCCTGCATCGTGAGCAGCACACCGCGGTTGAAGGCGTGAAAGCTCTCACGGCTGAGCAGCAGTTTGTACGTCAGATAGAAAACGGTCTGAAGCACTGCCACCTTTATTATATATACGAAGAACATTCCCATATTTATTTTGTTTTCAGATTAGTATTTTCTGTTTGTCCTGTCCGGCACACGGCAGCGGCAGAAGCGCAATGCAGCGTGCCGGCAACGGCGCATTGCTATTTGTCTTTCACCATGTCGATGAGCTTCTTAAGGTCATCCACGGTGAGGTATTCCTCCTTGACAAGCGACGACACGGCGTCGAGATATGAGTTGCCGAAGAACTTACGTATGACGTTTTTCAGCGATCCGCGGCTGTACTCCTCACGGCTCACCGTGGCGAAATACTGGAAACAGCGTGCCGACAATGCCCTATGAGACAGGAAACCCTTCTCCTCGAGTATGTGCACAAGCGTTGACAGAGTGTTCACATGAGGCTTCGGGTCGTCATAACAACTCTGAAGCTCACGTATCTGCATGTCACCGCGATTCCAGTAATGATTCATTATCTCTTCTTCCTTGTTCGTAAGTGTCTTCATAATAGTTTCTGTTGTTACGATGACAAAGTAACTAAAACTTTTAGTTGAATACAAGAAAAAGGAGTTAATAAAACTAAATCGTTTAGTTATTTAACTAATTCTTTTAGTTAATATATTGTTTTTCGACTTATTACAGCGTTTCCGCGACATATTGGAAACGCCCGAACAACTATTTCCTCAACTCTATCCTGAACGTCGTACCGCGTCCCGGCTCCGAGCTTTTCACGTATATTCTACCGTGGTGATACTCCTCCACGATACGCTTTGCGAGCGAAAGGCCGAGGCCCCAACCGCGCTTCTTCGTGGTGAAGCCCGGGCGGAACACGTTGCCGAGATTCTTCTTCGCTATGCCCTTGCCCGTGTCGCTCACCTCGACGGCCGTGCGTCCCGGCTCGTCATAAACGGTTATGGTGATGCTGCCCTCGCCGCTCATGGCATCGACGGCGTTCTTGCAGAGGTTTTCGATCACCCACTCGAAGAGCGAGGCATTGATGTTCACAATCACGTCGGTGTCGGGGAAGCAGCAGGTCATCTTGATTTTCGACGACGTGCGGCGGTCCATATAGTTCACCACATGGTCCATCACGTCGCGCAGGTCGGTGGGTACAAGCTCCGGCAACGACCCTATCTTCGAGAAGCGGTCGGCTATGAGCTGCAGGCGTTTTATGTCGTTGGACATCTCGGGGATGAGTTCGTCCGACGGATAAGTCTCCTTCAGCACCTCCACCCACGCCATGAGGCTCGATATGGGTGTGCCGAGCTGATGGGCGGTCTCCTTTGACAGGCCCACCCACACCTTGTTCTGCTCCGCCTTCTTCGAGGTGAGCAGGGCGAAGATGGCTATGACAACGAAAATCATCACCACGCCGAGCTGCACGTAAGGATAGGACGACAGGCGGCGGAGCATCACCGAGTCGTCGTAGCACACATACACGTAGCCGGAAGGGATGCTGTCGGACAGCGCCACCTTTATCACCTTGTCCGACTGCAACAGCCGCAGTCCCTCGGCCTTGACATGGGCGAGCGTGTCGGCATAGTTGTCGCACGAATGTATGGTAAGGTTGCGGAAGGTCTGCACGTTCTTGTTCTCGTCCATCACGATCACGGGGATGGTGGTGTTGCTGTTCAGCACGTTGAGCACGAGATTCAGGTCGGCATTGCTGTCGGCATTGCTGAATGTGCGCATGGCCTCGGCCCACGTCTCCATCTTCTTGTGCTCCTCTGCCGAGAGATCGCGGATGAGAAAATGAGACACGAGCAGCGATGCGACAGCTATTATCACGGCTGCCACAACGAGCAGAATCTTAACACGGCGTATCTGGTCTGTCCATTGCATACTGATATGATAACGAGATTACGCGCGGTTTATTGCCTCGACAGGCTCCGCAGGGGACTATGGAGAAAGACGTACTTACGATTTTTCTTGACTTTATTTTGACAAAATATTTTCGCGAAAGAGATGTAAATGAATGTTAAATCAGACATGATAAAGGTACTTTCGCCCATATCGGTCTTATGATATACCCCGTAACGTAGTCCGAAAATATACATTCCGTGTTCCAATATGGCCCATTTCGCGGTGCGATAAAGCCCATTTCAGAGGCCGAAAAGCACCATTTCGCACTCCAATATAGGCCATTTCGCAGGCCGAAATGGTGCTTTTTGCAAAACGAAAAAATGTCCTTTAAACATAAATCATTGATATTCAACGCCTTATAAAAACTCTCATAATTCGCGTATTTGCGCCCGAGGAAGAGTCTGTCCGCAAATACGCGCTTATTTTTCGGGGTATGTCAGTAAACTGAGGCGTAAAAATCAAAAACCGGTTACGATTTGAAAGTTGCCCGCATCGTTTTCTTTTCGGCATAAGTAAACAATGCTCATCCGTAAGCAAAAGCCGCAGTCAGGCTTTCTTCCGACCGACATATCACAGCCATCCGCTTTCAAAAAAATCAAAAAAAAATGATGCTCCGCATGTCACAAATACGAAATTGCTGCGTAATATAAATAAAACGCGAAGCAGAATTAAAAACATATATATTATGAAAATGAAGACTTTGGCATTGACAATTCTTATCTCGACATTAGGCATGACATCATGCAGCGGTGCCAACAAAACCACAACGGATAATCATCTTACTACCGTGACTGAGCCGACGGATAAGGATGATGTGGGAAAGACGCTGAAATTCAGTAACTTCGACGGCATAAAGTCGGATGTGGATATAGAAATACACTACGCACAGGACGCAAAATACAGTGTTAAGGTGAGCGCGCCACAAGACCTGCTTGACAACACCGACATATCGATGAACGGTTCTACCATCACGCTTAAAGCAAAAGACGGCAACCGACAGAGCCACTCGAATATCATAATGGACAACGGTCAGATATATTATCTGAACGGCGACGTCAACAGCAAAATCAAGATGTATGTCACGGCTCCTCAGATAAGAATGCTGAATAACGATGGAGGCAGCATGGAATTCTACGCAGTACATATAGACAACGATGAACTGGCAATAAACACTACCGGCTTATTCAAGATAAACGTGCAGAGCATTAAATGCACAGGTGAGAACGGTATGAGCGTAAGCAACATAGGAAACTTCACGGCGGAGGTGCCGACAGTGGACGCGAAACAGTTGTCACTGGACAACACGGGAGCTTTGTTGTTCAACGGCAAAAGCATAAACAGCTCGCTGTATATAGACAATTCGGGACAGACGACGTTCTCGGGCGACGTGAAAGGTGCTGATTTCACACTCGACAACAGCGGAATGTGCAAACTCAGTAGCACGTTCGTACTGACAAACGAATACGATTTTGACAACAGCGGATTGGCTTCCGGCGATGGAGACATCACGGCAAAGACCATCAACATATCGAGTTCCGGACAGGAACAGCGCAACGGTGCGTTTAAAGCAGACCGTATGTCGATAGACATCAGCGGCAACAGCAAATATCAGATAAGTTTCACAGGTGGAGACGTTTTCCTCGACTGCAGCGGCGTCGGCAACTTCAATCTTGCTCTCGACTGCCGTAGCATCGACGTTGACTCAGGCGGATTCATCGACGTGACGCTATCCGGCACGGCCGACAAGACGTCGTTCGAAGGCTCCGGTTCATCTCATCTGAACACTTCCAAACTTAACAAGTTCTGACCGTCACCCCACTATCGCCGGCAGACAACGGTGACGACGCACAGCCACAACGCCAAGACAGCGTGCTTTCTTTCGTCCATCCGTCCGCCGGTCATAGCTTCATCACAAAAAACAATGCCCCGCATATCACAAACACGACGACGATGCGTTATATAAACGACAATACTTCGCTATCGGTAACCGCAGGTTTCTATTTTCCTGATTTCAAGTAACATGACGATAGAACCATCTCAGCCGATTGCCGGACTTACAGACTTTCACAATTCGTCTGACCACGTTAAATCAATTATATTCACATATTATGAAAAGATTATTTTTTGCCTTTTTACTTACCTTCGTACTTACCGGTATGTCTTTCGCCGGTGATTTCTCAAAACATCGCGGCGTCTGGGCCTCAAACGATGCCGAAGCTGTCATAACAGACAGTGTATGTATGTTCTTCGAGAAGACTCCAGCGGGTTTGAGAGCGTTTCTCAACATTCCTACACAAGACATATACAGCTGCACCACTTACAAGGATTCGGCATTTGTAGTTGAGACGGCCGAGCCTCTCGTACTCACCGATGGGGTTAAGACCATTAACGGAGTAACCGTCAAGACTCTGCGTATCGGAGACAAGGTGATGTCTAAAGTGGAGGAGATAGAGACCTGCAAGCCTTATGAAAAATCCCGTGCGAACAGCAAGTCTGACGTAGGCAAGTGTTTACAGGAATGGAGGCTTGGTGCTAAGTTCGGAAAAGACAGCGATATCTTTATGTGTGAGGTCAATACCAACCGCCACATGTTTATCTATCTGATTAATCCTAACATGACATATATCCGGGCAGCAGCAACGGCGAACAACGATAACGGCACATTGTTTTTTCAGAACATCCGTATGATGCGCAACAATAATACCGGAGAACTGACATCGTATATGGCACCTGATAATTATAATATCGCCGCAGACAATCTGCAGATTGACAACAGCAAATTCAATCCTAATGCCTGCGTATTCAATCCTGACGGAGGAATATATTGGTCGCTCATCTCGTTTACGGCAGACCAGATTAAGATAAACGGATGCGGTGAGACTTATTATGTAAACCGTATTGATCAGTTTGAAGAATACTTTAAGTATGTCCCATACGAAACAGCACCCATACAGCAATAGTCTGTCCTTGGTATAAAAGGGTTCACCGTGCCTTCGCTGATTGGCAAAAGCTGTATTTCCATTCGACGGACAACCGGCCCGATGAGCATCTCGCGTAAAAGCATATCTCCATAAAAGTCCAATCCGGAAGGACAACGGTTTCCGCTTATCACCGGCATTACAAGCCTCAACGAACCACCGGACTCACGTTAAATAAAATACGAAACAAGATTAAAATACATATTATGAAAACTAAAACTTTGGCATTGTCCATCCTTATCACCACTTTATGCATGGCTTCATGCGGCAATGCGCGCAATAGCACGACCGACAACGACATGACGGTCGTGGCAGGACTGCCCGGCAAAGGCGAGGTGGAAAAGACTCTGAACCTGGGCAAATTCAACGGCATAGAGTCGTCCGTGATTGTGGACATACACTATACGCAGGGTTCAAAACGCAACGTGAGAATGCGCACGAGCAAGGAACAGATTGACAGATACGACATATCGGTGAACGGTTCGACTCTCGTTCTGAAAAAGAAAGACAACAAGTCCGGCTCCGGCAGAGGCTCCAAGGAGGATAAAATCACACTGTATGTCACGGCTCCGGATATAAACTTCATAGATAACCGCGGCATAATGAAGTTTTACACTAAGCTGATCGGCAGTGACGGACTGCAGATAAGAAACAAGGGAATACTCGATATGAACATACAGAACGTGCACGGCAAAGGCAACAGCACACTGAGCATAGACAACAGCGGAAGGATGACGGCAGAGATGCAGGCGGTGGACGTGAGACTGTTCTCGCTGGACAACAAGGGCATGCTGACATTCAGAAGCACCGGCATAACAGGAAGTCTGAAACTGGACAACTCCGGACAGCTGACATTCTCAGGCAATGTTGAGGGCTCTACAGCCGAACTGGAAAACAAAGGGGTGTGCAACTTGACAAGCGCGTTCAGCCTTACCGACGACTATTCATTCAGCAATGGCGGACAAATGAGCATGTCAGGCGACGTGAAAGGCACGTCGGCAACACTGAAAAACACGGGTGTGTACAGGATGGAAGGTTCGTTCAGACTGAACGGTGGCTATATTTACGACAACTCCGGACAGGCGGACAACAACGGTGGTGTGACGGCAAAGACCATCAGTATGTCCAATTCAGGAATGGACAGCAGGGATGGTAGTCTGAAAGCAGACCAACTGACAATGAGCGTAAACGGCCAAAGCAACTACAAGATGAGTTTCACCGGTGGCGACGCAAAGCTCAAGTGCAGTGGTATGGGAGAATTCAGACTCGCACTCGACTGCCGTAGCATAGAGGTGCACTCGAACGGACAGATAAACGTAGAGCTTTCGGGCACGGCCGACAAGACATCGTTCGACGGCTCCGGAATATCGCATCTGAAAACATCCAGGCTTAACAAGTTCTGACCGTCTCCCCACTCCTGCCGGCAGATAAAGGTGGCAACGCGCAGCCGCGACGTGCAAGACTACGTGAGCAAGTCCGCACACAGATAAGCCATGATAGCGAAAGAATCCGCCCACTGAACCCATACGGCGTATCTGAACCGCCGGAACAGTGTATTCCATTCCGCCCATTCATCCGTCGGTCACCGCTTTTTCACAAAAAGCAATGCCCCAAGTGTCACAAAAACGACGCTGATGCGTAATATAAATAAAACGTGAAACAAAATTAAAAACACATATTATGAAAACTATAACTTTGGCTCTGACAATTATTATCTCTATATTATGCCTGAATTCTTGCAGCGGTTCGCGCAAGAGCATGACGGATAATGACATGACAATAACGGCCGGAATGACGGACGATAACGAGGTGGAAAAGACTCTGAACCTTGGCAAATTCAGCGGTATAAAATCGGAAGTGAGCCTGGACATACACTACACGCAGGGCTCAAAACGCAGCGTAAGGATAAGCGCAAGACAGGATGTGATCGACCAGACAGACATATCGGTGATGGATGGTGTTCTCGTTCTGAAAAAGAAAAATGACGACCCGGAGTATAAGAACAACAACGAGAAGAATAAAATCACGATGTATCTCACGGCTCCGGATATAAATTCTCTGGAAAACACCGGCATAATGGGATTCCGTACAGGGACATTCAACAGCGACGGACTGCTGATAAGAAACAAAGGCATATTAAACCTGAAGACACAGGACATACACGCCAACGGCGCGAACGGAATGCAGATACACAACAGCGGAAAGCTTAATGCAGACGTGCCGACGATAAACGCGACGCTCATGTTGGTGGACAACGACGGCATAATGACCTTAAATAACAGCGACATAAAAGGCGGAAGCCTGACAATAGACAATTCAGGAAAGATTGACTTGTCGGCAAACGTGGAAGGAAGTTCGGCAAAACTGAAGAACAGCGGAATAAGCAGAATGGAAGGTTCGCTCGCTCTGACCGGCGACTATGACTGCACCAACAGCGGGAAACTGACCATAGAAGGCGGCGTGAAAGGCGCAACGGCAGAACTGAAGAACAGCGGAATATACAAGATGGAGGGCTCGTTCAGCCTGACCGACGCTTATGCTTATACCAACAGCGGCAGGTCTGACATCACCGGAAACGTGACGGCACGCACCATAAGCATGAAAAACTCGGGCATTGACGACAAGCATGGCGCGCTGAAGGCCGACCAATTGACCATGAGGACAAACGGAAGGAGCAATTACGACATGAGCTTCAAGGGCGGCGACGCACAGGTAAACTGCAGCGGTATAGGCAGCTTCGTCATGGCACTCGAATGTCGCAGCATCGAGATAAAATCGAGCGGAAGAATAAAAGTAACGCTGTCGGGAACGGCAGACAAGACAACTTTCGACGGATCGGGAGTGTCGCACATCGACACATCCAAGCTGAACAAGTTCTGACCACAGGTCCGACGACAGGCTTAGACAACAATGGCGGACGACAGTCGTGCGCACGGCTGCAATGAGTTACGCACTGAGAGGAAACAACACTGAGAGATACATGACAACGGAAGAATTCGAAAACGAGGCCGAACTGGTGCGCCCCATGCTTGTGGCAACAGCCGCACACATGCTGGGCAGCGACAGCGAGGCCGAGGATGCGGCACAGGAGACGCTTGCGAAACTGTGGGGCATGCGCGGCGAACTGCGCAGTCCGATGGCAGCTCTGGCACGCGCCGTTGTCAGAAACCTTTGTGTTGACACCATAAGGAGACGCCACGCGGTGATTGTTCCGCTGTCTGACAAACAGCGCAATATGGCTGAGACGGTGACAGACAACGACCCTTTCAGTCACGTGATGAAGGTCATCGACCTGCTGCCGGAGGCACAGCAGATAGTAATCAGGCTGCGGCACATCGACGGAATGAGCACCGCAGACATAGCACAACTTACAGGAACGAGCGAGGCCGCCGTGCGCAAGACGCTCAGCAGGGCTCGTATGGCAGTGAGGAAACATTATCTTGAGGACATCAGAAATGAACAGTAAGAAGACAAAAGAAATAGAACGGCTCGTGGAACGCTTCTTCGACGGCGAGACAACCACGGAGGAAGAGGCACGGCTATACAAGGTGTTCAGACGCAAAAGACTGCCCGACAGCTTGGAACGTATGCGCCCGGTGATAGAGGCTTTCGGCTCTATGAGCGAGGAGAAGCCGCAGCGGGCAAAGACAGTGAGCATAGTGCGGCGTGCGCTTATGGGCGTGGCGGCCATGCTGGCACTGATTGTGGGAATAGCCATCTATTCGAACTATCACGAGGAACAGTCGCTGGCGCGCATCTACGGAGGCAGCTACGTCATAGAGAACGGCCGGCGCATAGACGACCTGAGCGCCATACAGGACGACATAGAGCGGGCCCTGGCCGACTCGCGCCGCATAGAACAGCACGCCGAACACAACGTCATAGACCGTGCCGAGCAGGATGTGCTCGACAACATATCGGACCCTGACATGCGCGACGAGGTGGAAAAAATGTTGAACGAATAAATAAGCACAGATATGGACATACGCAGAATTATCATAACGGCGGTGATACTTGTCACGTCAATGGTGAATGTAGCGGCGCAGAACAGGATAGACGAGATGATAGAGAACTACTCGTCGCGGGGCACAAGCAGATTTACCTCGGCCGTGGAACGCGATCCTAAGACACGCAAGGTGCTGAAGGTGGTGAATGTGCTTGAGCTGAACCAAATGGGAATAAACGAATTCATCAACGTGTTCAGAGGCGAATCGAAGAAAGGAAACTTCACCGAGAAACGCACGGAAAGCAGTCTGACGCTCATGCTTACGGTGCGCGGCGAACGGCAGAACCGCATATACATGATGCACTGCACCGACCCCTACACGCCATACAGGAAAAATACGCACTATGGTCAGGCTAAGATAACGGTCATCATAAAATACGGATGATTGTCACCCGTGGGCGAAACAATCGACGACCAAAGACATACAATAAACAAAAAGCTCCTGATTTGTGCCTGAGAGCAGTCCGCACAGCGGTGACGCACGGCGGAAAAAAGCGACAGGCTATATTAATATTTACATGGAAAAATAACAGAGGAGGCGATGGACATCATCGCCTCCTTTTTTCGTTTATTCCCGACCGTCAGTCTAAAGTCCTGTGAATTACGTTATATTGCAAAGCCGTCCGTCGGGCGTAATTGCCGAAAGCGTGGCGGGACTGGCCATGATACAGTGTCGGACGGGATGGCGCATAGAGTGCGTCATACGTAAACCGCCAACCATATGGCGCAGTGTTTGTCGCAGCTTGAGTGCATGCGCGCCACCTGCTCCGGTGCTCATGTGGCAACGACAAATGAAAAAAAACTTCGCCTTACGGCCGATGGCGGAGTATCATGCGGCTCCGGTGTCAGCCGTAAGGCGAAGGAAAGATAAGGCATTCATGGTCTTACACGGCTTTTACGCCATGTATCATACGACTCATTTCTGCACTCTCGTGTATGTCTTTTTGTCCGGACCAACGCCCGTTATGGTGAGTTTCTTCCAGTGCGGAGGCAGCGCAGACGGCACCTGGCGTATGCCTTTGTCGGTTATCTCCAGTCCGCAGAATCCGTTGATGACAGCCTGAAGCATACCGCCGGCGCCCGTTGTGAAGTACGGATTGGTGCCGCCCGCACCCTCGGATATCACACCGAACGGAGGCAGCTTGTTGGGACGGTAGCCCTGTACGAACATCTCGTATGCCTTCTTACCCTGCATCAGTCGTGCGTACTGCACGGCGAAGATGGAGAACGACATGGCCGGACCGTTCTTGTCTATCTTGTCTTCGTAATACACAAGGTTTTTCTTGATATCCGATGCGTCCGTAACCAGCTGCAAAGGATAAGCCAAGAGATTGACATCCACCTGTTTTATACCGCGTCCGTCATAATCTTCGTATTCCTTTATCACTCCGTCATCGAAACGATGTATGCTTATTTTGTCCGCCACCTCGCTCCATATCTTCGGATATTTCATGCCGCAAAGAGCTGCCGCCTTGCATGCGTTTCTCAACGAGACGATGGCCACGCCGTTTGTGAAAGCGTTGTCGTCCACACCTATGGCGTATTCGTCGGCACACACGACATTGTTTATCGAGTATGTTCCGTCGACATTCTTCGTTGCGCGGCTTATCCAAAAGTCGGCTATCTCCTTTATCAACGGATAGCCTTTCTGCTCGAGCCATTTCCTGTCCTGCGTCATACAGTAGTAGTTCCACGCCGCTATTCCTATGTCGCCGGTTATGTGATGCTCGAACGGACCGGTCAAAGCCCACGTCGGACAAGCCTCCTCGCCGGCGTCATCGCTCTCCCACGGGAACATCACTCCCATATATCCGTTGGCCTCGGCCTTCTTTCGTGCGGCGTCGAGACGGTCGAAACGATAATCCATCATCGACTTGGCCATGTCGTTGTTGAGGAACAACATAGGCGGATACATCCATATCTCGGTGTCCCAAAATATGTGACCGTTGTATCCCTGTGACGACAATCCGAAAGGCGGGATGCTCAAACGGCTGTTCGCACGGATGGATGAATACAGATTGTAGAGGGCGAGACGCACGCTTGTCTGGGCTTCGTCGTCGCCTTCTATTATGATGTCGCTCTTCCAGATGTCGTTCCACAGAGCCTCATGTGCCCTGACCAGCTGGTCCACTCCCTCGTAAACGCCGTATATCACCTGTCGGTTCGACTCGTTGCACGGGTCTATGAAGTCGCGGTTTGTGCAAATTGAACCGATAAGACTGAAGGTGAATTTCTCGCCTTTCGTCAGATGCTTGTATATCTCGACGCTGTTGCCCGAAGCAGCCACGCCGGCATCGTCGTTCTTGGGCAGTACGAACGCCGACGAGGCCGACACCTCGTTGTTGCGGTATAAAGAGTAAGCACGAGTGCGCATTATGCTGAGAGGCGTGCCCTCGACGTTGATGTTCTGCATCTCGGTGACCGGCTGCTGATATTCGTTCGGCACAACCGGCACGTTGCGGACATTTATCACAATGTCGTCCAAGGCCTCGATGCTGACGTTTATAAGGCCCGCATAAGGCATATTGCGCAGTGCGCGGACATCGTAGGCTACTTTTGCGCGGTTCTGATAAGAAAAAGATGTGCTGTGAACGGCGTGCCTCATATCCAGCGTCTGGTGCCAGTCGTCCACGTTGTTCAGTTCCATGCAACGACCGTCTATATACACCTGCAACTGAAACGGATTGATGGCTCTCAACACACGGCTCACTCCGTTTTTGCCGTCGGCGTCGAACACATGGTTCAGGAACACGTCTCTCACCGAGAACGGCTCTCTCCACGGCAGTATGCCGATACGTCCGCTGGCCACGACGGCTCCATAATAATCACCTCCCTTGTCAGATGTGGAGATCTGCCACCCGGCAGAATCATCCGCAAAGGCAATAATAGACTGAATGAACAGAGATAGAAATAACAGTGTTTTTTTCATTACTATAAATCAATTATTAAGTTATGTATTTCATTGTATGTCACATCCTTACGCCCCGCCCGCATCACGTTATAACCAGTAATGGATTTTAATAGTCTGCCGACCGCAGGATGCCTGCTCTTGATATTTCCTACAAAAATAATGGAAATAAGCGACACTATGAAGCGCATGATAATAATTCTGACAAATAAATATGCCACCGCAGAACGATGTATTATCCCCGCACGCCGTCATAATGAAATATTAGACTATGGAAAATCGGCTCAATGGAAATTATGTGGTAAATCTTTCACAATGAAACAATGCCGCTTCTCTCCTGAATAACCGTTGCTTACGACTGCCGTCAATGCCGCTTCGTTCCCGAATAATCATTGCTTACGACTGTCGTCAATGCCGCTTCACTCCTAAATAATCATTGTTTACGGCTGCCGAAAGACAGCCATCCGACCCACTTTCAATTTGTAACCTGATTCCGGTTTTTCCCTCGTTGTTTCCCACTCTACCCCGAAAAATAAGCGTGTATTTGCAAACAGACTCTCCTTCGGGCGCAAATACGCGAATTATAAAAGGTTTCCATAAAGCATTGAAAACCAACAACTTATATTTGACAGGCATTTCGTCACATTGCGAAAAGCACCATTTCGGCCTGCGAAATGGCCCATATTGGGGTGCGATATGGTGCTTTTCAGCCCCTAATATGGGCTTTTTCGCATGATGAAATGGGCAATATCGGAACACCGTATGAATCTTTTCGGACTATGTTACAGGGTATGTCATAAAACCGATGGTACCGGAAAGCCCCTCATTATGTCCGATTTAACATTTCTTTACATCTCTTTTGCGAAAATATTTTGTCAAAATAAAGTCAAGAAAAATTGTAAGTACGTCTCTCTGAAAAGCAATAAAAAAGCTGATTGGGGAGCGTGAACAGCCAGCGGAAGATACGCACTGGTTCTACAGTGACGATTTACCGGCCGCAGCGATGTAAATTTATTATTGACGTGAAAATCGCGCTGTCACAGCTTGTTTCATCCCACATTATAATATAAGGAAGTTTCTTTTCATTCTATAATGAATGAATTAATAAAACCAGTCTTTTCATACACCGAATACTTAAAATGAAATGTTTTCTCAAAAATCGAGTTTGTCAATATTCATATAATAAATTCAATATCTTGTCAAAATATGTGTAAATTGGTTATGGCTAGCATCTGTATGATGAATAGGAGTCAAATATGTTCTTATTTTTCACTTTTGTTCTTTAAATATGATTTAAATTGAATATAAATCACTATTTTTGTACCTAAAAACTTACTGGTATGGAAAATCTAAATCGTTTAAAAATTGTTCTTGTTGAAAAAGGAAAGACAAACAAATGGCTTTCAGAACAATTGAATGTTAGTCCTTCCACTGTTTCTAAGTGGTGCACAAATACGGCACAACCTGATTTGGAAACATTGGTAGAGATTTCAAAGATGTTAGAAGTCAGTATCCTTGAATTACTCAGAAAAGACATTAAATGAAATATTAAAAATGGGATATAGTATTAACAATAATTCCTCTGCTGTTTCTGACTATGATGTATTTGGTCAATCATTCATGGTTAGGGGAAGCATAGCACTGAAAATGCTTGGCTTATCTCGCCATAATCTAGAGAGATGTGTAGAGAATGGGTATATCAGAAAGGTGGAAACGAATGATGTTACATTATATGATGAAACTGATATCCAGAATTTTATGACTACTAAAACTTATCATGATATGTTGAATGGTGTAGTCGATAAGCGAAACAGCCTTAATGATCTGACAGGAAAGGAGTGGATACCGGAAACAAAGAGCTATATGTTTCAGAAAGGCTTGGGGGCTTCTCATCCCCATGCGCAAATAGAAAAACAACACCCTGCTCCATTTTCCTTTCAAGACATTGAAAGCCTTGTGAAATTTTTCACAAAGGCAGGAATGTCCGTTTTAGACCCATTTGGAGGAGTCGGTTCTACGGCAAAAGCATGTGAATTGTTAGGAAGAATTTGTACCAGTATAGAATTATCCGAGAAGTACCATAAACTTTCCATTAAGCGTTTGGAAAGTGAGGTAGGTAAAGGAACAAGTGATCACCATAAGTTTATAAACGGGGATTCTTGTCGTATTTTGCCTCAATTAGCGAGCAATAGCATAGATTTTATTGTTACCAGTCCGCCATATTGGGGCATATTGCATAAACAAGACCAAAAGGTAAAAAAAAATCGTGTACAATATAATCTAGATACACAATATTCTGATGACGCAAATGATTTGGGAAATATTGAGAATTATGAGCATTTTCTTACGATATTGTGTGAGAAGATATTCTTACAGTGTGGTAGAATATTGAAGAACGGTAAGTATATGGCTATAATAGTTTCTGATTTCAGAGACAAAGGAGATTTTATAAGTTTTCATTCAGACTTGATTCAAAGACTGAACAAGACTGTTCTCCCTGAAGGAGGCATTCTTTCACTACAAGGGACAAAGGTGCTAATACAAAATCACAAATCTCTTCATCCTTATGGCTACCCATTTTCTTACGTTGAAAACATTCACCATCAATATATCTTGATATTTAGAAAAAAATAATGATACTGGATAAATATAAGGGAATTATAAACGGTGACTGTGATATAGTATTGCAAGAGATGGTTGACGATGGAATTAAATATGACCTAATATTAACAGACCCACCGTATAATGTTGGAAAAGATTTTGGAAATACAAGCGACAAGTTGCCTCTTGACATTTTTCTCAAAAGTATGTATAAGAGGATTGACTTGCTCAAACAATTACTGTCCGATACGGGTAGTATAATTTGGTTTGGAATACATGATTATATTTGCTATATACAAGTTTACATGTATCAAATAGGTCTATTTTATAGGAGGATGAATATATGGCACTATGAAAATGGTTTTTCAAGAAGTACAAAAGCACCATCTACTCACTATGAACCATTTTTATGGTTTTCTAAAAATCCTAAGAAATGGACTTACAATACAGATCAGGTACGTGTTCCTTATAAAAGTAAGGAACGACTTAAATCTGTCGTCAAATATAAGGATAAAGATGGAAATGAGAAAATATGGAAACCTTCAGAAAAAGGTGCAATGAGGGGTGACGTATGGGATTTTCCCACTTTGGCAGGGAAAGCTTTTTCAAAAGAACGTACTGACCATCCTTCACAAAAACCAGAAGCTCTTATAACAGAAATAATAAAAGCTTTCTGTCCAATGAACAATGATGTCTTTTCCGGAAAGATTCTTGACCCATTCTTGGGGTCAGGAACCCTAGGTGTGTGTTGTGAGAAGTTGAACAAAGCTGGGCATAATATACAATGGACTGGCATTGAATTAGAAAAGAAATGGTGTGACATTGCAAGGAAACGTTTAAGTGAGATATAAATTATGGTAGGACAAGATTACTTGAAGCTACAAAATCAAGGCAACATAATTTCTAACATTCGCTTACTCCATGAAATGGATATGGCAAAAGACTATGCAGATTCACAAGGGTATTATACTAAAAAGAGCGTAGCCGAAATAGGTGTAAATGCTCTAATCATCACAAGTGGAAATAGTGTGGGTGAAGAAGCTCATAGGATTATTAATGCAAAAGGTGATGAAAGCAGGAACTCTCCTTTACAAAATGCAAAGGCAAGAATGCAAATTCTTAGAGTGTTAGGATTGGTTTCAGCTGATTATGGTTCAGAAGTCTATGCCATTACTCGCTTGGGAAAGTTGGTCATAAGTCAAGTTTTAAATAATAATCCCAATTATGGGATATTAAGAGAGCTTTTTGTGAATATAACAACAGCGACAGAAATATATGAGCATAATTGTGCAATTGATTTTAATTGTTACTTGGGCTTTGGAATTTGCTATGCGCTGTCACAATTGGAGTATAGGCTTTCTTCAGATGAAATGCCTCTATTGACAACTTACGACATTAAAGATATAGACCAGTTCATTGAGGAGGCACGTTTGAATAGACAAGAAGGGAAAACATTTACTGAAACACATCCTCATTATCCAAAAACTCAAAGGAATCAGCCAATCAAACAGGTAAGCAACTTGACAAGAAGTATCAACCAAATTTTGCGTGTCTGCGGTATTATCGAACCAAAACAAAGAAGGATTGGCAATACAAATTATTATGTTTGCACAGAGGATGGTCGGAAATATGTAGATACCATCAAGCACAGATATTCAACTACTCAATTCTGGACTGCTTATAAATTCCGTAAAATCAATAACATTGCGGAACAAAAAGAAATGTGTGTTGCTGCTTATAATGCCATTCTATATAGAAGTGGCATAGATACATCTTTACCAGATAGCAACAAGCTATTCTCTCCGTATCAAATGCTTCCCGAAACAAATGTCGAATGGTTGATGGGAAGCAACATTGAGGATATAAGAAAGCATCCTGATAAGGAATACGACAGGCTCAAAGTCATAAATAGTCAAATATCCATAAGAGATTTGCGGTTGAAAACCATCTATATGAAAGCGCAAAATCAATTCGCCACAGAATCACAAATGATGAAATCCGTGCGCGAAGATATTTCTAACATGGCTGTCAGCAATATGGATGTGAGGGGCATAGCTTCAAATCTTTGCGCAAAATATCAGTACTTAGACAAGAATGAATTCTATCCTTTTGTACATGCATTACTTAATATTATAGGGCTGGAATGTAAAGGAGAGATTAGTAGATTTGACGCATATTGTATTTATAACGGGCATGTCATACCTGTTGAAATCAAGTCCTATACAGAAACCCATGCGTACAATGCAAAAGGTGTTAGGCAAGCAATAGAAAACAAGATTTTATCTTATGATGAAAATAAACCAAATGACATCAATTATGCCTCCTTGCTTATTGGTTATGAACATCCTGACAATGATACAGAGATCAGATGTTTAATCGATCAAGCGTATGATAAGTTTCGGATTCGAGTTATCGCCTGTGATCTACTTAGCTTATCCCAAATGGCAACTCGCAGGGTCATAGAACAAAAGACTCCTGATTTCGAACAGATATTAACAAAACATGGAATCTTAACGGATTAAGAATGAAGATAGTTATAAAAGACATAGAAGTGTGTTTAAAATGCACTGCAAAAAGGTGCTCATTTATAAACCTTGCAAGTATAGAACGGGCATTTTTCAATCTTTCATCAGAAACTACAATATGTCCAACAAGCGCAATAAGCGGAAGTGGCCCTTCGGAAAAAAGTATTGAAAAGCGATTTATCATAGCAGAAAAAGGAACTAACTGTGTTGAATGTGGGCTATGCGTAAAATATTGTTCTCACCATAATTTGTCTATCGAGGATTACAATGCGAATACTTCTGCATTTGGAAATCTTACGAGTTTACAAATAAAAGCAGTCACAAGTCTATACCTTAATGGTTTATTTAATTTTGCTGCTAACACCAATAGAAACAACTCGTTATCATTTGACGGTTATGTAGCTTCTGAAAAAGGAGAAGAAGCCTTTGTGGAGATTGATTACAAAAATGATTCATTAGAATGCGTCCGAAGATTATTGGGGGATATAATTAAATACTCTGATACACATAAGGTTAAAAATGGTATTGTGGTGTTATCTAAATTACCACAGGTAGGAAGTAGGGATGTATATAATTTGTTGGAGAAAATGAAAAAATTTCCAACAACAAGTGATATTTGTATTTATATGACTACATTCTCACATCTTAGGGCAATATATTTATATATGAAGCCAAGCACATCATATTTGTTTGAAAATCTTTTTTATAATCCTATAAAAGAAGACATTTGTACATACCAGATGAAAATTGAGAATCTTTTTACAGACATAAAGCCTTCACTATTTGATGAAACATAACTTATAAATAAACGAATGACTATTCAGACAGAAATATTCAATAAAATTACGTTGTGCCCACTTGTGGCTACGATGACTAGTTTGAGTTTAATGAGGATAAATCACATGTTAAATGTACGTTTTGCAATAGGATGTATATTTGCGACGTTAAAGAACTAAAAAAATTCAATATTAAAACCATTGATGAAGTCAAAAAACATATAGAACAAGATGCTATTAACCATATTCAAAATGAACTAAATAATACTTTTCAAGGAAATAAGTTTATAAAATTAAAATAAACAGATGAATATTATATTAACCTTTCTAAAAAATTGGGGCGACATAATACTATCGGTCTTAGTGGCTACAGGAAGTTTTGTAGCTTATATAAAGCATGACAAAAAAATAAAACAACAGGAAGCCAAACTCAATGAGTTGCAAATTAAACAATATGAAAAGGAGGAAGCTAAAGAGAAAATGGCTGAAATGAAAGCAAACATCATTAGAGGCCATGAAGGAAAAGCTAGAATCCTATTCATCAATGCAGGAATGGAAGATGCTATAAATGTCAGGATAGAAATGCTATCCACCAAGGAAGAATTGTCAGGGATAACCTTTTTATCAGCTTTGGGGCCATATGAAGTAATCAATCCTCAATCATACAGAGAAGTAAATCTTACATTGTGTGTAGGGCATTCTGATACAATTAAATTGAAAATTATATGGGATGATAAATTTCAGAAAAACCGTTTTGTTTCACTTTCAGTCCCGCTCTAAGATAACGTGAGTTCGACGATTTGCAAGTTTTTGTAAATTTGTAGAATTCACGTATTACGACATATATAACCCTCTTGATCGTATGCTTTTCGCTCGTGATGAATCAAATCTATTAATTGTTGTAATTCGGGTCTGTCAGACTTTACATCCTTAAAACGGTTATACTGATCGTCGTATCTTTTACGGGAGCCGGACCTCAGGCGCGATGCTATATCGTCGGGAATTAAATATGAAGAGCGTCCTACGCCCAGATATTTCTGGAATTCAACGATGTATATATTTATTCCTGCAAGATCAAAATCGCCGAAGTGAAGATAATGATTTGTAACAGAACACAGCCACCGTCTAAGATCTGTGGATTGCGGATATCGGGACACAAAGAGCGCTCTTTGTGAAAGGCCATGCGTGCGGAGATATTTTTCAAAGACAGTTCTTTGCTTACGGATCATTCTGAAGTTTTCCATATTCTCGATGCCTATCACCACCACATCCGCCGGAATGACGAATCGCTCCCAGTCGGACACGAAGACAAAACTTCCTTCCTGCGGATTTACGGTAAAAGGTTCTCCATTAAGTAAACAATCGATAGGTTCATAACTGTTCACGGGAAAGCCTGGGCACGAACGCACCGGAGCGAGTTTGGAGTTACCGGTTCCGGCCGCCATTGAAGCACGTGAACCGGAACCGTTCACGTCAAGGATGCGGAAACCCTCCTCCCTATCTGTAAGGAACCTTTTCAGAGCCTCCGTATCGCGAGCCTTATACGATTTTCTGGAACCATGTGATATAACCAACAGCATGCCCTCTGCCAGCAGCTCATCGAGCAGCCTGCGGTTAAGCTTTGAGCCGGCAACCTGCTCACCGGCCAGCAATGCCTGTATAGATGCACTCACAACCATATATCAGACTAATTTATTCGCTTCAATAATTTCTCCACTCTCGTTTTCACTCCGTGCTTACTTAACAGATAGGTGTAGCGGTAGTCGTAAGGATTATAAGATGTGGGTGAACTGTTGATAAGATATATATTGCGCGAATTGGCAAACTGAAGAATACCTTTTATGTTGTTGGGGTGTAGTCGTCCTATCTCATCCATCATGCAGTGCACAATGAAATCGCCGCTCTTCCGGGCTGCCTTCTTCTTGAACACATTGATGAGCATGATGTTCACCATTGCCTTGACAAGAATGTCTGTGCCGTCCGACCCCACATTGTTAATACGTTCTACCCAACCTGTGTCATTGTCGTTCTCCTTAACACGGAACTGTAAACGGAACGCGTCGCCCAAAGAAACCGTGGGACGATTGGGCTCGTTCTGCAACTGATTGGACAGACTCTTCAGATAGTCCACCACCTTGCGGTTGATCTCGTCGCGGTTGTTACTTGAGAAAAGATTCAGCTCGCCGATGGATAGGGCATTCTCTACGGCATAATTGTGAATGGATATAAGCAACTGCATGAGTTTGTCGGATGATTCATCCGCCCTGAGCTCAATGCTCTTGATTACTCCGGCAAAGTTCTTTTCTATGAAATCACGGTTAATGTCCTGTATAACCCCATCCACATCAGACCGGCGTTTCATGAGCGAACCTATCTCGGACGAGATACGTCCTAAGATGTCCTTGTAATGTTCGCTTGTACGTATGCGGAACTCCTCTATCTTGTTATTGTCCATGAAGTCCTGCAAATCTACGGATATCTGCAGATAATCATTATCAGTGACAGGCATGGTATTGAAATGGAAGGCATTCTGAGGCTTGAAATTCCGGTTGAAACTGACAACAACCTCCTTGAGTCTGTCGATAGATTCGCGTTTCTGATTCACCGTACCCCGGAGTTGGCTCAGAAGCATCTGGCAATCCTGTTCAGTTTTCTCCATATCGGCATCAGACAAGAACGAGTCAGGCACCAGATGCTCATTATCTCTCATCTGACGATAAGCGCTCAAACCGTCACGCCTGTGTTTCAATTCATTGGCGACTTTTTTCTGCCGTTCGCCCAGCTCCTTGTATTTCTTCTCAATACGGTTACGTTTATCCTCATAGTGCTGGCGTATCATGGTGAGTTTCTGTTCTATCGTCCTGATGGCCTTTTTAAACTCCGGTTCCCTGGCAAAAAGATTACGTTCAGTCTCGCGATAACTGATTACGAGGTTACGGTCATTCTCAATTCTTGTCAACAGAGTATTAAGGTCCTTCAGGGCATTACGGTATTGTTCCAGCAGATTTGTGTCAACGCCTTTGCCAGCAAGTTCTGCCAACATCTGTTCGTCAAGTTGCTTTTTCTGCCTTGCAATCTCCTGATTGCGGGCAGATGCCGCTACCGTCTGCTCATCTTTAAAAAAGTGCAATTCATCATCGAGACCTTTCGTCGCCTTTTTAAACAAAGAGTCAAGTTCCTTGAGGTCTTTCCTGTTCTTTATCTCTTTCTTACCACGGACGTCTTTCTCCGATTCAACTTTCAGCACGGCCTCATTGAGTGAACGTTCACGAACAGCCTTTTCCTGCTCTATCAGCTCCTTCTCTTCCATATCAAGTTCGTGCCTGCGGTTTTGCAGATTCTGCCGTTTTCCAGGTATCTGTCCTTCTTCGACATTTAACAGCGTGAGTGTCTGTCGGAGCGGATTCACCCGGTCTGCATATTTCTTGCCGAGCTTGGCCGTCTCTTCCTGAAGGGCGACAGGCATCTGCGTGAGCTGTCGGTTGATCTGCCGCACCTGCTCTTCCAGACTGTTTCTCTCAGATCTATACTCGTCCGGCGTGCGATGTATGGAGTTAATATTATCCAGGTTTAGTTTTATGCCGAACAATCCTTTGGATTCAGCATCCGACTGAGGGTCAAGGTCTTGAGCATAAAGTATTCTTTCTTCGTCCACAACTTTACCTATCGTGTCCTCCCAACCATCGACATTCTCACACAGCCATTTGTAAAGAGAACCGTCCAGACGAGCCAACAGCCCGTCAATCTTCGCAATATGTTCACGTATATTCGTGCGCTCTGAGTCAAGACGTTCCTGCTCACGCTGATATGCCTGTTTTATTTCAGCATCCTTCATCCTATACTCCACGGTGATCTGACCAATCTGACTGTTTACAGCTTTCTGCCTGACGGCATTCTCCTTCGCCGTAAAATTCAATTGTTGCAAATCCTCATCCACCTGCTTTATTTCGTCAGCCTTCGGATGCCACAGACGCAGTTCCTTCAGAGCATTCTCAGCCCTATTCTGTTCAGCCACCAACATCTGAAGTCGTTCATCGGAATCGTGTCGCCAATTATTGAATTCCTCCCAAACCAGATTTCTGTTCTTTGTACGCTCCTCTTCCAGTCTGTTACGCTTTATCTGGAGCTCGGCCTGTTTCTTATAGTATGCTTCTTTCTGGGTGTTTTCAAATGCCTGGCGCGCGTTTTCAAGCTTATCCTTTGCTATGTTATACTTTTCTTCTATCGACGCATGAGTTTTCAACAAATCATCCAACAGCGTCTGCTTTTCACTCACTTCCTGTCTGATGGCAGGTTCACGTCCGGCGAGGGCAAGTTTATCCTTAATGCCGTTAGCCTCAAAATACTTTCTTTCCTGTGCTATTTCCTTGAGTTTGCCTTTTTGTGCACCAAGATCCTGATTGAGCGAGTCCTTCTCTTTATTATAATCATCCGTAAGTTCTTTCTCACGACCTTGCACTTTCTCTATTTCCGCCTTAATTTCGGCTGTCTCCACTTCCAGCAGAGGAATCTGCTTCTCACTATAAGCGACAGCATGATTGAGCATGTGCCATATGTCGGCCAGTTGTTGGTCGAGTGCAACAATGGTACGTCCCTGTTCGGCTATTTTCAATGCCTGTTGACGTACTGGATAACTGCCGTCACGCGATTGGCGGAACCAACAGTCAATCTCGTTATACTCACGCTCAAAGTCTGTAACGAGTCGCCGGTAGGTCTGCAGATCTATCGGTATATCCTCATCCGTCATTGATTGTATGATGGTATTCTTTACAAAGTCCGCATCGAGTTTTGTATTCAGAAATACATTCTGTATGCTCCGCGGTATGTTCTGATAATGTGAACTCTGAACCAATGCATAACGTGTGTATTTATGGTCACGAGTGTTTCCAAAGATGATGTCCCTGAACATTACACCGGTGTCAATCCTTGCAGAGACAACCACGTTTATATCAATACGTTCACGAATCTTTATCCAGTCGCTCAATACCTGCTTGTCTTCTGTAATTAGCCATTCACGCCGGTAAGGTGCATCGATAAATCTCCATGAGACGTGTCCCTGATATCTGCAAACAAGTATGGTGTATGCACCATTGTCACGCACCACCTCATAAAGTATATAAGAGTTTGACTGGCGGAAATAGAATTCATCAAAAGGTTTCTGTCCCTGTTGAATACCAAGATGTTGCTTGTCTGCATTGTAGAAGAACAGCAATGCTCTCAGTATTGTGCTTTTACCGACGCCCTGTGTTCCAGTAAAGTGTACATTTCCATCTACGGAAATCTCCGCATACGGTATATTGGCACTGTTGATAAAAATAATCTTATTCAGGTATCTCATCCTCGTTTGCTATTTGAATTATCTCAACCAACTCTTCAGCATAGCGAAATGCGGAAGTAATCTTATATGTCTCGTCAAGTTCACTGATACATTCTGCAAAGCCCATATTCTGCATCTCCTGTAACAGTTTGTTTACAATCTCAATGTTAGAGTCTGCGCCATATTTTTTAAATAGGTGAGTCGCCTTTTCCTTAAGTTCAATATCCAGACTTATCTGTTCTATCAGATGACTTTTACGGAACTGATATCCTGCGGCGAATGACTGATTATAACACTTCAGAAAATCCAGATAGTCAAGCCATTTGGAGAAACTTTCCAATTTCTGCTCTATGGTCTGTTTACTTTCTCCTGTTCTGGAAAAATAGAAATAACCGTTGCCGGATTCCAGTTGCAGACCTATTTCCCTGAAGTATTCTGTATAGTCTTCCAGATTTTCTTCGATGTCTTCGTACATATGTCTGACAGACGTATCTGTGCTGTCCGCCGAAAGGAATTCACCACGGCTTAACCGTTCGTATATTTTCTGAGTATTATTTCGCATAGATTATAGGATATTCAAAGTCTTGATAAATTGCATATTTGCCTGTCATCCGACATTCATCCGGATGCAAGATAACCAACTGACAGAAGAGGGTCACATGTTCTTCAATACTACGTTTTACTTTATAATCGTATCTTAAAATGAATTCAAACAGATTGTATCCTGATGCCTGGAACGCATTCCATACTTCTTGAGAATCCACCTCTTTTATCCGCTGTACATGGGCTTTCAGGTCTTCTTCGGTCAGAGGCTCTGCCTCGGTTCTTGTCATTTTCAGTATTCCGTTGCGCTCAGCAATACGTCTCAACAGCTTGCCTATCTGCTCGTTATCTCTAAGCATATTCAAAGACAGACGTATTTTATTGTATTGACGTGATTCCATCCAAAGAGGATTTCTTTCTTCCAAAACATTTATAATATTCGTTTCTGTCTTGATAAGCAGCTGGTCCTGAAGATATTTCAACTTCCGTATCTTTTTGTAAAGTTTATTCTGGCTGTCTATCTGATTGATATAGGAAATAATCTGCCGGTCTATCTCCATGAGCGCATGATAAGCTTCCACAAAATCGTGCTTCACATCACTGCAGGTTCTGGCCATGTGCGGATCATTAGCCATGATGAAGAAAGCGTGTTCATTATCCATCAGCTTCTCACACTCACGTATCATTGCACGAATGCTGTGGCTTTTCTCATCCAGATTCTGCAATTTCTGCTTTTTTATGATATAATTGGGCTCCTGCTTATAGGTATTATCCATATTCCGTTTCAGATCCACCACGTTCTTCAAGGTCCTGAATCCTGTCTTCTTTAAAAGCTGACGTACATGATCCTGATAACCGGCTTTGCGATTGGCATTGGTCTCTTTCAGGAAATACACTATATTTTCCTTCAACGTATTGATACACTCCTGTACACTCAAGACACTGATCTCCTCATTGACATTCAGTACCTCTTCAAAGAAATTCAGGTAGTCGCTCTCTATCTCAACCGCATTACCCGTTTCCAGCAATACGCCATAGTCAATCAGCTTTCTCAATCTGGCTTCATTTCCCCCGACAAGATCAAGGGCAAGTCCTCGAGAAAACTTCATGAGTTTTCGCTTCTCAAACATCTCACTCAACAATCTTTGTTCACGTGAGAGCGTTTTGGTAAGTTCTTCTATACTTCTAAAATGCGTAAGAACGTCCATATATTCAAAACTCTGTGATTGACTCTATATCTGTATTATAACAGCATTTATATATTATGAGTTTGCTCGAAATACCAATATACAGAATTCTTGTTACGCAGCATCAATCATCCTAATATGGATTTCACCACCGTCAATGCCCGGTTATCAACTTGATCAGATTACTACTCTATAACAAATTCTGATTTTTATATTCCTACATATCAACTGCTGACAGTACATCAGTCCACACATTCTTTGCATTGATTCAGATAACTGTATTTCTCTTCCTTATTGTTATTAGAACACAATATTACTATTTTTTAGTCAAATAACCATATCCATTGCTCGAAATATACTTTATGCAGCATAAAAATACCTTGAGAAGATCAATTTTTCTTGTTAATTAAACCCACTTAATATCAATTCAACGAATAATAAATGCCCACGCGTAGACTATGATAATACAGACTTTATCTGTCTGGATGTATAATAATATGTGGAAAAATAATACTTAATGGGATTTTGTACAGGACGATGGCCGCGGCCAGCGCGCAGACTATGGAAAACAAAAAAGAGGGACGTTCCGGATATTTCTCCTTGGAACGTCCCTCATATAAAAGAAGGCGGCTACCTACTCTCCCGCATTGCATTGCAGTACCATCGGCGATG
>ERZ779877.834-NODE-834-length-30673-cov-5.905774_pt1 | contig 30673 bp, 29 predicted proteins | sample MGYA00511556_ERZ779877 | MGnify/ENA primary metagenome ERZ779877 (study PRJEB29588, sample SAMEA2159338) | human gut metagenome | biome: human gut; feature: human-associated habitat; material: faeces | place: Denmark | collected 2008/2010 ...
GGCTGCCGTCGCCGGGCTTTTTCCAGCCGATCAGGCGCGGGTCATCATCCAGCTTATATTCTTTTTGATACTCCTGCAGCTGCCGCTCGTCCAGAACATCTCCCAGACGATCCGCCCCCTTTTTCATGGAGCGCAGCTTGATAAGCCTAAACTCCTGACCGTTTTGCCCCACGCGGGACTGGCCATAAAAAGGATTTCCACCATCCTTACACACGATCACTGCCGCAAGAATCCCCATTGGGATCAGCGACAGGATACCAAGCTGAAAGGACAGGAGAATATCAAACACTCGTTTTGCTGTGCGGTAGCCTCTCTTTTTCTCTGCGGCATAGCGCGCTGTGCGCACATCCGTCATCGTTCATCTCTACGCTTTCTTCATATACTTTTATGCTTCGAGCATAATTCCTGTATTCCTATATACACGTAAGCCGGGATCAGGAACAGCTCATCAAAAAACAGGATATCCACTGCTATCCACGGAAGGATCGCACCGGCGGCCAGCATGGCTGTGCGTATCGCCTTCACGTCTGCCAGACGCTGACGGCCAATGATCTCCCGGTAAAGCCCCCATTGCCACGCCACGAGCAGGGTACCGCCAAAGATGCCGAACTGATAGACCAGCTGTATCAATGTGTTGTGCGAGGCTTTGGGCGCGATAAGTACATTTGTAAAGCCCTGCCCCAGAAGAAGGAGCCTTGGGCTGTCAAAGATCGCGGTCAAGTATATCTTCCAAAGATCTGTGCGCCCGGTCGTGAGCTCGGATACATTGTCTGCCCAGGAAAACCGCGTAAGAATCACGTCGATCTTATCCCGAAACAGGGAGGAGGACGCAACATAAACAAGAAACACCAGCAGGCCGAGAATCAGCGCCGCTTTCCTTGTGAGCTTCCCTTTGGTCTGGCATATCTCGATCACCCACAGGATCATCAGGAAGACCCAAATCAGGAAAAAGGACTTCGAGCCGGACAGGAAGCCGCAATACACGAGAACTGCTGCCAGAACCAGCAGGACAGCTGTTCTTGCCCGCCGCTGGCCATCAGCGACCAGAACGAGACAGCCGGCAATAGCAGCGGTTATATGCGCCGTATAGAAGTTCGGGTCACCGTAAAAGCCGCATCTGCGGGTGATCGACAGGTAAGAGTCCACCTTTATGTATTGGGCAATATTGGGATAACCGGCAAATCTCTCCGCCGTCAGTGCTGCGATGATAATTCCAATGGCAAAGGAAACTGTGAGCCAATAGAAATCATAGCCTCGGTTTTCAAAATCCAGCATAGGGAACAGCACCAGCATCACGAGAAACATCAGGTAGCTGTTTGTAAGGCGATAGCCGCTTATGATCTTGGCAAGCAGCGAAAGAACAGCAATCACCAGTGCGATAGAAACATAGTAGTTTTTGAGCTGGAATTTGTTTTTAACAATTTCAATGCACCCAACCATCAGCAGCGCCAATGTATAGAACGAAATGCTGTCGGGAGAAAAACGCAGAAGCGCTGTCCATGGCAGGTAGAATAAAAGCACCGGTAATTCATAGTTGTGAATGCAGGTGTATGCGATATGGAGCAAGAACAGTCCTAAGCAAAGGAAAACCAATATGCGATTTTTATGAATTTGCGCATAGCACAGGAGCACCACCTGAGCGCAGCAAAAAAGAAGGGCTTGTTTCCTCATATTTTTCCCGCTGATACTACGTGAATATCACGCCTTGTTAGGTCCGCATTTTGATTACTTTTGCCGGTACACCCGCAGAAATAGAGAACGCTGGAACATCCTGTGTCACGACCGCGCCGGCCGCAATAATGCACCCATTGCCAATATGTACCCCGGGCAGAATGGTCACATTATCTCCGATCCAGACATCGTCCCCGATCTGAACCGGCTTCTCAGGTTCAAAGCCTTGCTGCATCATGGGAATATCCGTCCGCGCATGGCAGTGATTGCGTGTGATGATCGTGCAGTTTTCTCCCATCATTACATATGCACCGATCTCGCAGGCGCCATGAATTCTGGCATTAAGCCCGATCCCGGAGTAATCTCCCAAGGATACCTTTGGAGAAAAATAAGCATGACGCTCAATATTCACATGCTTTCCGCAGTGGCTCAGCATCAGCCGGCCGCAAAAGCGTCTCAGCTGAGTCTGTCCGATCTTGAAGCCGGAATAGGACGCCGGGAGATGCTGCGCCACAGTATAATACAGCAGCGCTCCTATCTTTCGTTTTATTTTATGAGATGCTTCCACAGCTGACTCTCTCTTCTTTCACATACTCGCCGCCATGCGTGGTGTAGTCCCGTATGCCTCTTCTCATGCTCCGCAAAGCACCGATAAAGCTGCTTTCCTGCCATACCTTTTTGTGGCGCAGCAGGTAAATGAAGCTCCAGAAGAGCGCCAGACGCGGATACATGGCCCGGTACAGAGCGCCGCGGCCCATAAGGAACTTTTCATCATAGCCGCTGAACCATGAGGACGTGCTGTCGTCCACATCTGCCAAGGTAATGGGCACAGCGTAGATCTTCAGTCCGGCTTTCAGACAGTCACGGAGAAACAGCGTGTCCTCACCGCAGGGATATTGGGCGCCACCGCCAAAAAGCAGGGAAAACGAAATATGATGCTGGAAAATGCTGGTACGCCGAACGGCTATTCTGGCTGCGCCGTAGCGCTCAAAATTATACCAGTGGATGCGCTTTGGCTTTGGGATCTGGTATCTGCGTTTCCTTGCGCCTATCGACTGGATATTGAACACAATAACATCGGCGTCGGGATGTTCCTGGAAAGCTCTCCCGATTTTTTCCACATAACCATCGCGGTAAACAAGATCATCGTCCGCGAACAAGCAGATGTCTCCGCGGGCGCGCATCAGCGCCGTATTTCGGCTCAGGCCGATGCCCAGCTCCTCGCAGCAGAGGAAGCGAATAAGGTGGTCGTCCTGTCGGAATTCCTGCCATTGGAACGGGCTGCCCTGATTGATCACAACCGCGTCGCTCTGAACGTGCATCCGGTCTAAAACGGAATCGTCATTCTGGCTCACGGTCGCGATCATGAGCTCGACGCTCAGCGGCTCTTCACGCTTTATCTTTTTATCGGATGCTTTCATAGAATACCTCTATTTTTTTTCCCTTTTGGTATCCCAGATACTCCGTATACGGGCGATCCACATCAACGAGGAAGTTATGCTCCTTGCATTTTCTGGCTTCTTCGCTGGGCAGGATCATATAGTCTCCATATAATCTGCTCAGCAGCGCGTCATAATGGGCGGAGACCGGGTAGCTGCGCCCCTCAAAGGGCATCATAACCGTCTCCTCCAGCCACGCACGGGGAAATACATTTTTCTGATACTTGGAACCGGCGGCAAAAAAGGTGTGTACCATCTCTGTCTGAGGGTGCGCACGGTTCAGCACATACTCATGTATCTGCCGATTCACCACGTCCGGGATCAATGTGCTCATCCCCATTGCGGCTTTTTTCAGGACACTGTCTGTCGCCATGCCACGCTGCTGAAGGCCCTTTGCTATAATAGCCTTTGACGCGCAGAATTGCAGCTTGCGGCAAGCGCCGCAGTCTGACAGGTTGTCATAGGGGAAAATATCTATATAGATGCCCTGGTGCATCAGCGGGTCCTTTGGGACGAATTTCTCCATACAGGCGGTATCGTTCAGCCGAAGCTTTGAAAAGAACATCGGCCAATGCTCGGAGTATTCGCCCTGCACGAAGAAAGTCTCCGGCTCCAGTGTTTGCGGCGCGACTTTCAGGAAGCGCTCATACGCGGTTCTGGACATTATAATGTCAATATCATCATCCCATGGGATAAAGCCCTGATGCCGGACTGCACCAAGCAATGTCCCCGCATAAAGCTGAAAAGGAATATCATTCTGCTCGCATACATCCGCGAAAGCGTTCAGAAGTATTTTCAACGCATCCTGATGCTGCGTCAGACTCGATCCGGCAGAGGCTTTTTTCTCGCCGGTATCTTTATTGTGCATATGCGGTCAGTCTTTCCATTAAAAATAGTACTTTTTGATTCCGTTGATAGTATATTGGGTGAAGTAATACAGGCTTCTGAATATATTCATCCCCAAGAATTCCCGGTAGATCCGCCAGCGTGAGGCCGCCGCACGGAGCTTGTTGTAGGAACGGGATCCTTTTATCAGGCGGTAATGCGTCAAGACCTGCCTGTCTGCTGCGACCAGAACGGGTATTCTGAAAAGCTCCAGCCACAGGACATAGTCTTCATGCAGATAATCCCGATGAAACGGATGTTCTTTAAGCAGGGACGCTTCCACGCATACCGACGAGCACAGCACGATGTTCTCTTTCAATATGGTCTGAAAGTCAATTACGTCAGGGACAAGATGGGGCCGCAGAAGCGGCTGACCGGCTTCGTCGATGAAATCATACGAGGCACAGGTAAACTGTGCTTTAGTTTTTTCCAGCAGCTCGATCTGCTGTTCCAGCTTGTTCTCAAGCCAGACATCATCGCTGTCAAGAAGAGCGATATAATCACCATCGGCCGCTTGAACGCCAGCATTTCTGGAAAAAGCGACGCCTTTGTTTTCCGGGTTTTCGATCACTCTGATACGCGAGTCTGCTTGTTCATAGCTCCTCACGATTGAAAGAGAATCGTCCTTTGAGCAATCTTCTATAATAATAAGTTCGTAATTCTGGTAGGTCTGCCGCAGCACAGAATCCACGGCATCCCGAATCGTGCCGGATGCATTGTAGACTGGCATTATGATGGAAACCTTTTTATTCAGCTCTCCCAAGTTCCTCTCCTATGCCTATATCATTTTAGCGCCGGACGACACCTTTGACTTGGGGACGATCGCCAATGTGGGGATTCCGGCTGATACTTCAATGTCCTGCGGTTTTCGCGGACGGTCATCAAATGTGAACTTCAGAAATATTACACATACAGCTAAGGCCGTCCCCAAAATAAAGCCCATGGCCGCAAAGCCTTTTTGCCCCATGCCGGAGCTTTCGCCGGGCGGGACCGCCGCCGAAAACAAGACCGGCTGCGGAATGTCCATCGCCGCAAACATAAACTCCCGGCCTGCCTGCGCATAGGCGTTTGCAGCTTCTGCTGCCGCATTGGGATCTTCGCTGGTGTAGCTGATATACAGCACCCGGGTCCCCACCGGGTTGCTGACCTCCACCTGCTCAGGCCGGAGGAGCTGACTCTCCGAGCCATGGAAATCCGCAGCGTTCTCCTGGATCTCCCAGGTCTTGAAAACTTCCTGATAGTCAACTGTCAGGAGAGTCCCGGTTCGGATAGACAGCAGCTTTAAATTGAGGGTTTCCTGCCCTGTAATATAGAGTTTGGCAGTCGCGGTATAGCGCGGCGGAACCATCATTTTGAAATAACACAGAGACAGGCCTGCTCCGAGAAGTGCCGCCAAAACTATATACGGGGCCTTTGAAAGCAGCAGAAGAAAGAACTCCCAAATCGAAAATTGCTTTTTCTGCCAAGCTCCATCTTTTTTTATGCCAAACTTATTTTGCGTTCTTCGAATGATCATAAAATGATTCGCTTTTCTCTGCACATTTTGCCGGATCACGAAATCAGGTGCCTGAACCCGTCGATTGCATCCGAGTTTGTAAACACCATCTGTTTCATACTTTCACGCTGGTCTCTCAGAATTTCGGGGTTTGCAAGAAGCCGCCCTAAGCCCTCCGTTATTCCCGCCTGCGTGTTATCGCAGACCCAGCCGTATCCCGGGCGGACGATCATTTCCTCTGCCGAGGAAGTCCTGGTCGACAGGACCGGTGTGCCGAGACTTGCCGCTTCGCCGATCACCATCGGCGCTGCCTCAGAAAAAGAGGGTATCAGCAGGACATCCACCGCTTTCAGATAGCCATACGGATCGGGCATCTCTCCTAAAAGAGTGACACTTGCTTCAAGCCCGAGCCGCTTCACCATCGCGGTGGCCTGCGGATACTCCACACCGGTTCCGATAATATAATAGTGCAATAGTTTTCCTGCTCTCTGCAAATCAGCTGCCGCCTGAATGCCACGGAGGACTCCTTTTTCCTTTCCGAATCGGGATAAGGTCAGAACATTCACTGCAGCCTTTGACAAAGCTACCGGGGTTTGAGCAGCATCATGCCGGAGCTGCGCATAATCATGGCAGTTGCGGACGACCTGAACCTTTTGTTCCAGCTCTGGGAATACCTCCGAAAATGCCTCCTTGCACCCGGCTGAACAGGCCGCAATCGCATCGAACTTTTGATAGATATCTGCGTTATATCGAGAACCGGCGTGTATTTTTTCATAGTCGCAGTGGAGAAAGCTGACTTTCTTTTCCGCTTCTGTACAATACAGAACGAACTCATTGCATCCGCCGTAAAACACGTGGTCATTTCCGCTGTGGAGATACGAAATGGCAACATCGTATCCTCTCAGCTTTTTCTGAAACGGGAACAGGAACCTGCATATCCATTTGCGGCCGGCTATGCGTGTAACTGCCGCGGAGAACGCCCTTGAAAGCCGCAACCGCAGCCCGGCAGCATCCTCCCGGGGCGCTCCCCAGCCGCGAAGCGCCTTGCACGCAGTGATAACCTGTACATTTTCCGGAACATCCCGCAGCAACTCTCCGCCTTTGTAAAAGAGGAGCAGAGTCACTTCATATTCGGAGGCGATCTCCTTCAGCAGGTTTACCAGCGCCTTTTGGACACCTCCAATATGCATGTTGTTGTTGACGATCAGGATACGCTTTCTTGGGGTATCCGTAGCACAGCCCTCCTCAATCAAGCTGATCCTCCGTGACAAACATTTTGAGTGCCTTAATGTTTTTCCTTTCCGTGAAAAATTGGAACGCCTCTGCCATTTTAGGTGGGCGGGTCGTCAAGTTGTGGGCATCTGTTGCCCAGATATCCACAATTTGGTTCTGAATAAGCCGGCGGGCGAGCAGAGACGCGGATAGTCTGCGCTCCAATGCGAAACCACAGTTCATCTGATAGCACACATCGTACTTTTCTTTTATGTCTTCCAAAAAAGACAGCTCCTGCCAGAACAGCCGGTAACGCTCCACATGGGCAATAACCGAAAGGAAGCCATGGCGGAACAGCTGACCGATTGCGTCTTCAAATGTATCCCGGTCAACCCTCTCCCAAAACTCCAGGAGAACATATTCGGAATCTCCCAGCGTCGGGAGCTTATGATCTAAAAGCATGGAAAGCATCATCGGCGTGTACCGGATCTCCGCCCCGGAGATAACGCGCAGCGTAAGATTTTCATCGGAGCAATATGCCTGAGCTTCTTTAAGCCGCTGCCAATATAGCTCAATATCAAAAGGACGCACGCCCGGCAGAGCATGAGATGTCGCCGCGACGATTCCGATGCCCTGCTCTGCATCTCTTTGCAGAAGAGCGATCATCTCCTTACGGCTCTTTGGACCGTCATCTATCCCCCAGAGGACATGCTGGTGCAAATCGACAAACCTATCCATGCTTCACTTTTTCTGAGTAGTTTTCTTGCTGCTGCGCACGCTGTATTGGTTTTTGTAATAATAAGTGTAGCGTTCGGACTTGTAGTAATATTTGCGGTTGCTGTACGCATCAAAATCTACATTGTTCAGAACCGCGCCCAATACCTTGCAGCCCGTTTTTTCGATCGCTGCCTTTACGTCGCCGATCTCCTGCTTCTTTCCTCGGTTATAAGAAACCACGATCAGCGCTCCGTCACAGTATTTCGCAATTTCCACTGCATCTACAATGACGCCTGCCGGTGGGGAATCCACCAGAACAACATCAAAGGTGCTTCGGAGCTGCTCCATAAGCTCAGGCATACGCTCGCTCGACAAAAGCTGCAGGGAACTGCTTACCTCGCGCCCGATAGGGATCATATAGGCGTTCGGAATGTTTGTTCCGTATAATATATCTTTCATCTGGCACATACCGGCCAAGTATTGAGCAAGGCCCATAGGTGCGCTGGTATCGAAACGGATACGAAACCGGCCAACGATTCCCGAGCGCCGTAAATCGGTATCCAGTAAAACTACGCGCTTATTGAGGCTGGCCAGTGTCCGCATCAGGTTCATAGAAACAAAGGACTTTCCCTCGACTGCATACCGGCTGGTTATCAGGATGGTTTTTATGTCTGTTCCACAGTAGAACAAGCTGGTTGACAGCGTATTGAACGCTTCATTTGCGGCGTACTCAAGAGTCGGGAATTTGGAAATTTCAAGTTGGTTCATGCTTCAGCCTCTTGCTCTTTTTGTATTCTGAGGTGTTGACGGTATAATTGCCAAAGTAGGAATATCCGCGCACTGTGAAATATCCTCCGGAGTCTTTGGTCGAGTATCAAGCAGCTCTTTCAATAAGATCACCAGAACTGCCAGCGCAGTTCCCACCAGCAAGCCGATCGCAACATAGCTTGTCCTGCTGATGCCTGTAGCCGTGCCGGGAACCAGTGCCACAGAGAAAGTGCTGGGTTCCTCGGAATCCATTGTTTCGACAATGAATTTCTTCGCGGCCTTGGCATAGGAATTTGCCATCTTCGTAGCCAAGTTAGGGTCTGTGTTTTTGACGGTGATATAGAGAACGCGCGTGTCGGACGGGTTTGTTACCGTCAGCATCTCCTGCATGTCCTTATAGGTGTAGGGGAGGTTTAATTCCTCCCGCACCATCTCATGGACTTCCCAGGTCTGAAAAACCTCCTGATAATCCTTCGTCAAGTATGAGCCGATTTGAAGATCGGCAAGGATGGAGCTGCTGTCCTGCCCCATAATATAGAGCTTTGCAGTTGCCGCATACACGGGATCCATAATAAAGAACACATATGTTCCAACAAGAACAGCACACAGCACAGCGCTAAGAAGAATATACTTGAATTTGGATAAAACCAGATAGACAAGCTCAACTGAATCCTTGCCGCCCATGCCTGTACCGGAGGCATTCTCAGACCGCTGATTCGAGGCGATTGCTTTTTCCGCCATCATCAGGGAACGAGAAATAGCCTCGGCAAGCTTTTGTGTTTCACGCTCTGTTCTGCTCTCTTGGAAATCATTGTTTCTCTGTTCAGCCATTTAAGTATCCTTCCCATGGCAGACTCCCTCTGCCGTATCTGTTTTATCAGGTCAACGGCTCACTCAGCACAGCCAGCAGTGCAGGGTGCTCCTCCATGACCTCCAAACTGACCTGCGGGAAGGTAATATCAACATAGCCATCTTTCACTTCTGCGCGCAGTGCGACCCAGTCTAATTCATAGCCGTCGGTATTGGTACGATTTTCCCGCTCCAATCCAAGCATAGCTACGATGGTCTGGCCATCCTTAAACGGTGTTGCAAAGCTGAAGCGAACGAGCACATCTCCGTATGTGTGTTTATAGTTCACGCAATCCACGCTCAGGATTTCATAGGTGACCAGGCTATCCATATCAAACCCGTCGGGCAGAAGCAGCTGCGCCTCGCGCTGAGCTGTAAGCGGATAGAAGCTGATAAATGTTTTTTTCTCAGCCCGATGCGAACGCATTTCCGCGACCTCTTTGTTAATGGCCTCGGTTTCCACTGCATGGCTAACCTTAAAATCCTCCGGAAGCTTTGTTCCGCTTTCTCCAACAGGATCCTGAACAGCGACTGTATCTTCAGCCGTCTTGCTGGGATATGTAATGATGATCTCCCCATCTTTATAGAGGATCACTCCGCCATGGGTCCCGATACGGTCTGTCAGAACAGAGAAGATGATGTCGTCGCCTTCCACCTTCTCCAAGAGCTCCGCGGGAAGCACGAATTCAATTTTCCCTACTTCCGTAACGGAAGCCTTGAGCGGCGTCCATTCGATCGCGTCAAGATCCTGATCGTCCTTGCACGCCTGGCGGTCTCCTATCATTACGATCACGAGACGGTTAGGGACATAGTCTGCGTCAATAATTACGGTTGCTTTAGCATCGCTGTTTTTATCCTCTGTCTTTTCAAGGAGGACCTGCATAAACTCCGTCATGTGCAGGATATCCACGCTGACTCCATTGGGCAGCAGCTCCTCCACCGCTTTCTGTACCTCTTCGTCAAAGTAGCGAACGGGCTTGCGCTGCTCTGTCTGTACAAAATTATAAATGTCAGACAGTGCGTTGCTTGTCAGTTTATCTGGTTCCTCCACCGTGACGTCATAGGTTTTCTCGTTCTTTACATCTTCAAACGACAGAACGAAATCCTGCGTCGGCATACCGGGGACATCGGTATAGCGAATGTCGTTGGGCTCAGCCAGAATCTCTGAGGAAAATTCATAGTTATCCTCCAGAGTCGTCTGCTCCTCAGATTTTGAGGAGAGCGTCTGCACACCCGTCTGCGTCTGCGGCATTGCCGCACCGTCCATACTCTGCGCTGTTTTCCCCGCGCACCCGGAAAGTGCTGCGACGAGAACAAGCCCGGCTGTCAGCAAAGCAACAATTTTTTTCATTTAAATATCCTCCTTACATTGAGTCGAATCATTCAAAAAATGTATCTAAAATGAATGTGTTTAATGATTGCCCGTCTGGATAAAATTCTACAAAGCCATCGTCTCCAATGCGGTGAGTTCCGGCCAATGTCAAAATATCGCCGCAGGTATACCGGCTATATTTATATACTTCGTTGATAAGGACGCCTCGTTCCATATCTGTTGTCAGTTCCCCGCTCATCGAATCGTAGAGATTTCCAATGAAGTCCAAATCTGACGACGTGCGCTCCAGAAACAAAGAAAGGGCTTCATCCATGTACAACCGCTGACGCCTCATTCTCATGGCATTTGTGCCGTCAGACACATCACGGCGATTGCGGACGAATATTTCTGCCTGCTTTCCCTGAAGGCGGATCGTTTTGCCTTTGACCATTTCAGGATCAAGCTGAGAAAAGTCATCTTCCAGCGTCACAGTCACGCCTCCCAGCGCATCATTGAATGTGGAAATTCCGTCCAAATACATCGCCACATAGTAGTCGATAGGGATGCCCGCCAACAGATCCGATACGGCTTTTTCTGTGTTTTTGCTTCCCTCCGCGATGTCACTTCCATATGCCTGAGCCAAACAAAGCTGCATCACTCTGCTTCCGGCCGGATCGCCAAAAGGACCGTATATCGGTACGTCTGTCATCGTGTCGCGGTCAATATGGATTGGGGTAATACTCTTCTCCTGTTTATCAATACAGAGCAGCATCACGAAGTCCGCCTGGCTTCCATATCTTCCGTCTGAATACTGCGTGTCGCTTCTGGAGTCAATACCCAGCAGCAGAATGTTGACCAGCTGTTTTTCGCGGTATTCGTAAACCTTTCCTTTATAATTTATGGAATACTTGGCTGAAAAACGCTCAGTCAAATCTCCGTAACCGCTGCTGTCATTATCTGGGGAAAGACCCCGGTCGATATGGTGGGCGGCCAGCAGGATCGCGCAGTATATTAAAACGATGCCCGTTACGATCCAAAGCAGTCGTTTTTTCTTGTTGGTGTGGTGTTTCATTTTGACAAATCCACCTTTTCTCAATTCGAGAGCTGCTCCTTTGTGCAAGCAGAAACAGCACCATCATCAGCCAAATTACGTGCTTTCTATATGTAAAACAGAGGCTTTACTTTTATAACGGTCTTCTATTTCGTAGGGCTGCATCAGACGCTGTAAGAGATACTGCAGCAGTCCTGATACCCTCATCTATATATATATATATATGGATAGTATACTGCGCTGTACCAGCTCTGTCAATACAGATTTCCCTGCTTTCCATATAATATCAGCGGAGCAGCATTGCTTAAAGCGTCTCCGAAAAGTTAGACAAATAATTAAGGCGCAAATTGTTCAAGTTGCCGAGAGGACTTGTTGCCCGTGAATAGCAAGCAGCAAACCATTTAGTCCTGCTTTGACCCTGTTGGTTTAATCCAACAAGTGCAGAAAAAGTCCTGAAACCTTACAGTTTCAGGACTTTTTTGCAGTTATGGGAAACAGCTTATCTGTTCAGCTCCATGTGCAGATCGTAGCGCACGGGGTTATAGAGCATATCGGACAGTTCCATGGCGATATTGGATGCAGTATAGGACACGCGCTCAACGTGCAGAAGGGCAGTAGTCAAGAAAAGTAGACACGGCACAGGATTATTTTTTCCCCACTTTTAGGAACAGGATCTTTCACTGCGCTTCATGACCGGCTGGGAAAGATAATGATTGCATTGGAATAATCCTTCCAATCGAGCTCCTGCCCGCAGCGGTCGCAGAAGTGCAGGTATTCCCGGTCGAGAATCAGTTTACAGTACGGGCACACTGGATAGCATCCAAGTCCGCAGATAAAGCGGCTTTCTCGTAACTGAGATCGCGGCTGCTACACAGCTGAAGGATGGACAGGGATAGGCCTTTTGAAAACATCTTTTGCACTCTCTTTCTATTCAAGATGCTTTCAGCTTAGGAGCAGTATGCTGCCGTCTCAAGGAACGATACTGCCTATTTTTTACTTTTTCTTGCAAAAATCATGCTGTCTCAAGCGGTCATTTTATTATACAGCAAAGGCGTGGGCACCACGCCGCCCACACCTTTGCTGCTATTTTTTCGTTTCGCTCTACCCCAACAACTATTGACTTAGAGTCAGTAAAAACATACCGATTCGCGGTGAGAACGCTCCGTGAGACAAAAAAGGCCGATGCCCGCGACCAAGCGTGGCATCGGCTCTGCCGTATAATGTGATATTTTATCTGTTCTTCCAGACAGGTGCGCGTTTCTCGGCGAAGGCGCGCGGGCCTTCCTTGGAGTCCTCGCTCTTATAGATGCGGTCGCGTATCTTGCCGCTGAGTTCGAAGGCTTCCTTCACGTCCATATCGACGGATTTGTACGCCAGTTCCTTGGTGCCCTTTACCGCGATGGGCGCGTTGACGGTGATGCGCTCGGCAAGCTCAAGCGCCGCGGGGATGAGCTCCTCGACGGGAACGACCTTGTTGACAAGGCCAATCTCCAGCGCACGCTGGGCGCTTATGGGATCGCCCGTGAGCAGAAGCTCGAGCGCTATCGCCTTGGGCACGCTGCGCATGAGACGGATGGGTCCGCCGCCCGCCGCGAGAATGCCGCGCTTGACTTCTGGTTGGCCGAATCTGGCATTCTCGGCAGCAACAATAAGATCGCAGGCCAGCGCGAACTCGCAACCGCCGCCCATTGCCGCGCCGTTCACCGCGCAGATAATGGGCTTTGAGAACCAGCGTTCAATGAAGCCGGCAAGACCGTGCTCCCCTATGTAGACGCCCTGGTTCCCGTGTGCAGCCAGATATTTGAGATCCATGCCGCCGCAGAATATCTTGCTGCCGGAACCGGTGAGGACGACCGCAAAGACTTCCGGATCGGCCTCGGCCATGTTAAGCGCATTCTCCAGTCCCCACGCGAGATCGGGATTGACGGAGTTGCCGGCCTTAGGACGGTTGAGAGTGATGAGCATCACATGCCCTCTTTTTTCGGATAAAACTGCCGGCTCCTCTATGATGGCAGCATTGACTTCCTGATTATCCACAGTTGACCTCCTTATTGACAATTGATAATATTTCCGTATTTACCAAAAGAGCCGGCAGAACGCCGGCTCTTTTGAATTTGAGAGTTGATTTATTCGGGCTTGCGCTTGAGCATAACGGTGACTTCCTGAGACAGGACGGTAACGCCGTTCTGGTTGATCGCATCGCTCCTGTAGATGAGCAGGCCGCGATCGGGCTTGGACTTGGAGGGCTTCTTATCGGTGATTTCGATGCGGATGTGGATAGTGTCGCCGGCTCTGGTCGGGGCAAGGAAAGTGTCCTTCAGGCTTGCCAGAGCGATGGTGGTGCCTTCCATGAAGCGGGTCTGCTGACGCAGGCCGGCCGCGTATGCAACGAGCAGAGCGCCGTGCGCGATCCTCGTGCCCATGGGAGACTTCTTTGCGGACTCCTCATCAGTGTGGATGGGGTTGAAGTCGCCGGTGAGGCTGGCAAACATCACGATGTCGGCCTCGGTGATGGTGCGTGCGGCGGTGTTGATAACTTCGCCGATCTCGAATTCGTCAAAGTATCTGCCTGCGGGTTTGTATTCGTAATCCATTTTTATACCTCCGTTTTATTTATTATTGGATTTTCTTACACGTTTCAGTCGAGCTCGAGCTCGTCCACGATACCCATTTTTTCGGGTCTGAAGATGCGCTCGTCCATGACCTTGAGGTCGGGGGAAATGAGCGGGGTGAAGTCCATGCAGTCGATGATGTCCTTCTGCACGTCGATGCCGGGGGCATACTCGGTGAGCATGATGCCCTTGTCGGTCAGGACGAACACGGCGCGCTCGGTGATGTACATGACGCGGCAGCCGTTCTTGATGCCGTACCCGGCGTTGAAGGAGATCTCCGGCAGATCCGCGACGAACTTCTTGATGGAGCCTTCGTTGTCGATAACGAGCTTGCCGTCCTCGACATGCTCAACAAGGCCCTTTGCGGTGAAGGTGCCGCAGAAGATAATGGTCTTGGTAGCGGTGACTATGTCTATGAAGCCGCCGATGCCGCTGGGCAGCTTGCCGAACTTATGGACGTTGACATCGCCGCGCTGGGAGGTCTGGGCGTTGCCGAGCATGGAGATGTCGATGCCGCCGGAGTGGAAGAAGTCGAACTGGCTGGGCTCATCGACAAGAGCGTCATAGTTCACGTGAACTGCAAAGCGCTCGCCGGGAGCGGACACGCCGCCGACAAGACCGTGCTCAACAACAAGCGTGATATGGTTCGCGACGCCCTCTTCGGTCATGACCGCGGAGGCGACCTCTGGCATACCGAAGCCGATGTTTATATTCATGCCTGCCTTGACTTCCATCGCGGCGCGGCGGCCGATTATCTTTCTCTCATCGAGGGGCTTGGGAGCGGAGTGGATGAGCACATCCGGCATCTTTTCCTCGCCGAGGAGGTACTTGCTGAATCTCGTGCCGGGAGTCATTCTGTGGAACTTCTCAACGTCCTTGGTGGTGACGATGCCGTCGACAAGGATGCCGGGGATCTGGACATCATGCGCCGCGAGGGAGCCGGCCTTGACATAGTCGCGGACCTGGACGATGACCTTACCGCCGTTGGCGTGAGTGGCGCGAGCAACATACTGCGCGTCCGCCCAGTACATTTCGTCGCCGAGGGAAACGTTGCCCTTTTCGTCTGCGACGGAGCCGCGGATGAAAGCGACATCTGGAGCTGTGACGGTGTACCAGAGGTACTCCTCGCCGTCCATCTCGACGACCTTCACGAGATCCTCTGTGGTGATCTCATTGGACTTGCCGCCCTGATGGCGGGGATCGACGAAGGTGCCGAGGCCGACCTTGGTGAGAAGGCCCTTTTCACCGGCGCTTGCGCTTCTGTACATTATTGCAAGCAGACCCTGGGGAAGATTCCAGCACTTGCACTTGTTGTCAGCAACAAACTGCATAAAAGCCTTATTGCTGTTGAAGTGTCCAAGAATTGCTCTGGAGCACATACCGTCGTGCGCAAACATATTGATGCCGTCGATAGGGGCGGAGGTGGACATTATCGTAAGGTTCTTGGGGGACCCGGTTTCGAGAAAACGTTCTTCAGTCGCGAAGGCGAGTTCCTTTGCTACGCAGGAACTGGACACACCCGCCAGAGCAATAACGTCTCCGTCCTTTACGAGCGCGTCGACCGCTTCGCGAGCGGTATTGAAGTATTTGTTTTTCACTTGTTTAGCTCAACTCCTTTTATTGAATGTTATCACGAACTTCACCCTATAATGCACCGGTGCTTTCGCGGCGGGACATTGGAGAAATTTTGACATGCTTAGATTATAAGACAGAGCGGGATTTATGCAAGTGAATCATTCGGCGGGAGCGTGATTCAATCGGACGTCACATGAACAAAATTGACAAACTCTGCATTTTTTGACTTTTTATTGACAATATGCGTCATTGTGACTATAATTGTCTTAATTAAATTACCTAAACTATTAGGCAGGAGGAGATGAAAAAAATGGACTTTTGCACTGCGTTGACTATCATTTTTGCAAATTCAAACGTCACAACTCAGGGCATGGCCAACTATATAGGATACGATGCTTCTTATATAAGTAAATGGAAAAGCGGAAAATCCGCGCCGTCTCCTAAATCGTACGATACCGTTATAAGGAAGATGTGCGAGTATATCTTCCTTGAGTGCGGCGACAGGAACATTTCAAGGGTATTCAGCGCGCTTCACGAAAGAGCGCCCGAGGGCAACGAGAACAGGATGTTCGCCCTCCAGAAGTTTCTTGAAAACTGCCTGCTGAAACAGGCAGTCAATACCGGCGTGAGTGAGGAGCAGGCGATCAGCGCATCCGAAGGCGTTATATGCCCGGTGGCGTCCTTCAATAAACAGATGCTCGGGCAATATCTAAGCTCCACAAACGTCGAGACCTGCCGGGAAAAATCAGTGATAATGGCGGTGGAGCCATGCATTTTCAACGACTTCTTCGCAAGCTTCTGGGGCGATCTTCTCTTTGATAATCAGAACTGCTACAACAAAAAGCTCCAGATACTCTGGGTGAACAAGGGCAAAAAGTTTGACCTGAACCTATTCAAGATGATCGTCAAGATCATGAACAACAATAACTATGACGATATGTCCTTCCTCGAGGCGGCGCGCCACAGGCTATATAACGCCTTCGTCGTCAAGAATCAGTACCTGCTCACCGTCAATCCCGACCTTGATTCCGATCTCGGCTCGGTCGTGCTCTCCTCGGACGCCAGCCTGAATGAACGCACCTACTCCGCGCTGCGCGCATACGGAAGGGCAAACTATAATTCCATCATCCGCATCCCGCACGAGGTCTATCTGCGTGACCGGAGCGATCTTGAAATGGTCATACACGGCTTTGTGCGGCAGATCTCCTCGGTAATGACCACGCTCTACATGGACGATGAGGTGCTTGAGCGCTTCCGCACGGAATGCGGGATATCGGAGGAATATATTGCGCTTCAGCATAAGGTGAACCCGAACAAGAAAACAGTCCTGATGTATAAAAGCGCGATAGCAAACTATGCACACAACGGCGTCATGACGCTTGATTATAAGCTCACGAACGTCCCTCCGGAGCTCCGGAAGCTCCATCTCAACGGCCTGCTGAAAAAGATAGACGACGGCGATACTCTCCGGCTCATCCTGCTGGACGACAAGAACCCCGTCATACCAAGCGGCAGGAACCTGATCACCCTGCGCGGCAGCGCAAACAGCTTCTCGGCGATACAGCGCGCAGCAACGCCGGAGGATTCGAAAATATACTTCTTCAGCTCCAAGGATATGGTCCTCAGCTTCATTACAACATTTGATACGCTGCTTGAGGACTGCTCAGTTTTCAAGAAATACTGCATGGAGGGCACAGAAGCAAAACAGTATATTCAGGCTTTGATCAATTCCATAGGCTGAAAGCGTGCTGCATACCTGTTAAATCAAAATGCGTGCGTTGATACGCACGGGAATACAGAGAAAGACCGGCTTGTCCCGCCCGGGACAGGCCGGTCTTTTATTACCTCCGCTTGACAAAAGAAGGACAATTTTTCGCACCGCGTTGAGAAAAAATTCACACTTTGATAAAATTGAAAAAACTGACAAAAAAAGCTCAAGTTTTCTCCCGTGCTTTTTTGCCGAATATGTGAATATAATGTCAACAGCTAAGTTGATAAAAACTGGCGCGGCAGGTCCCGACACGGTCCGCCGCAAACAAAAATTCTAATTGGAGGTTTTTATTGTGAGAGACGACAGATACTTGCTCACACCCGAGCAGCAGGATCTCAGAGCCATGGTCAGAGATTTTGCGGACAAGGAGATCATTCCCCAGACTGCTTCTATAGACGTAGACAAGGCAGTCATGAACAACCTGTTCAATAAGGCCTACGAGATGGGTCTTACCTATTTCACTCTGCCCGAGAAGTACGGCGGACTTGGCGGTTCCATTTTTGAGAACGCGCTCATCAAGGAAGAGCTCGCACGCGGCGACGCCGGCTTCTCCGGAAACGTTGCAGTCTGCTACATGGCTTCCGTCCCCGTCAAGGTCGCAGGCACCGAAGAGCAGATGAAGTGGATCGCCGACCGCCTGACTTCCGGCGGACGCGGCTGCTTCGCTCTGACCGAGGCAAACGCCGGCTCCGACGCCAGCTCCCTGACCACCACCTACAAGCGCGAGGGCGAGTACTTCGTTCTCAACGGCCGCAAGAGCTTCATCACCGCGGCTGAAGATGCGGACTTCGGCGTGTTCTTCGCCAGCTACGACCTGAGCCTGCGCGGCAAGGGCATCTCCGCATTCCTCGTCGATATGAAGACCCCCGGCGTGTCCATCGGCAAGCACGAGGACAAGATGGGCTTCCGCACTTCCGCTACCAACGACATCGTCCTCGAGGACGTCAAGGTCCCCGTCGCCAACCTCCTCGGTGCAGAAGGCAAAGGCTTCGGTCTGGCAATGACCTCTCTGGGCTACACCCGTCCCTCCTCCGGCGCAGGCGCCATCGGCAACGCTCAGTACGCGCTTGAGTGCGCAGTTGAGTACGCAAAGAAGAGAACGACCTTCGGCAAGCCCGTCTGCAAGAATCAGGGCGTAAGCTTTATGCTCGCCGATATGTACACCAGACTCAACGCCGCAAGACAGTTCACCTACTATGTCTGCAAGTGCGCCGACCAGGGCATCAGAGACGGCCGTATAGCCTCTGCCGCGAAGTACTTCGCAGCAGACACCGGCATGAAGGTCTGCGAGGACGCAGTCCAGATCCTCGGCGGCAACGGCTACAGCCGTGAGTACCCCGTTGAGAAGCGCTTCCGCGACGCTAAGCTGTACCAGATTTTTGAAGGCACCAACCAGATTCAGCGCATGATCGTCGGCAACGACCTCTGCGCCGAGCCCAAGGCCTGATCCGGATTAGCGCCGATGGAACTGAAATACATTCTCTTTGAAAAGAAAGACCATGTAGCATATATCACGCTCAATCGTCCGGAGAAGCGCAACCCGATAAACGTTGACGTTGCCCCCGAGCTGATGTACTGCTTCGATGAAAGCGATTACGACGACGATATCCGCATGGTGGTTATCCGCGGCGCGGGCGGCAACTTCTGCGGAGGCGGCGATCTCGGCGCTATGAAGTACCGCATCGACAACAACATACGCGGTACCCGTCAGGCCTGCCGCGCTCTCGGCGACGCGATGCTCCGCCTCAGGAACGTGAAGAAGCCGACCCTCGCTTATATTGAGGGAGCCATCGCCGGCGCGGGCATCGCCCTTGCAATGGCGTGCGACTTCACGATCATCGACGAAGCCTCCACCGCTACCTTCGCTTTTGTCAACATCGGCTTCATCCCCGACTGCGGCTGCTCCTACTTCCTCACGAAGGCCGTCGGCTATGTCAGGGCCACCGAGCTTCTGATGTCCGGTAAGCGCTTCAGCGGCAGGCAGGGCGCCGATTGGGGAATGTTCACCGAGGCGGTCCCGGCGGACAAGCTTGAGGAGACGGTACAGAAGTACATCCGCAAGTATTCCAACGGCCCCACGGTTTCCTACGCAAATATCAAGGCCCTTATAAACCGCACGAACTTCAACGAGTTTGCTCTCATCAACCAGAGCGAGGTAGAGCTTCAGGGCGAATGCGAAATGACACGCGACTATCCCGAAGCCGTCAACGCTTTTCTCGAGAAGAGAAAACCGGAATTTCACGGTAACTGACAGGAGGAAATATGGACGCAATATTCAGCGGCATCAAAGTGCTCGACTTTACCAGCAATCTCGCCGGCCCTGGCTCTACGGCCATCCTTGCCGACTTCGGCGCGGAGGTCATCAAAATAGAACGCCCCGTGGACGGCGACGATATACGCTCCATAGCTCCCCGTCTTGACGGACAGGCCATCTTCCATCTGTTCTCCAACAGAGGCAAGAAGTCCGTGACCGTCGACCTTGCCGATCCGCGCGGCGCGGATATCATCAAGAAGATGATCGAAACGACCGACGTTCTGGTCGAGAGCTATAAGCCCGGTCACATGGCAAAGTTCGGCCTGGACTATGAGACGCTCTCCGCGATCAATCCCCGGCTCGTGTATGTCTCCATCTCCGCCTGCGGGCAGACCGGCGGCTACAAGACGAAGCCCGGCTTTGACATCATCGCTCAGGCGATGAGCGGCATCATGGACCTCACCGGCGACCGCAGCGGCACCCCCACAAGGATCGGCACCACGGTCAGCGACTACGTCGCTTCCCTTAACGCGGCTCTGTCCGTGGCGAGCGCGCTGTTCTACAGAGAGCGCAGCGGCGTCGGCCAGCACGTCGACATCTCGCTGCTCGACGGCATGGTCGCCATCAACTCGATGATCGAGCAGGCCGCCACGCTCAGCACTCATCCGACCAGGACCGGCAACCACTATCCCAACATGGCGCCCTACGGCATTTACTGCGGCAACAACGGCGAGAGCTGCATCATCGCCGCATATACGAACAAGGCATGGACCAAGTTCTGCGAGACGATAGGCCGGCCCGATCTTGAGACCGACCCGCTCACCGCCACAAATGTCGACCGCGTCAAAAATATCGACTATCTTGTAAGCAATATCGAGCCCTGGCTAAAGAGCTTCGAGAGCATTGACGAACCGCTTGCCATTATGGAAAAGGCCGGCATCGCCTGCTGCAAGATCTTCACCACCGACGACGTTGTCACCGATAAAGTCCTATGGGAGCGCGGCACTCTTGTCGAGGTCGAGACTCCTCCGAGCTTTACCGAACACCGCACCGCTAAGGTTCGCGGGCCTTGGATAAAGATGTCCAAGACTCCGGCTGTCACCGGACGCGCCCCCGACCTCGGCGAGGACAACATTTTCTACCTCTCCCAGCTTGGCATGACCGAGAGCGAGATCATCGCCCTTGAGAACGAATGGACCGAAAAGGTCCTCGCCAAGAGGAAGAAGTAAGCTCTTTTCCCGTAAACTTCCTGAACCTGCTCCTCCCGGCAGGTTCAGGAAAAGCAAAAATTTGATTTAAGGAAAAGTAGAGAAATGAAAGGAACAATAAAACTCGATGCCGGTTACAAAAAGAGCCTTATCTTCACGCTGATCGGCGTGTGCATCTATATTGTTATCGGTTATCTTCTCCCGTATAGCGAGCCCTTGACTCAGCAGAGCATGAGACTCCTTGGAATATTTGTCATGACCATATTCCTCTGGTCGACCGTCAGCACCACTTGGCCCAGCATCCTTGCCTGCTTCATGCTCGGCACTACCGGCTACTGCACAGGCACCGTCGCGCTCAAGGAATGCTTCGGCCACGGCATGACCGTTTTCGTTGCGTTCATGCTCATGTTCAACGTCGCCCTCAGCGAGACCGGCCTTAGCCGCAGGATCGCGCTGTTCTTCGTCACCCGCAAGTTCCTCAAGGGCAAGCCCTGGATGATCATGATCGCGTTCATGTTCTCCGTCTGGGTGCTCTCCGCCTTTGTCACCTCCTCCGCCGTTTTTGCTATCTTTCTCTCCATCGCAGAGGAGATGCTGGCAATGACCGGCGCCGACGGCGATGACGACGAACTGCCTGAAGCGATGTACTGTACGATGGCTTGGGTCGACCAGATAAACCAAGGCTCAACGCCAATGTCACATGTCAACGTTCTGCTCGGCATGAGTCTGGGCCTGTCCCTGCTCGGCTTCGAGCCCAGCGTGCTCACCGTCTGCATCTGCGGTCTGCTCGGCTGCTTTGCCCAGTTCGTTCTGGTCATGCTCGAGCTGCGCTTCATCCAGAAGCCCGACGTTTCCAAGCTCGGCGCTCTCGATATCGACGCGCTCAAGAGCACTCTGCCTCCCATGTCCAAGCGTGAGAAAGGCGTTGCCGTTGCGTTCATCGTCCTCATCATCATGTGGGTATTCCCGCAGACCATCATGAAGATCCCCGGGCTGGAAGCATTCGGCTCCATGCTCAACAATCTCGGTACCTACGCTCCTCCCCTGCTTATCATCGCCGTCTGCTCCATAGTCCATATCGAAGGCCGTCCGCTGCTCGACCTGAAGGACGCCTGCAAGAAGATCAACTGGGGCGCATGGCTGATGATGGCCGCCCTGATGGGTATGGCCACCTTCCTCGGCAAGTCCGATTACGGCGTTATGCCCTGGATACAGGACAGAGTCGGCGGAGCAATGGTCCACATCGGCGTGCCCGGACTCGTGTTCTGCTGGATCGCTATCGTCATTGTCGGCGTGCTCACGAACTTCATGTCCAACACCGCTTCCGCATCCCTCATCAATGCATTCGTTCCCGTTGCGGCGCTGCTCGGCGGCTGCAACCCGCTGGCAATGTGCATGTGCGTTGCAATGATCTGCAACTCCGGCTTCATGCTCCCGTCCGCAAACCCCGTTATGGGCTACTGCTGCTCCCTGCCTAAGGTCAGAGTGAACTACTGCATCAAGTACGGCATCATCGCTTCCATTCTCTGCATCATCGCGGTGTGCTTCGTTGCCTATCCCATATACGATGTGGCTCTGCCGGTCATTCTGGAGCTTGTAACCAACTGACAAAATTTTTTTGGAGGATTTATTACAATGGGTAATTCTTTAGCGGCAAAACCTAAGATGCCTAAGTACAAAAAGGATGTAATGCACACCATCATCGCGGTCGTGCTTTACATCATCATCGGTCACGTGCTGCCCTATTCCGAGCCTATGACCGGCATGGGCATGCAGCTCGTCGGTATATTCGTCATGACGGTTTACCTCTGGACTACCGTCAGCACCTTCTGGCCCAGCGTCCTTGCTGTTTTCATGTGCGGCACCACCGGCTACTGCACCGGTACCGTCGCTCTCAAGGAGTGCTTCGGCCACGGCATGACCGTTTTCGTCGCGTTCATGTTCATGTTCAACGTCGCAATGAACGAGAGCGGCTTCAGCCGCAGGATCGCGCTGTTCTTCGTCACGCGTAAGTTCGTCAAGGGCAAGCCCTGGCTCATCATGTTCATGCTGATGTTCTCCGTGTGGTTCGTTTCCGCATTCGTCACCTCCTCCGCCGTTTACGCAATGTTCCTCTCCATCGGCGAAGAGATGCTCAAGATGACCAACTGCGACGGCGAGGACGACGATCTTCCCGAGGCAATGTATTGCTGCATGGCATGGATCGACCAGGCAAATCAGGGCTCCACGCCTATGTCCCACACCAATGTTCTGCTCGGCATGAGCTTTGCGCTCACTCTGTTCGGCTATGACATTCCCTTCATGACCGTCATGTTCGTCGGCCTTGCCGCATGCTTTGTGATGTTCATCGTTATCTGGCTCGAGTTCCGCTTCCTGCAGCGCCCGAACGTCCAGAAGATGGCCGATCTCGATATCGACGCTCTCAAGGCAACCGTTCCTCCCATGCAGAAGCGTGAGAAGTGGGTCGCCGGTGCGTTCATCGTTCTCATCATCATGTGGGTATTCCCGCAGACCATCATGAAGATCCCCGGACTGGAAGCCTTCGGCACCATGCTCAACAGGCTCGGCACCTACGCTCCCCCTCTGCTCATTGTCGCAGCTCTTTCCATTATCCCCTGCGAGGGCAAGCCCGTTCTTAACCTCAAGGACGCCTGCACCAAGATCAACTGGGGCGCATGGGCAATGATGGCCGCCCTGATGGGTATGGCCACCTTCCTCGGCAAGTCTGACTACGGCGTTATGCCTTACCTGACCGAGGTCCTCGGCGGCGCAATGGCAAAGCTCGGTCTGTCCGGCACGGCTATGGTCATTATCTCCATCATCCTCATCGGTATCCAGACCAACTTCATGTCCAATACCGCTTCCGGTACCATGTTCAACGCCTACGCTCCCATCATCGTCGCACTCGGCGGCGCGAACCCCATCGCCGCTGCGATGTGCGCAGGCATGATCTGCAACTGCGGCTTCATGCTGCCCTCCGCGAACCCCGTCATGGGCGTGTGCAACGCTCTGCCGCAAGTCCGCATGAGCTACAACATCAAGTACGGTGCGATTGCATCCGTCATGTGCATCATCGTTACCATCGTTATCGCGTACCCGCTCTTCAGCGCAGTCTGCCCTGTCGTCACCTCGATAGTCGGCTGATCTGCATCACATACTCTTACCGGCATGACTGTGGATGCTCAGGTGTCCACAGTCATGCTGCAAAAAATGTGTCAGAAAATAAGGGAGACGCTTTTCCCGCTCCCTTAGGAAAGACAGGTCACAAATGGAAGAAAATTTTTTGCTGAACAGATTTTTCAATAACCGTGCCGAGCGTGATCCCGACAAGGTTGCCGTCTACGAATATGACAGCAAAAAAGCCTATACCTATCGTGAGCTCGCGGCCAGATCATCACGTCTGGCGTCGTTCCTCGCGGAGCATGACGTCAGAAAGGGTGACCGGGTGGCGAGCTTCTGCCGGAACTCCCAGCCCTGCATCGACATTCTCTACGCAATGCCTATCACCGGTGCTATCCTTACGACCTACAATGTGCGTCTGAGAGGCGAAGAGCTCGAGCAACTTTTCTGCGCGGAGAGTCCGAGCGTGGTTTTTTACGAGGCCTTCTTCGCCGAAAAGATCAGGCTCATAAAGCAGGTCCTTCCCGGGGCGCTGTATGTGGTGCTTGACGAGGAAGAGAACCCGCTTGGCGATATCCGCTACTCGCAGGCCATGGAGTGTGCCCCATGGGAAGGCAAGCCGTGCGATATAGGCATGGAGGATATCCTGATGCTCTGCCATACCGGCGGGACGACAGGTACGCCCAAGGCGGCGATGATATCCTACAGTTCACTTTTCTTCAACACGCTCAGCCAGATCACAGAATACAGCATCTCGCCGCTTGACAAGATATATGTTTCGTATCCGCTGTTCCACATCTCCGCATGGAGCGCGGCGCTCTCCCTGCTCACATCGGGCGGCTGCCTCGTTTTCAAGCGTGATTTTGACACGGAAGAAACTCTGCGCATGATTGAGACGGAAAAGCTCACCTTCCTCAACGGCTCCCCTGCCGTGTATCAGAGGATGGCGCTCTCTCCGCGGTTTGCCGTGACGGACTTCTCGTCCATCCGCTTCGTCCGCTGCGGTGCGGCTCCCCCGCCGATAGAGCTTATCTCGGCCTATATCAACAAGGGGCTGAAATTTATCGACGCTTACGGGATGACCGAATCCGGCACGAGCATTCTCTCGATCCCGCTCGGCACTCCCATGGAGACGATAAAGGCAAAAGCCGGCTCCGCCGGAAAGGCCATGCTGTTCTCGACGCTGCGCATCGTCGATGAGGACGGAAACGACGTGCCGCAGGGAGTCCACGGCGAACTGCTCGTAAAGGGTGAAATGCTCTTCTCCGGCTACTGGAAGAACGAGAAAGAGACCGAGAACGTCATGGACAACGGCTGGCTGCACACGGGAGACATGGCATATCTCGACGCCGACGGCTTCTACAACATCTGCGGAAGAAAGAAGCACATGTTCATCAGCCTCGGCGAGAACATATTCCCGCTTGAGATAGAGAACTTCCTGAGCGGATATCCCGAAATTGCCGACAGCTACGTTTTCGGCGTGCCGGATCATGAGCGCGGCGAGGTCGGCAAGGCGATAATCGTCCTGCGCGAGGGCTGTGAGCTCACCGAGGACGAGGTCACCGCCAGAATGAAAGGCAAGCTGTCCACACTGAAAATACCGCGCTACGTGCAGTTTGTTCCCAAGGTGCCGCGCAACGAGGTAGGCAAGGTTCAGACGCGCGTCGTCGAGGAGCTTTACGGCCTTAAAGGCGCAGGCATCTGATTCAACAATTACGGAGGCTAACATGCAGAAAGTTATAAAAACTGTCGTGACCGAAAGGCTCGGCATCAAGTACCCCATCATTTCCGGCACCATGCAGTGGATATCCCGCGCGGAGCTCGTCGCAGCAGTGTCCAACGCCGGCTGCCTCGGCATACTCTCCTCGGCAACCTTCGCGGAGGTCGAGGAGCTACGAGCCGAGATACGCAAGGTAAAGGCTCTTACCGACAAGCCCTTTGCGGTCAACATGACCTTCCTCCCCTCGCTCATCGTGCAGGACCGCGAGGCGCAGCTCAGGTGTATCGCCGAGGAGGGCGTGAAGATAATCGAGACTTCCGGCCTCATTCCGGCGGATAACCTCATCAAGATCATCAAGAACAACAACATGACCTGGATACACAAGTGCACCATAGTCAAGCACGCCCTCAAGGCGCAGCGCTCCGGCTGCGACATGGTCGTTGCCGACGGCTTCGAGTGCGCTGGTCACCCCGGCGAGAACGACATCGGCAGCGTGGTGCTCACCCCGGCCTTTGTGCAGGCGCTTGACGTGCCCGTCATCAGTGCCGGCGGCTTCGGCACCGGACGCCAGATGGCGGCAGCCTTCATGCTCGGTGCGGATGCGGTGTATATGGGCTCCCGCTTCTGCCTGTCCAAGGAATGCCCCATTCTCGATCAGGTCAAGGAGTATATCGCACAGAACGTCACCGAGATGGACACTGGACTCGCGCTGCGCTCCTTCAGGAACACCTCCCGCTATTACAACAGCAACGTCGTCAAGGAGGTCATCGCCAAGGAAAAGGCAGGCTGCACCTTTGAGGACGTCCGTGAGGCCGTTTCCGGTGTCATGGCTAAGAAGATGTTCTATGAAAACGGCGATATAAATAACTGCGGAACTATCTGCATCGGTCAAGTCGCGGGCCTGCTGCATGAGGTCATGTCGTGCGAAGAGATCGCCGAAAGCCTTATGAAGGAATGCGTTGAAACGCTCGGCCGCTTCGACGCATAAACCGCAAACGTACAAATCATCAGCCGGATGAGACGGCGCGGACACAGCCGCGCCCCTCTCTCCGGCTTTAGGTAGGATGGAGAAGTATATATGGCTGACTATTACAACAATAACGCAAGCTATGCCGGTGTATATACCGAGAAGGAAAAGGCTTGGCTCACCATCCTGCGCTACGGCGGGTTTCTGCTGTTCGGCGCGGGCATTTATGGTTTTGTGAGCGGGAGGCTGCCCGTCGCGGTGAGCGTTGCCGCGCTGGTGCTCGCCATCGTCTGCACGACCGTGAATGTCCGGATAATGCAGACGGGCATCGAGCGCCGCAAGCTTATGAACGCAAAGCAGAAGCGGAAGAAAAAGTATTGATTCCGCCGCATTCAATATAGGAAAGGTATGCTATCAGTTGACAAGAGCACATACGGTTTTGCCGAAAGGCGGAAGCGGAACGGTGCAGGCTTCTTCTGACGCCGCTGGGCACGTGTGTCCTTGTCAACTGACGGTAGATAAACGGAATGAATAAAGTCTCCTCAGCTTCCCGCTCCAAGCTCCACTACGGCTGGGTGATCGCGGTCTGCTGCATGTTTATTTCCGGCGGCGGTATCGGTATCCTGGTCAACACTCTGGGTATCTTCATAAAGCCAGTCAGCACGAGCCTCGGGCTGCCCAGAGCGGAGTTCTCGCTCGTGACGTCACTGTCGTCGTTTGCGACGATGCTTACATATTCGTACTGGGGCAGGCATATCGCGAAGCACTCCATAAGAAAAACCATGATAGTCACCGGCGCGCTGATGTCGCTACTCATCGTGATGTACTCCTTCTGCACACAGATATGGCAGTTTTATGTCTGCGCGCTGCTGCTGGGCTCCATGACGGGCAGCATGTCCATTCTCCCAGTGACGACGCTTATAAACCGTTGGTTCGACGCTTCCAGAGGTACGGCCACGGGAATAAGCTCCTGCGGCAGCGGACTTGCGATGTTCATTATCCCGGCGGTATCCGCGATCATCGTCAACTACGGCTGGCGCAAAGCCTATGTATTCGTCGGGATCCTGCTGTTCGTGCTCGTCGAGGTCGTCGCCGTGTTCTTCCTGCGCGACCAGCCCGAGGACAAGGGGCTGAAGGCATACGGCGTCGGCGAGTCGGCGATCTCCTCGGAAAAGAAGCTCACCGGAATATCGCTGAAAGAGGCCAAGCATACGACAAGCTTCAAGCTCGTTGTGTTCGTCGCGGCAATCTCGGCGCTCTGCAACACGGCTATCACACATCACGTGTATGCCGATGTCAGCGATCTCGGCTATTCCGCCGCTTTTGCCTCAATAATGTCCTCGCTCCAGATGGGCGCAATGATGTGCAGCAAGCTTATCATCGGCGTCATACTCGACAGAGTTGGGATGAAGATAGGCCTGTGGATATCCATATTCGGGTATTTCATGGCGGCGGCATGCCTGCTCGCAGGCAAATTTGCCGTGGCGTTCGTTGTGGCTGCAGTCGTCTGCGCAGGCATCGGCGCGGCCATGCCTGCCATGAGCGTCGCGTATTCCCTGCGCAGACTGTACGGCTCAAAGGAATACAGCACCATTGCGGGCTTCACGCTCAGCTTTACGTTTCTGGGCAACACCATCGGCACAAGTATGTCCGGCGCCATATATGACGCCACCGGCAACTATGACCTGTCATGGATCATAATCATGGCGTCGAGCGTACTGATGCTCGTTATTCTAAGTTTGGCTCTTAAGGCCCATGCGCGCGAAGGCATAGAGGAAAAGCTCGTCGGCTGACCGCGCAGGCTTTTTTGCAGCAGCGTACTATAAATCTAGAAAAGGAATGATATCTGTGAAAATTCTCGTATTTGTGAAACAGGTACCGGATACCGTCGATGTAAAGATCGATCCCGCGACCGGCAATATCTGCCGCGAAGGTATCCAGAGCGTCATCAACCCCTATGACGCAAACGCGATCGAGGCGGCCCTCTGCCTCAAGGAGAAGCTCGGCGCCACCGTGGCGGCGGTCAGCATGGGTCCCCCGCAGGCAATGGACGTGCTCAATTACGCTCTCGGAATGGGCTGCGACGAGTGCTACCTCCTCAGCGACAGAGCCTTCGGCGGCGCGGACACTCTCGCGACCGGCTACGCTCTTTCAAAAGCTGCCGAGAAGATCGGCGATTATGATCTGCTGATCTTCGGCAAGTGCGCGACCGACGCCGAGACCGCGCAGACTGGCCCCATCGTTGCAGAGTTCCTCGATATCCCGCAGGTCACTCTGGTCGATAAACTCGACGTTGAGGACGGCTGGGCCGTGTGCCGCCGCGACCTTGGCAGCAGCTTCCAGACCGTCAGGGCAAAGCTCCCCGCGCTCGTGACCGTCACCGCCGAGATCAACACCCCGCGCTATCCCTCCGCCCGCGGCATCATGACCAGAGGCAGAAAGCCCCACTACACGTGGACTGCCGAAGAGGCCGGCTGCGACACCAACCGGACCGGCGGCAAGGGTTCCCCCTCCGTCAACAAGAAAATATTTGCGCCTCCAACGCACAGCACCGACACGCAGTATTTCAGCGGTGAGCCGGAAGAGATCGCAAAGGCGTTCGTCGATGCTCTCGAAGCCGAGAAGATTATCTGAAGGAGGGAATTGCAATGAGCTGCACAGAATACAAGAACATTTGGGTTTATGCCGAGCTTACCGGCGGCCGCGTTTCACAGACCACTCTGGAACTGCTGGCAAAATCTATCAACCTCAAGGAAAAGCTTGGCGGGACCGATAAGATCGCCGCTGTTATCCTCGGCGAGCATACCGCGGAGTACAGCAAGCTGCTCTTCTCCTACGGTGCGGAGCAGGTCATCTGCGTTGAAGATGCTAAGCTGGCCGAATACAAGCCGCGCGTTTACAAGGACGCGCTCGTGAAGCTTGTCGAGAAGCATAAGCCTTCCATCTTCCTGTTCCCGGCTTCCCCGCTCGGCCGTGAGCTGGCGCCGCGCGTGATGTGCCGTCTCGGCACCGGCCTGACCGCTGACGCAATTGACCTTGATATAGACGAGGACGGGACTTTCGTCCAAACCACGCCCAATTTCGGTGGGAACATTCTCTCCCACATCGCCATTCCCGAGAAGCGTCCTCAGATGTGCACGGTACATCCCAAGGTCTTTGCTCCTATCGAGCCGATAGAAGGTGCCGAGGGCGAGCTTATAAAAGAAGAGCTGGACATTGCCTGCGACGACTGCTATGAGGTCGTCAGTACCGAGGAAAAGGTCATCACCGGTATTCCTGTCGACAAAGCTGATATCGTCGTATCCGGCGGCTTCGGCATCAAGTCCCCGGAGGAGTTCGGTATGCTCAAGGAGCTTGCCGATCTCATCGGCGGCCAGATCGGCTGCTCCAGACCCATCTGCGAAAACGGCTGGTTTGGCCACGAATACCAGATCGGTCAGAGCGGCGCGACCATTTCCCCGAAGCTCATAATAAATGTGGCTGTCTCCGGCTCTGTCCAGTACATGGCCGGCATGGATAAGTCCAAGTGCGTCATGAGCATCAACAAGGACAGCAACGCCCCCATATTCGATTTGAGCAATTACGGCGTAGTAGGCGATTTCCGTGCCGTTATCCCCGCAATAGTTGAGGAGATCAAAAACAGACGCGCTTAAGAAAGGAGCATGTTGCAGCACCGGCTCCGGGTGAGGATAACGCTATTTTCTGCCACACTGAAAAAGGCGAGTTGGGCGTGAAGAGCGGCAGGGGCTTCTACGATTATTCCGGCCAGGCATATGAGGATGCCCTGCATCACCGCGACGAGCAGCTTATTCGCAGCGTCAGGATGTCCGATGAGTTTATGAAGGACCCCCTGCAGACGAAGTAACGCTCCGGCAAAACAACAGAACAATCAAAAATGGGATAGCCGATATATTACGGCTATCCCATTTTTCAGCCTGTCAAAGAAGTCTCGCAAATATGCGAGCTATTTGGTATAATAGGGAAAAAAGAGAACAGGCGGGGAGAAGAATGGAACAGTGGCAACTGGATAACCGGCGAGACGTGGTA